>OHVO01000762.1_pt1 | contig 12581 bp, 9 predicted proteins | sample 1579371 | NCBI WGS metagenome assembly OHVO01 (sample SAMEA3882557, study PRJEB24775) | human gut metagenome | biome: human-associated habitat; feature: intestine environment; material: feces | place: Netherlands | collected 2009/2010 | reverse complement strand
CCCCTTCCCGTGCGGGGCAAGGCAAGAGGAGGCTTTGGCGCGCCGGGCTTCCCGGCCGCAGTTCATCGCAGCAAGGAGCAGCACATGAAGGTTTTGATTCTCGGCGGCGGAGCCAGCGGACTGATGGCCGCGCTTTCTGCCGCGCAGGACGAACAGAATACCGTCACCGTTCTTGAACGGCAGTCGCGTGTCGGGCGCAAGCTGCTCGCCACCGGCAACGGCCGGTGCAACCTGACGAACCTCGATTTATCCCCGGAGCACTATCACGGGCAGGACGCGGGCTTTGCCCGCGCCGCACTTTCGCGGTTTGATGGAAACACTACGCTGGACTTTTTTCACGCGCTGGGCCTGCTGACTGCGGCGGAGCCGTCCGGGCGGGTCTACCCGCTCTCTGATCAGGCCAACAGTGTCGTGGATGTGCTGCGGTTCGCCGCCGCACAGGCGGGTGTGCAGCTTGTCTGCGGCTTCGACGCGCAGAACGTGAAGAAAAAAGCGCGCGGCTATCAGGTTACGGGCGCGGACGGCAGCGCGTATTTCGGCGATAAGCTGATCGTCGCCTGCGGCGGCTGCGCGGGAAAGGCGCTGGGCGGAACAATGTCCGGCTATGAACTGCTTTCACAGCTTGGCCACAGCCGCACGGCGCTGCACCCCAGCCTCACACAGATCCGCACGGACCCGGCTCCTATCCGGGGGCTGAAGGGCGTGCGGGCAGATTGCCGCATGCGCCTGCGCGCAGACGGCAGAACAATACAGGAGGACGCGGGCGAGGCGCAGTTTACAGAGACGGGCGTTTCCGGCCCAGTTGCATTCGCGCTTTCGCGGGCAGCGGGACAGGCGCAGGGCGCCGAACTGCTGCTCGATTTTCTGCGGGACTATCCCGCGCCGCAGGTGCGAGGGCTTTTGCAGGCGCGGCGCGCAGCGTTCCCGGTACTGGCTGGCGAGGAACTGCTTTCCGGCATGCTTCACCCGCGCCTCGGCAAGACGCTCTGCCATGCCCGCGGCCTCGGCGCGCAGCCGCTTGCGTCCGTTTCCGACGCGGCGCTGGACGCACTGGTAAATGCAATTAAATATTTTTCTCTCCCCGTTACAGGTGTTTCCGGCTTTGAGAGCGCGCAGGTGACGGCTGGCGGTGTCCGGACGGCGGAATTCCGCGCCGACACGCTTGAAAGCCGGCTTGCTCCCGGTGTGTTCGCCTGCGGCGAGGTTCTGGATATCGACGGCGACTGCGGCGGATACAACCTGCAATGGGCCTGGTCGTCCGGCTATGTGGCCGGAAAGCTGGGGAAGCTATAAACATATTCCTACCCGTTTATAGGGGTGGACGACTCTGTCCGCCCAGCAGAATGCACCGAATCATCAAAAATTCTCGGCGAATTCGTATGCACTTACCCGCTTGACTGTAGGGGCCAATGCCTGCATCGGCCCGCTGGGGAGTTGCGAATTCACCTGAGATTTCCGTTAAAACGCTGCATTCTGCCGGGTCGATGTGGGCATCGACCCCTACAACCATGCGTGCAGGCATATCTGTATTCGCCGTAAGATTTCTGAAAAAGCACTGCTTCCAGCGGGCCAACAGAGTCTGTCAAGCCCAGATTGTTTACGAGAGTCGTCGGCCCCTACAGAAATTGCATTCCCGCCTGTTAAAAAAGGCTCGACATACTTTGACAATAAAATAGGAGAACACATATGGATATCACACTTAGAATGAGCGACCACGCGCTGACTGCGCGCGCTGCTGCCGCTGCCGGAATCGTGCTGCTGCAGAACAAGAACCGGACGCTCCCGCTGCTGCCGCAGGAGGACGGTGCGCCGCTGCCTGTCGCGGTGTTTGGCATCAAACAGCTTCAGACGCCCGCTTTCGACAAAACGATGACGCCGTGGCGTGCAATCGGCGTCCTGGACGGACTTGCAGCAAGCGAGACGGTCAGGCCAGACGCGCTTCTGGCTCGCAAATACCGCACATGGGCGGTAGAACACCCGGAGGGCAGCGAAATGCCGCTGACAACGCTCGATTTTGGGGCCCTGCGCCATGACTGCGCGGCGGCTGTCGTCGTCATCGGCAGGACGCCGGAGCGCTATAGCCTCCAGCTGACCGACGAGGAGACAGCTATGCTCACGCGCGTCACGTCTGTATTCGACCGGACGGTGCTCGTGCTGGCTGCGCCGGGCTTTATCGAGTTGAACGAGGCTGCGCTCTCGTGCGGCGCAATCGTCTTTCTCGGCCTTGCGGGGCAGGAGGCGGGTGGGGCGCTTGCCGACGTGCTGACGGCGAAGGTCATGCCGGCCGGCCATCTTTCCTTCAGCTGGCCCGAGCATGCGGAGGCGTTTTCCGACGCCAGCGCCGCAGCAGACCAGTTTACGGGCTACCGCTATTTTGATTCCTTCGGCGTCCCCGTGCGCTATCCGTTTGGCCACGGCCTGAGTTATGGGACGGTTGCGTTCGGCAGCGTCTCGGCCGGGCTTGACGGCTGCGATGTGACGGTGAGCGCGGAGCTGGTCAACACCGGAGAGGAATTTGCCGCCAGCGAACTTGTGCAGGTCTATGTAACGCGGCCTGAGGGCGATCTGACGCGGCCGGTAAGCTTTCTGGACTGCTTCCAGAAAAGCCGCCTGCTCGCCCCCGGCGAGAGTCAGACGGTCACGCTGCGCTTCCCTATCACAGAACTTTCCGTCTACCGCGAACACGCACATGCGTTTGTGCTGGATGCGGGGTATTATGATATCCGTATCGGGACAAGCAGCCGCGCCTGCTATCTGGCAGGCTCTATCCGCCTGACGCGCAGCGCCGTGGTGCAGGCGGCGGAGCCGCTTACACTGTCTGCCGCACAGGAACGCACGCGGCCGGAAAACGTCTGCTTCCAGTTCCCTGAGGATCTGGCCGAGATCGAGCAGGCGCACAAACACGCCATCCGCTTTTCGGATCGCAATCTGCCCCGCCGCAGCCGCAGAAAGGGCCGGGAATTTACCGGCTGCCGCCCGGACGGGGAGCATCATACGCTTGCTGACGTGCGCGAGGGCCGGTGCAGCGTGTTCCATCTCGTGGCCGATATGGACACGGAAAATCTGGAGCGGTTGGTCTGCGGCTTCGGCAGAGAGGCAGCATCCGTCCCCGGCGCGCTTGGTGCGTCGGCGGCGATCGAGCGCTACGGCATTCCCGCCGTACAGATTGCGGGCGGCGCGCAGGGGCTGCGCCTGCTGCGCGATATCCCGGATGAGGAAACGGGCGAGATTGTCCGGCGGCAGTGCGCGACGGTCTTCCCCGCGCCCGCACAGCTTGCCTGCTCGTTTGACCAGGAAGTCGTCCGGGCTGTCGGCCGCGCGGTGGGCCTTGAAATGGCAGAACTTGGCGTTCAGCTTTGGCTGGGGCCGGATACAGGCATAATGCGTTCGCCGCAGGAGGCGCGGTTCGCAGAAAAATGGTCGGAGGACCCGGTCGTCTGCGGCACCATGACGGCGGCGCTGGCCGGTGGCGCGTGGCCCTATGGGACGGCTGTGCTGCACGCACAGAGCCTGCCGGAGGCTGTCTCCGTTTCCCAGTCCGCGCTGCGCGACGTGTACGGTCTTCCGTTTGAGATTGCCGCAGACGGCTGCCGCGCGGCAAAGCTGCCGGACTGCGCCATCTCCGGCCAGCGGCTCACGGAAAACAGTCCGCTTCTGCGCGCATGGCTGCTCGACTGCGGCTACGGCGGCATGCTCTGGGGCGATGAAACGCTCCGTTCCGACCGCATCGGTCTGGAAAAGGCGGCGATCCGGATCCTGAAATGGATGCTGCAGGCAAAAAAGATGTGAAAATCATGGAAGAAGCCGTGAAAAGTCATTGCAATCAGCGGCGAAAGCTGATATAATCAAAATTGCTCCCCCCCTGTGAGGGGGCAATTCTGACGCCGGGGTACGGCCTGCCGCAGTCCGGCACGGAATAATATTATGAAAGAGGTAGATTTTCAAATGAAGAAGTATCTTGCACTGCTTCTGGTTCTGGTCATGGTTCTGAGCCTGGCTGCCTGCGCATCCAAGCCCGCAGAGACCACCGACGAACCCGAACAAACCACCCCGGTTCCCGCTCCCGCAGAAGAGACCAAGGACGAAGAGCCCGCTCCCGCTGAGGAGACCAAGGAAGAAGAACCCACCGAAGAGCCGGCTGACAACACCGAGTACGCTGTCGCCATGATCACCGACTACGGCGATATCACCGACCAGTCCTTCAACCAGACCACCTACGAAGCCTGCAAGGCTTTCTGCGAGGACAACGGCGTACAGTTCAGCTACTTCAAGCCCGCCGGCGACAACACTGCTGACCGTGTTGCCATGATCGAAAAGGCTGTTGACGAAGGCTACAACGTCATCGTGATGCCGGGCTATGCGTTCGGCGGCGCGATCGTTGAGGCTGCTCCGGAATTCCCCGATGTCAAGTTCATCGCGCTCGACGTTGCCAAGGGCGACCTGCTCGAGGCCGGTGTTGCCAAGGCTGGCGAAAGCTATGACTACAACCCCGACAACTGGGATCTCGAAAAGTATGTTGACATGAGCAATGTCTACTGCGCAATCTATCAGGAAGAGCTCTGCGGCTACATGGCCGGTTACGCTGCTGTCAAGCTGGGCTACAAGAGCCTCGGCTTCCTGGGCGGCATGGCTGTTCCCGCCGTTATCCGCTATGGCTACGGCTTCGTGCAGGGCGTTGACGCTGCGGCTGCCGATCTGGGCCTGTCCGACGTCACTGTGAAGTACGTCTATGGCGGTCAGTTCTTCGGCGATGCTGACATCACTGCTGTTATGGATACCTGGTATGCAAACGGCACTGAGGTCGTCTTCGCCTGCGGCGGCGGCATCTACACCTCCGCTGTTGACGCTGCCAAGAAGGCGAACGGCAAGGTCATCGGCGTTGACGTTGACCAGGCTGGCGTGATTGCAAACTATGCGGGTGTTGACGGCCTGACCGTTACCTCTGCTATGAAGGGCCTGTACCCCGCTACTTACGACACGCTGAACGACGTCATCATCAACGGCAACTGGGCAAACTATGTTGGCAAGATCGCAACGCTGGGCCTCGTCTCCGCGGACGATCCCGAAGCGAACTACGTTCAGATCCCGATGGGCGAGGGCACACAGTGGTCCGACAGCTTCACGCAGGACGACTACAAGGCGATGGTCGCTGATATGTACAACGGCGTCATCACCGTCAGCAACGACATCAGCAAGACTGCTTCCGACTTCGCTACCGTCATCACGGTTGACGATCAGGGCGCAATCAAGGGCTAATTCGTTCAAACTGACAATCAAGTCCTAATAAAAGGGGGACGGACAACAGTCCGTCCCCTCTTTCCATATCAGATATTTCCCATCAAGGAGGAATCGCCATGGGTAAGACCATCGGCATTTTAGGCGGCATGGGACCGCTTGCAACGGCGGATTTGTTCCGCAAGATCACGCTTCTGACAGATGCAGCCTGCGACAACGAGCACATCCGCGTCTATATCGATTCCAACGCTCGCATTCCAGACCGCACGGCAGCGATTTTGTCCGGCGGGCCGGATCCTGTGCCGGAAATGGCCTCGGCTCTGCGCTCGTTGGAGCGCTGCGGCGCGGACTGCGTTATCATGCCGTGCAACACCGCGCATTATTTCCTTCCCCGCCTGCAGGCCATGACAAGCCTGCCGTTTCTCAGTATGCTCGAGGCTACGGCGAAGACATGCGCAAAGGATTTTCCCGGCCAGACCGCTGCAATCCTCGCAACGAAGGGCACGCTTGCAACCGGCCTTTATGAAAAGGCGCTGAATGCACAGGGCGTGCACTGTCTTGTGCCGGACGAAGGCGAGCAGGATGTGCTGATGCACCTGATCTACGATGTTGTGAAGGCATCCAAGCCGCTTGAACCGGAGCAGGGTGCATGGCAGGCGCTTCTGGACGGACTTCGTGCGCGCGGCGCAGACTATTTTATCCTCGGCTGCACGGAATTGCCTATTATCGCCGATACTTTGCCGCAGCCCGGGCCATTCGTTGACCCGACGGCAGAGCTTGCGAAGGCTGCTATCCGCATCTGCGGCTACAAAGTCAAGGGCGAATGAACCGGCAAACAGACAACAGGCTTCCCATCGAACGGGTTCGATGGGAAGCCTGTTTTTGCTGTGTATAAGCACCATATTACAGCGTGAGCGTATGGTATACGTCGCCGGAAAGCGTTTTCCACTGAAAAACGCCGTCTTCCAGCGTCAGATAGCCGCGTGCGGAGCCGTTTTTCGGAATGGAGACAGAGCCGGGGTTCAAATAGAAGTTTTCCTCGCCGAACGGCTCCCACGCGGGTACATGTGTATGGCCGTGCAGGAGAATATCGCCGGGGCAGAGCGGCGGCAGGTGCGCGGTGTTGTAGACGTGGCCGTGCGTGGCGTAGATCAGCCGGTTTCCAACCGGGAAGATGCTGTAATCGGCCAGAATCGGGAAGTTCAGCACCATCTGGTCAACCTCCGTGTCGCAGTTGCCGCGGACGCAGAAGAGCCGGTCTCGCCGTTCGTTGAGCATGGCCAGCACCTGTTTGGGGGCATATTCGTCCGGCAGATCGTTGCGCGGGCCGTGGTAGAGAATGTCACCCAGAAGCAGGAGTCGGGCTGCTCCTTCCCGGTCAAACGCGGAAAGCAGGTCACGGCAATAGCCTGCCGCGCCGTGGATATCCGATGCGATCATGAGTTTCATAAGCAGTCCCTCCTCAGCATTTTGCGAGATCCTTTACGACCTCACCCGCAATGATCAGCCCTGCCACAGACGGTACGAAAGCCGTGCTGCCTGGGATATCGCGGCGTTCGGTACACTTGTGCTTGGCGCCCGGCGGGCAGATGCAGTGGCTGCGGCAGCTGATGGACATGTCTTCAATGGGCCTGGTCGGAATTTCGTCAGAATAGACGACCTTCAGATGCTTCACGCCGCGCTTTCTGAGCGCCGTGCGCATCACGCGCGCCAGCGGGCAGCCGCTGGTCTTGTAGATATCGGCTACGCGAAAGCGGGTCGGGTCGAGTTTGTTGCCCGCGCCCATGCAGCTGATGATGGGGACGCCCGCCTTCTGCGCCTCCAGAACCAGCGTGACCTTGGCTGTTATGGTATCGACGGCATCGACCACATAGTCGTACGTCGAAAAATCAAACTGATCCGCCGTCTCCGGCAAATAGAAGCACTGGTGCACGCGCACATCGCAGTCCGGGTTGATCTCCAGAATGCGGTCGCGCATGACCTCAACCTTGTATTTGCCGATGGTCTTGCGTGTGGCAATGATCTGCCGGTTGAGGTTCGTCAGGCAGACCTTGTCGTCATCGACAAGATCAAACGCGCCGACACCGCTGCGCACAAGCGCTTCACAGACATAGCCGCCTACGCCGCCGATGCCGAACACGGCCACGTGCGCACCCTTCAGCTTTTCCATGGCCTCCGCGCCGAGCAGAAGCTGCGTTCTCGAAAATTGATTGAGCATAAGTCCCTCGATTACATATAGAAGTTATAGGCTTATCATAAAGACAGGACTACACACTGTCAAGGGATTTGCAGCGCTTTTGGGCAGATTTGTGAAAATAAACCGTGACATTTGGCGCGCTTTCGTTTAAACTGAAAGTAAGCAGGTACGCGGAAGCGTCCGCGCATCACAAACAAAAAGGGGAGAATCGTTTTGAAGGAACGCTATAAGCCTTTGCTGACGCCGTGGAAGATCGGCAAGGTCGAGATCAAGAACCGCATCGTGCTCACCAGCATGGGCGGCACAGACCTGTTCGGCTGGATGGAATGGAACCATTTTGACAAGGACGGCGCACGCTTCATTCTGGAGGTTGCGAAAAACAACGCCGGTCTTGTCCTGCCCGGTTGTCAGCCGGTGTATAACCCAATGTACGGCCAGTGGCTGCACAAGAACAAGAAAATGTACGACGATCTGGCAAAGTGGATGCCGGAATTCCACAAGACGGGCGCGAAGTTGTTCGTGCAGCTGACGGCGGGCTTCGGCCGCAGCTTTACCGTGTCCGAGATGATGGAAAAGCTTTATAACAATCCCGTGCTGCGTGTGCTGTCGAAGCCGGTCATGGATCTCGACAAGATCACGGCCACGGCCAGTCCGTCACCCAACCGGTGGTCGGACAAGCTGCCGTCACGCGAGATGACGAAGGAGGAAATTCAGGAGTTCATTGACTCGTTCGCCAAGAGCTCCAAACTGCTCAAGGACGCAGGCGTTGACGGCGTGGAGGTTCACGCTGTCCATGAGGGCTATCTGCTCGACCAGTTCACGCTCCACTACGTCAACAAGCGCACGGATGAGTACGGCGGCAGTCTGGAAAACCGCTACCGCTTCGCCGCTGAGATCGTCAAGGCCATCAAGGCCGCCTGCGGCCCGGATTTCCCGGTGTCGCTGCGCTATTCCGTCGTCTCGAAGACCAAGGGCTTCCGGCAGGGCGCGCTGCCCGGCGAGGACTACGTCGAAGCAGGCCGCGACATGGCCGAGTCCGAGATTGCCGCGAAATTCCTGCAGGACGCAGGCTATGACATGCTCAACTGCGACAACGGAACCTATGACGCGTGGTACTGGGCGCATCCGCCGGTGTATATGCCTGAAAACTGCAATCTGGCCGAGGTCGAGCATATCAAAAACTTCGTCGATATCCCCGTCGTCTGCGCGGGGCGCATGACGCTGGATGCCGCAGCCGAGGCCGTCGCTGCAGGAAAACTTGACGGCGCGGGCTTTGCTCGCAACTTCCTGGCTGACCCGGAATGGTTTACCAAGGTGCTCGAAGACCGCGAGGCCGATATCCGCCCGTGCATTCTCTGCCACAATGGCTGCTTCAACATGTGCCACTATAAGGGCGTGCCGAACGATCAGGATTTGAGCGACTCTCTGCATCTGGCGCGCTGCGCGGTCAACGCGGAGATGATGCAGTGGGACAAGCACTATATCAAAAAGACGAATGAGCCGAAGACTGTTCATATCGTCGGCGGCGGCATCGGCGGCATGGAGGCTGCCCGCGTGCTGACGCTGCGCGGCCATAAGCCGATTATCTATGAAAAGTCCGGTGTGCTTGGCGGCACGTTCATTGCGGCCTCGTCCGAAAGCTATAAGGGCAAGCTCCGTGACCTTCTGACATGGTACCGCCGCGAGATGGAAAAGCTTGGCGTTGAGGTCCGGCTGAATACGGAGGTCAAGGAGATCGAATCCTTTGGCTCCGATCCCGTGATCATCGCCACCGGCTCGACCCCGCGCGTGCTTAAAAAGGTTCCCGGCCATGAGAAGATGCTCGAAGCCTGCGAGTATCTGCTCGGCGCGCCAGTGGGTGAAAAAATCGCCGTCGTGGGCGGCGGTCTGACCGGCTGCGAGATAGCATATGAACTCGCATTGCAGGGCAAGGACGTTACGATTGTCGAAATGAAGGACGATCTGGTGTCCCAGAAGGGCGTCTGTCTTGCAAACAGTTCGTATCTGCGTGAGTGGTTTGCGTGGAAGCAGGTTCCTGTCTATCTGGAAACGACGCTCCGCGAGGTCAAAGACGGCTCCATCGTCTGCGCGGCGAAGGACGGCTCCGCCGTCGAGATCCCGTGCGACACGGTTATTTCCTCCGCCGGCTATATATCCACACCGCTTGTGGAGGAAAAGGGCCACAAGAATGTGCAGCTGGTCGGCGACTGCCTGCGCGTCGGAAATCTCCGTTCCGTCGTCTGGCGTGCCTACGAAGCAGCCATGAAAATCTGAAGCTTGCAGAAAAAATCGGCGCCCGGGCAGATGCCCGGGCGCCGTTGGTTTTATTTCGCGTATTCGACTGCTTTCGTTTCGCGGATGACGTTGACCTTGATCTGGCCGGGGTACTCGAGTTCGGACTCGATCTTCTTGGCAAGATCGTGGGCCAAAAGGATCATATTGTCCTCTGTAACCTCTTCGGGCTTGACCATTACGCGGACCTCGCGGCCGGCCTGAATGGCGTAGGCCTTTTCGACGCCGGGGAAGGAGTTCGTCAGTTCTTCCAGCTTTTCGAGCCTGCGGATATAGTTCTCGACGTTCTCACGGCGTGCACCGGGGCGTGCAGCGGAGATTGCGTCGGCGGCCTGTACGAGGCAGGCAATAACGGTCTGCGGCTCAACATCGCCATGGTGCGCCTCGATGGCGTTGATGACGACGGGGTTCTCCTTGTACTTTCTGGCGAGTTCGACGCCCAACTGGACGTGGCTGCCTTCCATCTCGTGGTCAACGGACTTGCCGAGGTCGTGCAGCAGACCGGCACGCTTTGCCAGCGTCACATCGACGCCAAGTTCGGACGCCATCAGACCCGCAATGTGCGCAACCTCAATGGAGTGGTTCAGCACGTTCTGGCCATAGGACGTGCGGTATTTCTGGCGGCCCAGAAGCTTAATGAGTTCGGGGTGCAGATTGTGGACACCGGTTTCAAACGTCGCGCGTTCGCCTTAAACCTTGATGGTGTGGTCAACCTCGCGGCGAGCCTTTTCAACCATGTCTTCAATGCGGGTCGGATGGATGCGGCCGTCGGCAATCAGCTTTTCGAGCGCAAGCCGTGCGACCTCACGGCGGACGGGATCGAACGAGGAAACCGTGATGGCCTCCGGGGTGTCGTCGATGATGAGGTCAACGCCGGTGATGGTTTCAAGGGTGCGGATGTTGCGGCCCTCGCGACCGATGATGCGGCCCTTCATTTCATCGTTGGGCAGCGGGACGACGGAGACGGTCGTTTCGGCGGCATGGTCTGCCGCGCAGCGCTGGATGGCGGTGGCGATGATCTCGCGGGCGGTCTGGTCGGCCTCTTCCTTCATCTGCGCTTCGATTTCCTTGATCTTCATCGCAGTTTCGTGGCGCACGTCGTCTTCGACGTCCTTGAGGATATAGGCCTTGGCTTCGTCCTGCGTCAGGCCGGAGATCTTTTCCAGAACCTCCATCTGGCTGCGCTTGAGAGAATCGACCTCTTCCTGCTTCTTGTCGATGGCCGTGATCTTCTTGGCCAACTCGTCCTCTTTCTTCTCGTGAAGATTGATCTTCTTGTCAAGGGCTTCTTCCTTCTGCTGCAGACGGCGCTCCTGCTTGGAGACTTCCGCGCGGCGCTCCTTGACCTCCTGCTCATATTCGCTGCGTGATTTATGGATCTCTTCCTTAGCCTCGAGCAGCATTTCGCGCTTTTTGCTTTCTCCGCCCTTGATGGCTTCGTTGATGATGCGCCGGGCTTCCTCTTCGGCGGAACCGATCTGCTTTTCCGCAACCTTTTTGCGGTACAGAACGCCGGCCGCGAAGAAAACCGCGCAGAGCACGATTGCCGCGATGCTAATGATGAGGCATAGCGTATTAAATTCCATAAACTGCGAATCACACCTCCTGTTTTCAGTATTGGGTACGCCGGCACTCCGGCGACTTGAATCATAAAGCGCAATGAGCTTCCCCAAGTCCCATTACAGCCATACAAATCCTACCCTACATTGTACCGGTTTGCCGCGTGTCTGTCAAGGCGCAATTCGGAAAAATGCACGAAACGGGATACGCCTGTTTGGGCGCTTTTGGCAAGAACCGCCCAAGTAACCGATGACGCACACAGTTGACAAGCGGCAAAAAGTGTGATTCTATAAAGGAAAAGCGGAGATCAGGCCGCCGCGAACACCTGCGGCAGCCGCCGCGTGATGGCGACGCATAGAAAGCTTCCCAGCGCAATTTTCAGCAGATCGCCCGGCAGATAGATCAGCATGCCGTTTTTGATGACTTGCCAGAACGTCAGCCCTTTGCCCAGATATGCGTTTGCAATCAGCGCCATATACGGCACGCCGATTGCGTACAGAACGGCCAGCCCTGCCAGCATGGCAAGCGCCGTCCCCCAGAAGGTCAGGGGCCGCTTCGCCAGCTTCCCAATCACAAACGCCGACGGGATCAGACCCAGCAAAAAGCCGAACGTCGGCTGCAGGACATAGGAAAATCCGCCGCCCAGCGCGAAAATCGGCACGCCGACCAGCCCAATCAGCACATACACGCCCTGCGACAGCGCGCCGTATCCCGCGCCGAGCAGAATGCCCGCCATGGCCGTGAACAGGAATTGCAGCGAAATCGCCGCCAGCGCGAAGGGAATCTTGAAAAATGCGCCGATTGCCGTCAGCGCGGCGAACAGTGCCGTCAGAACCAGCATCAATGTCTTTCTGTGCTGCATAAGAAGTTCTCCTTTTGTAAACCAAATTTAGAAACAGGTTTACAATACACGAAACTGAACGAAAAATCAAGGGGATAATTATCATGTTGAAAGAAGAAGTTCTCTCCCTGCTGTTAAATGCGCGGGAACCCGTCTCCGGCGAGGGCATCTGCAAGACCTTCGGCGTGACCCGGGCCGCCGTCTGGAAGACCATCGACCAGCTGCGGCAGGAGGGCTATGGAATTGACGCCGCGCCGAAGCGCGGCTATACGCTCGCGTTCGTGCCCGAACGGCTCGATACGGCGCTCGTGCGTGCACATCTGTCTGGACACCCGTGGCAGGCACTGACGACTGCCATGCCCAGCGTGGATTCTACGAACAACGCCTGCAAGCGCCTCGCCGCCGAGGGAGCGCCGGACGGCACGGCCATCCTGACCGGCTGCCAGACCGCCGGAC
>OHVO01000757.1_pt1 | contig 12642 bp, 12 predicted proteins | sample 1579371 | NCBI WGS metagenome assembly OHVO01 (sample SAMEA3882557, study PRJEB24775) | human gut metagenome | biome: human-associated habitat; feature: intestine environment; material: feces | place: Netherlands | collected 2009/2010 | reverse complement strand
TTTTTTGACCCGCGCGACTTAGCGGTTTACTTATTTCGGGCGCTTGGCACCGTAGCGGCTGCGAGCCTGCTTGCGCTTGTCGACTGCAGCGCAGTCGAGAGCAGCGCGGATGACCTTGTAACGAACACCAGGAAGGTCCCTAACACGACCACCGCGGATAAGCACCATGGAGTGCTCCTGGAGGTTGTGACCTTCGCCGGGGATGTAGGCCGTTACTTCCATGCCGTTGACGAGGCGGACACGGCAAACCTTACGAAGAGCCGAGTTCGGCTTCTTGGGGGTGGTGGTACGAACAGCAGTGCACACGCCGCGCTTCTGGGGGGAAGGCAGATTCGTCGCCTTGTTCTCCAGAGTGTTCAGACCTCTCTGCAGAGCAGGAGCGGTGGACTTGTAGGTAGACTGTTCTCTTCCCTTTCTTACCAGCTGGTTAAAAGTAGGCATGTTGTTCCTCCTTTCTCGGATTGTCGCTGCTGTGCAGCATGTATTTTATCCCGAAATATCAAAGATATTCCGTTGGGACCAGAAAAAAGCGCATTTCAGCGCAAAAGTGCGGCGCAGGCAGCGCCGACATGAATCCCACAGAGCCTCCCGAGTTCCTTCATTGTTGCAACTTCGACGAGTTCAACGTCGGCGGAACGGCACTGCTCAATGAGCGGTTCGCGGAGGATGGGGTCGGCATCGGCGGCCATATAGGCGGTTCGTACACGCCCGGCCTTCAGCGCTTTGCGAAGCTGCTTCGTACCGATCACCTTTCGGTTGCTTGTCAACCGTTCCGGCATCCAGACACCTCCATGGAAAATACGCGCAGGCAGACCCACGCAAACATGGATTATAGCAGAAATCACGAAGTACGTCAACAAAAAAACGCGCAAAAAGAAAATAATTTTTTCATTTTCCCTTGAAATTGCAGCGCTTTTCGGTCTTTGGCAGAATGAACAAATACAAATGTCCACCCGTCGGCGTACAGCGCGCAGCGCAAAAGCAGGCGCGCGGCATGCCGCACCTGCTTTTGTATGATACAGATGCTTATGACGCCTGATCGAACTGGCTGTTGTAGAGCGCTGCGTAGAAGCCGTTTTGCTGCATAAGCGTTTCGTGCGTACCGCTTTCGATGACGTCGCCGTCCTTCATGACAAGGATGAGATCGGCGTTTTTAATTGTTGAGAGGCGGTGGGCAATGACGAAGCTTGTGCGGTTTTCCGTCAGCTTATCCATGGCGCGCTGGATCAGCAGTTCCGTGCGCGTATCGACAGAACTGGTTGCCTCGTCCAGAATCAGCATCGGCGCATTCTGGAGCATGGCGCGGGCGATGGTCAGCAGCTGCTTCTGTCCGGCAGAGATGCTGGTGCTCTCGGACAGGACGGTATCGAACCCGTTCGGCAGCGAACGGACAAATTTATCCAGTCCGCAGGCACAGCAGACACGGTTTAATTGCTCATCAGTCACATCCGGCAGATTATAGACGAGATTCTCCCGAACCGTGCCCTCAAACAGCCATGTATCCTGCAAAACCATGCCGAACAGCTTATGCACGTCCTCACGTCGGATATCCTGCGAGGGCACGCCATCAATCTTAATGCAGCCGTCGGCAATTTCATAGAACCGCATAAGAAGGTTTACCATGGTAGTCTTACCGGCGCCGGTCGGGCCGACGATCGCAACCTTCTGACCAGGTGCGACATGGGCTGAAAAGTCCTTGATGATGATCTTATCCGGCGAATCCGGATAGCTGAAGCGGACATGCTTAAAGTCCACTTCGCCGCGCACGGGTCGGGGCAGTTCCGGCTTTTCCGACTCGTCCGGCATTTCCTCGCTGCCGAGGAAGTCGAAGATCCGGTGTGCCGAGGCGGATGCCGTCTGCAGATTCGTCATGCCCTGCGCAATCTGGGTCAGCGGGGAGGTGAACAGACGCACATACAGAATGAACGAAACGATCACGCCGATATCGATGATTCCCTGGATTGCGAGAATCGAGCCGAGCACGCACACGGCGACATAGGACAGGTTGCCGATGACATTCATGAGCGGCTGCATGACACCGGACAGGAACTGCGAACGCCAGTTGGCATCATAAACGGCGTCGTTCAGCGTGTCAAAGGTCTTGCCGACAGGCTCGGCCGCGCGAGAAATGCGCACGGCCTCGTGGCCGGAGTACATTTCCTCCACATAGCCGTTTAGCTTGCCGAGGCTTTCCTGCCGGGCGGTAAAGTACTTCTGCGAACGGGACATAATGAACACAACGAGCAGAAGGCCCACGAGCGTAATGCCCAGCGAGACGAGTGCCAGCCGCCATTCCGTCACGAACATCATGATGAGGCAGCCCAAAAACTGCGTTGCAGCAGAGATAATCGTCGGCAGACTGTTGGTCAGGCCCTGCTGGAGCGTGGAAACGTCGTTGGTAATGCGGCTGAGAATATCGCCCTGCGCATGAAAGTTGAAGTATTTCTGCGGCACGCGGTTAATCTTTTCGGATAATTCCGCGCGCATGCGGTAGGACATTTTGAGCGTGACGCTCGCCATAATATAGTGCTGGATAAAGCCGAAGAGCGCGCTCAGTCCGTAAATGACAGCAAGCAGAATGCCGACTCTCGCAATGGCGGCAAGATCAATTCCGCCAAGCAGGCCATCGGACATGATGGTTGCAATCTTGCCGACCTGATCCGGGCCGATAATCGTGAGAACAGCGCTGAGCGCCGCCAGCACGAGCGCCAGAACCACGACGCCGAGGCTTTTGCGCATATATGTGCTCAGATCGTTCAAAGCGCCTTTGAGGTCTGTTTTTTCCATTGGACGCATATTGGGCCTCATTTGGACACGCCTCCTTTTTTGAGTTCTTCCTCACTCAACTGCGACATGGCGATCTCGCGGTAGACCGGGCAGGATACCATCAATTCGTCATGTGTGCCGAGCCCGGCAATCTTGCCGCGGTCGAGCACGAGGATCTGATCGGCATTGCGGATAGTGCTGATGCGCTGGGCAACGATGATCTTTGTCGTGCCGGGCAGCTGCTTTGCAAGCCCCTCGCGGAGCACTGCGTCGGTCTTATAGTCCAGCGCGGAGAACGAATCGTCGAAAATCAGAATTTCCGGCTTTCTTGCCAGCGCCCGTGCGATGGAAAGCCGCTGCTTCTGCCCGCCGGAGACGTTCCGGCCAAGCTGGGCGATGGGGTGCGCGGCCTTTTCGGGGTATTTGTCCACGAATTCCGCAGCCTGCGACAAGGAAAGCGCAGCCTGCAGCGACGCATCCGTCTTTTCTGCCGCACTCTGCCCGAAGAAGACGTTGTCCTCGACCGTACCGGAGAACAGAACAGCCTTCTGCGTCACATAGCCAAGCTTGTTGTAAAGCGCATCGAACGTGTACGCACGCACATCCACGCCGTCCACAAGAACAGTGCCTGCCGTCGCGTCGTAAAAACGAGGGATGAGCGAGGCCAGCGTCGTCTTGCCGCTGCCGGTCGCGCCGATGACAGCCAGCGTCTGACCTTTGCGCACCTTGAAGCTGATATGCTCCAACTCGTCCGCCGCAGCGCCCGGATAGCGGAAGGAGACGTCACGGAATTCGACCGTACCGCGCTCCTCCCCTTCTGTTTTCGTACCGGGGACGACGTGCGGCTTCGTGTCCAGCACTTCGTTGATACGTTCAGCCGAAACCTGCGCCTGCGGCACGAGCATGAAGATCATCACGAGCATCATGAAGGACATGACGACGTAGGTCGCGTAGGTGCTGAATACCAGTACATTCGTGAACATCGTCAGCCGCGCGGCAGGGTCCGTCAGCGCAATGGATTCAACCAGCGCCGCACCGACCCAGTAGATAGCGAGCGCCAGACCGTTCATGCCAAGCCCGAGCATCGGCTGGAGCAGCGCGAACAGCCGTTGGTTTTTCAGCTGCAGATTCATCATGTCGCGGCTGGGGCCGTCGAATTTCCTGTTCTGATAGTCTTCCGCGCCGAAGGCGTGGACAACGTTGATGCCAGTCAGATTTTCCCGCGCGACGCGGTTGATCTGGTCGGTCTTTTTCTGCACCTGCCGGAACCGGGGCAGGCAGCTGGACATGATGAGCAGCACCATCACAACGATTGCCACAACGCAGCCGCCCGTCACAGCCGAGAGCGTCCAACTCTTGCCCAGAATTTTAATCACGGCCCACACTGCCATGATGGGCGCCTTCATGAGCATCTGCAGGCCCATGGCGACGATCATCTGAATCTGGGTAATATCGTTGGTCGTTCTGGTGATGAGGCTGGGGACAGAAAAGGACTGCATTTCCTCGCTGCCTGCGTCCATGACATGGTGGAACAGGTCTGCGCGGACGGAAAAGCTGAAGCCGGACGCCGTCTTTGCCGCCAGATACCCGCAGCCAACAGCCAGCACGGCGCTGGCCAGCGTACAAAGGAGCATCTGTCCGCCGACGGACAAGATATCCGACGTGACGCTGCCGGGGGTTTTGATGAGCGTGGTGAGCCGGGTCATATAATCCGGCAGTTTCAGGTCAAAATAGACCTGCGCCACAACAAGAACCGCGCAGACAAGCGCCATCAGCGCCTCGCGTCTGCGCATCCGTTTGAGTAACTTGATCATGGATTCTGAATCTCCGTTCCTTTGGAATTTTCTGTGCGGATTCGTTCAATATTGCGGTCAAAAGCAGCCACGCAGCGGCGGAAATGCGCCAGATCCTCCTCGCTCAGGCCGTCAATCAGCCGGTCGGCAAATGCCTTTTGCAGCCTGCGCCCCCGTTCGACGACAGACTCTGCCTTTTCCGTCAGCACGAGTGCCGTCTTGCGCCGGTCGCCTGGGACAGACTGCCGCAGCAAAAAGCCCTCGCTCACGAGCCGGTCAATATGAAACGACACAATGGCCGGCTTCAGTCCGCGCATCCGGCAGATCGCCCCCGCCGTCTCGCAGCCGGGATTGTTGGCCAGAAACAGCAGAATATCCGTCGCCGCAGGCGGCAGGCCGGTTTCTGCGCATAACGGCGAGAGCGCGGCATGATAAGCATCCGCAAAGCGCGCGGCATTGGCAAACATGGCAGATGCGGTTAAGAGGGGTTCCGGCATATTAAGACCTCCAATATCGAACTGTTCAATATTGAACTAAATAATACACAAGAAATGTGAAAAGTCAAGGAACGAATTGTGAACTTTTTTTAACGGTTGGAGGCGGCGTTCCACACTCACCGCTTTTCGCGCAATGCGCATTTGCAGGCGCTGCACGCAAAAACCGGGCCGTCCACAAAGTGGGCGGCCCGGTGCCTGATTCTGTTCGTTCAGTCTACGATCTCGACGCTGACCTTCTGGCCGGTGCGCTGGGCAACGGACTTGATGATCGTGCGGATCTCTTTGGCAATGCGGCCCTGCCGGCCGATGAGTTTTCCCATATCCTCGGGCGCAACACGAAGTTCAAGCACAGTCGTCTCGCCTTCTACCTCAGTGACCGTAACGCTGTCGGGATTGTCAACCAGACTTTTTGCCATATACAGCAAAAGATCCTTCATGCCAGTACCCCAGACTTACAGGACGTTTGCCTTCTTGAGAAGACCGCGGACAGTATCGCTGGGCTGTGCACCGTTCTTGATCCACTGCTTGGCCTTGTCGGCGTCGATGGTGATGGCGTTGGCCTCGTTCTTCGGGTCGTAGGTGCCGATCTCTTCGATGCAGCGGCCGTCGCGCGGGAAGCGGGAATCGGCGACAACGATGCGGTAATACGGCTCCTTCTTGGCGCCCATTCTTCTCAGTCTGATCTTAACCATGATTGTTCCTCCAAAAATAAATCAAGTTTTCTTATTTCGTAAAGCCAAATCTGTTACGGCTGAAACGATATGCTTACATGCCGGGGAAGCCGCCAAGGCCGCCCATGCCGCCGAACTTGCTCATGCGCTTCATCTTGCGCGAGGCGCCGGGCCCGGTGAACTGCTTCATCATCTGATTCATCATGTCAAACTGCTTGAGCAACTTATTGATATCCTCGACCTTGACGCCGGAGCCGAGCGCAATACGACGCTTGCGGCTGGAGTTGAGCACGGATGGATTCTCGCGCTCGTACGGGGTCATGGACTGAATGATGGCGGCCGTGCGGGCCATCGCCTTTTCATCGACCTGCGCGCCCTTGAGCGCTCCGGCGTTCATGCCGGGCATCATGGCCGCGATTTCGTCGAGCGATCCCATGTTTTTCAGCTGGGAAAGCTGATCGTAGAAGTCGGAAAGGGTGAATTTATTGCTCTTGAGTTTCTGTTCAAGTTCGGCAGCCTTCTTTGCATCGAACGCAGCCTCTGCCTTTTCAATCAGCGTGAGCATATCGCCCATGCCGAGAATGCGTGAGGCCATGCGGCCGGGATGGAAGGGCTCGATCTGGTCAAGCTTTTCGCCGGTGCCGATGAACTTGATGGGCTTACCGGTCACAGCCTTGATAGAGAGCGCTGCGCCGCCTCTGGCATCGCCGTCAAGCTTGGAGAGCATAACGCCGGTGATATCGAGATACTCATCAAAGGTCTTTGCTGCGCTGACAGCGTCCTGGCCGGTCATTGCGTCAACCACGAGCAGAATTTCATCCGGGTTGACCGCGGCCTTGACGGCCTTGAGTTCGTCCATGAGTGTCTCATCGACGTGCAGGCGGCCTGCGGTGTCAAGGAAAACCATGTCGTTACCGTGGCGCACGGCATGGGCAATGGCAGCTTTTGCAATGTCCACCGGGTTCGTCTGGCCCATTTCAAAAACAGGAATGCCAAGCTGTCCGCCGACGACCTGCAGCTGCTTGATGGCTGCGGGCCGGTAAATGTCGCAGGCCGCGAGCAGCGGGTTTTTATTCTGCTTTTTGAACAGACCTGCCAGCTTCGCGCCGTTGGTCGTCTTGCCTGCGCCCTGCAGGCCGACCAGCATCACGACGGTCGGCGGCTGGGACGCGATCTTGATCTTCTGGTTCTCGCTGCCCATGAGCGCGGTCAGTTCCTCATTGACGATCTTGACGATCATCTGCGCGGGCGTGAGGCTTTCGAGTACGTCCGCACCAACACAGCGCTCGGTTGTCTTTTTGATGAAGTCCTTGACGACCTTGTAGTTGACGTCGGCCTCGAGCAGCGCCAGACGGATCTCGCGCATGGATTCCTTGACGTCGGACTCAGACAGGCGGCCCTTGCCGCGCAGCTTTTTGAACGCATTCGAGAGTTTTTCAGTTAAGCCTTCAAATGCCATGTATTACTCCTTTATCTCCCGCACGGCGCGCAGGATCGCGCCGGCCTGCGGCGCAGCCTCCGGGACGGACGCAAGCGCCTGCGCATTCTGTGTGATTGTGTCCAGTGCTTTTTGCAGCAGCCGGTCACGCGCGATGCAGCCAAGCGATCGCTCATAGCCCTCGAGCAGTTCTTCGGCGCGGGCAAGCGTATCGTGGACGCCCTGCCGGCTGATCCCGGCTGCGGATGCGATCTCGCTGAGAGAATAATCCTGATTATAATAGAGGTCAAATAATCCGCGCTGCTTTTCAGTGAGCAGTTCGCCATAATAGTCGTACAGCAGCGTCATGGTGAGCGCATCGGACCGCATGGCAAGACCTCCAGATCAATCGTTCCGGTATACTATACAGGATTTTGTCTTGGCTGTCAAGTGTTTTTCCTTGACAGCACTTCAAAAAAGTCTGCTTATGCGCGATATGCACTTACCCCGCAGGGACAATCATGCTGTCCGCCCGATGGGCAAGCATTCCCGGCAACCCCAGCGAAGCGGTTCGGCGGGAAAGAGGAGGAAACGGGCGCAGAGGACAAGAGGCTTCGCGCACAGCGCAGAAAATATTTCTCCTTCTCGCGCTCTTTACTTTTTTCCCGCTTCATGTTAACATAATGTTCATCCCCTTTTACTCTCATTTTCCCCTCGAAAGGAGCCCCAAACCATGAAAAACAAGCTGAAGCAGATCGCCGCATCGATACTGACGCTGGCGCTGCTGGCCGTGCCGGTTCTGGCTGCGGCAGAGTCTGTCGGGAGCAATTCTCTGAATGTGGCAGACGGAACCGTCTATACATACAGCACCCAGGCTGTCACCTCCGATTCCGGCAAGCAGACCAATCTGCACGAGAACATCTTTACCTATAAAAAAGAGGCGCAGGTGCGTCCCGTCGTCGCCTTCGGCACAACGCTCTATGGCACCAGCCCCATGAACAAGACCATCAAGACACTTGAGGAACAGGGCTACAGCATGGTCGCGGGAATCAACGGCTCGTTCTTCGACCGCTCGACCGGCATCCCCTACGGCATCGTCATTACAAACAGCATTCTGCGTTCCGGCGGCTCGGCCAATGCGGTCGGCTTTCTGTCCGATGGCTCCGCGCTCATCGGCGACCCGACCGTTGCCGTCACGCTGGACTACGGCGCGGATACACCGCTGGTGCTCAACTATAATAAGGCCATGACGGTGCAGAACGGCGTGCTCCTGTATTCGCAGGACTACGACACCCGCACCAAGAATACCATCGATGGTTATCACGTCATCGTCCGCCCGGTCGGTTCCCGCGCGGCAGAACTGCGTCTCGGGCAGTCGCTGACCGTTGAGGTCATCGGCATGGTGGAGGATACAAAGTCCTGTTCCATCCCGGAGGACGGCTTCCTGCTTGCCATTGCAAACGACACCGCCTATAAAAGCGCGCTTGCCGCGCTCAAGGGCATGGTCATGGGCCAGCAGATGACCATACAGGTTACATGCGCCTCCGGCTGGGAGAATGTGACCTCCGCCTGCGGCGGCGGCGACATGCTCGTTGAAAACGGGCAGGTCTGCACGGACTTTACGCTCGATTCCGCAAAGAAAATGGCCGCTCGCACGGCCATCGGCGTCACGAACGACGGCTCGCTCATTCTGTATACCTGCGACGAGGCAGGCAATTCCGACGGACTGACGCTTGCGCAGCTTGCCGAGCGGATGCTTGCGCTCGGCTGCCGGACAGCGCTGAACCTCGACGGCGGCGGCTCGACCGCCGCAGGCGTCACCTACCCCGGCTACGCCTCCGGTGCGACGGCGAACGTGCCGTCTGACGGCAAACTGCGCGAATGCGCGAACTTCATCTTCCTCGTTCGTCAGAAGCAGGACGCGGGCACGGCCTCGAAGCTGTATCTGTATCCCTTCGGCGGCTACGCACTGCCTGGCGCAAAGATCAGTCTGACCGTCAAGGCTGCTGACAGCAGCTACATGGCAGCTGCCGTTCCGACAAACGTGACCTTCGGCGGCACAAACGTCACGCAGACCTCTGGCAGCACCGTGACGGTCGAGCCCGGCGCACGCGGCGCAGCGACTGTCACCGCAACGACAGGCAGCCTGCGCGCAAACGCGACATTTACAATCCCCACCGCACCGACCTCCATCACCATCAAGCACGAAGGCAAGAACACGCCGCTGACGGCGCTGCATGTGGCGGGCGGCAGCAAGACAGACCTGACGGCAACGGCATGGTACTACGGCAATCAGGTCTATTCCGCCGATGAAAGCTTTAGTTGGGCCGTGACGGGCGGAATTGGAGAGATCGACGAAAGTGGTGTCTTCTCCGCTGCCAAGACCGGTTCGGACCTGAACGGCACGATCACCGTCTCCTATGGGGAAACGTCGTTTGCCCTCAAGGTCACGGTCGGCTCTTCGCAGCCGTTTGCCGACACAAAAGGCCACTGGGCCGAAAGCTACATCACGGACCTCTATTATGCAGGCACGCTACAGGGCTCCACAAAGGACGGCAAACTCTATTACCGCCCCGATGCCAGCATGACGCGGCAGGAGTTCATCGTCGCCATGATGCGCTATCTCGGCACGGATCTGAGCGCGTATCAGACCGTTTCGCTCCCGTTCTCCGACAGCAGTTCGATCGCAGACTGGGCAAAATCCGCAATGCAGGCGGCCTATTCGCTCGGCTATCTCACGGGTTCCAAAACAAACGGCCAGCTTCTGGCTAAGCCCGGCGCGACAATTTCACGTCAGGAGGCCATGACGATCCTCTCGCGCACAAAGGACTTCCCCGAAGCTGATCTTAACACGCTCTCCGCTTTCTCCGACAGCGGAAAGATTGCTGACTGGGCAAAAACTGCACTTGCGCAGATGGCGCAGCAGAAGATCATCAGCGGCTCAAAGGGCAAGCTGAACCCCACCGGCAAGGTCACGCGCGCGGAGGTCGCAAAAATGCTCTATATGCTCTCGGAACTGTAAGGCCGGGAATTTGATGCAGGCGTTCTGTATATATACAGGACGCTTGCATATTTATTTTTGTGCATGCGCACGCTTTTTTGCGAAATTGTGCAATCTGCCGCTTTTAAGGACACACATTCCAATAGAGTTGTATGGTTTTTTATTCATTTTCCCTTGACATTATGCGCTTCGTGTGTATAATTATGAGCATACAAAATAACACAGACGACGCACAGCGCGTCACAGGAGGAACTGAATATGAAAAAGTATCTTGCACTGCTGCTTGCAGCCATTATGGCGCTGAGCCTTGCGGCCTGCGCTTCCACCTCTAAGACCGAAGAGACCGCCTCCGCCAAGCTGACCATGGCGACTGAGGCCACCTTCCCGCCGTATGAATACTATGACGGCGACGCCATCGTCGGCATCGACGTGGAAGTCGCGCAGGCCATCGCCGAAAAGCTTGGCATGGAACTGGAAGTCACCGACATCGCGTTCGACTCCATCATCCCCGGCATCCAGACCGGCAAGTATGACATGGGCATGGCCGGTATGACCGTAACGGACGAGCGCAAAGAACAGGTCAACTTCTCCGATTCCTACGCCACAGGCGTGCAGGTCGTCATCGTCAAGGACGACAGTCCCATCACCTCGGTCGATGATCTGTTCGCGGACGGCGCCAGCACTGTCGTCGGCACGCAGGCAGGCACCACGGGCTTTATCTATGCCACGTCCGACATTGAAGACGTCGGTCTTGGCACCGTCAAGTCCTTCGGCAAGACGACCGACGCCGTCGAAGCCCTGAAGAACGGGCAGGTTGACTGCGTCATTCTCGACAATGAGCCTGCGAAGGCGCTGGTCGCGGCCAACGAAGGCCTGCACATCCTCGACACCGAATATGCCGTTGAGGATTATGCCATTGCCATCGCCAAGGAAAACACCGACCTGCTGGAGAAGGTCAACAAGGCGCTGTCCGAATTGACCGCCGACGGCACGCTGCAGTCCATCGTTGACAAGTACATCGGCAAATAAAAATTCAATCTGTATCTTCGCAACGGGACGGAGCGATGCTCCGCCCCGCTGCTTCGCGCAATACGACTTTATAGAAAAGAGGGAGCGCTTCGCCCATGACAGAATGGTTTCGGACATGGATTGCAAAGGTCGCCAAGGACTTTGTCACCTGCTTCATCACCAAAGATCGCTGGAAATATATCGTAAAGGGTCTGGGCAATACGCTCCAGATCGCGCTGGCCGCCGTGCTGCTCGGTATCCTGATCGGCACGATCGTCGCCATTATCCGCTCGACGCACGACAAGACGCATGAAACCATGCGTCCCGGCCCCGGCCGGACGCTTCTGAACATCGCAAACTGGCTCTGCAAAGTCTATCTGACCGTCATCCGCGGTACACCTGCAATGATCCAGATTCTCATCATGTTCTTCGTCGTCTTCTCCACCGCGCGCAACGGTACGCCCGTCGCCATGCTGACATTCGGCATCAACTCCGGCGCTTACGTCGCCGAGATCATCCGCGCGGGCATTCAGGCGGTGGACAAGGGCCAGATGGAAGGCGCGCGCTCGTGCGGCATGACGAATGCGCAGGCCATGCGCTACGTGGTGATGCCGCAGGCGGTCAAAAATATTCTCCCCGCCATCGGCAATGAATTTGTCACGATGGTCAAGGAGACCTCGATCATCCAGTACCTCGGCATCGGCGATCTGATGTACAACAACGGCATCGTGGTCACCTCTACCTATAATCCGCTTCCTTGCTACTACATCTCCGCCATCATCTATCTGGCGCTGAATATCATCCTCGGCAAGGGCCTGAACATCTTTGAAGGGAGGCTGAGAAAGAGTGAACGGTAACGTATTGTTCGAGATCAAGGACTTGCAGAAAAAGTTCGGCAGCCTGACCGTCTTCGACGGGCTGAACGAGACCATCTGCAAGGGCGACGTGGTCGTCATCATTGGTCCCTCGGGCGGCGGTAAGTCCACCTTTATCCGATGCCTGAACCTTCTGGAGCAGCCCACCGCCGGCAAAATTTACTTCGAGGGCGAGGACATCACGGCCAAGGGCTTTGATGTGAACAAGCACCGACAGAAGGTCGGCATGGTGTTCCAGCAGTTCAATCTCTTCAACAACCTGACGGTGCTTGAAAACATCACGATCTCGCTCACGAAGGTCAAAAAGCAGTCGGAAGAGGAGAGCAAGGAAAAGGCCCTCAAGCTTCTAAAGCGCGTGGGGCTTGAGGACAAGGCGAACGCCTATCCCTCCCAGCTCTCCGGCGGACAGAAGCAGCGTATCGCCATCGTGCGGGCGCTGGCGATGGAGCCCGATGTGCTGCTCTTCGACGAGCCGACCTCCGCGCTCGACCCCGAGATGGTCGGCGAGGTGCTCGATTTGATGCGCGACCTTGCGAAAGACGGCATGACGATGGTTGTCGTCACGCATGAGATGGGCTTTGCAAGAAACGTTTCGAACAAAGTTGTCTTTATGG
>OHVO01000728.1_pt1 | contig 12934 bp, 5 predicted proteins | sample 1579371 | NCBI WGS metagenome assembly OHVO01 (sample SAMEA3882557, study PRJEB24775) | human gut metagenome | biome: human-associated habitat; feature: intestine environment; material: feces | place: Netherlands | collected 2009/2010 | reverse complement strand
TTCTGCGTGAACAACACCATGGCCCTCATCATCCCGCTGCTGTCCGGACTGATCGTGGACCGTGTCATCACCCAAGGCCATGTGGACGAACTGACCCGGCTGTGCGTCATGATGCTCGTGCTCACCGTGGTGCGTGTCGGCTCCCGTTACGGCTGCCAAATGTGGATGGAACGCTTCGGACAGAACTCCATCTATCGTCTCGTCAGCGACGAATTCGAAAAACTCCACGAACTTGACTTCACCTACTTCAACCACACTCGCACTGGCGACATCATGAGCCGCATGACGTCCGACACCGACGCCATCCGCCACGCACTGAGCTGGGTGAGCCTGCAAGCGCTTGACTGCGTGGTCATGTTCATCGGCGCGCTCGCCATGATGTTTTCGATTGATTGGCGACTTGCTCTTGCGCTCGCTTGCGTCACGCCACCACTGTTCATTTTGACACGCGGTCTGTCGAAGCATGCACGACCCCTGTTCTTCGATATCCGAAACTCGCTCGCCGAAATGAATTCGATGGTCGAGGAAAACATCGAAGGCAACCGCGTCGTCAAAGCGTTTGTGCGCGAATCGTATGAAACCGAAAAATTTGACGGACGCAACGACGACTATATGCAACGCAACATGGCCCAGGCATACAACAGCCGCAAATACATGCCCTGGCTTGACGGTCTCGGCTTTTCGCTGCAACTTATCACACTCGGTTTCGGCGGCTTTCTCGTCATCAAAGGGTACATGACTCTTGGCAACCTTGTGGCGTTCAACTCATACCTGTGGATGCTTGACAGCCCAATCCGCCAATCCGGATGGCTTACCAACGACTGGCAACGTTTCAACGCGGCATGCATAAAAATCCGTAAGCTGCTCACCGCCGAATCGCGTATTCGCGAAAAGCCGGAGTTTGCGGGGAAAGCCACGCAAAGCACGCAAGGGGCGCAAGCCGCCGATAAATCGGCTAGAATCGCAGGAACCATCGACTTCCAGCACGTCGACTTCGCTTTCCCCGACGATCTGGGGACGCCTGTGCTCAGCGACATCGACTTCCACGTTCCCGCAGGCGCGAAACTCGGAATCCTCGGCGAAACCGGCTCCGGCAAATCGACTCTCGTCAACCTTATCTCCCGTTTCTACGACCCAACCGCCGGTCGTGTGCTCATCGACGGCATCGACGCGCGCGACTGGCCGCTCGCCACGTTGCGATCGCAAGTCTGCATCGTCGCGCAGGATACGTTCCTGTTTTCCGATACGATCGGCAGCAACATCAGCTTTGGCGCGGGCGACCGAGGCAACCGACTTGAGTACAACGGTCAGTACGACGGCCAGCGCAGACGACGTGGTTACGACGAACAGTACGTGCGCCGCATGGCCGCCATTGCCGGCGCGGATGGCTTCATCAGCAGCATGCCGGACGGCTACGATACCGTCGTCGGCGAACGTGGCGTCGGCCTGTCCGGCGGACAGAAGCAGCGACTGAGCTTGGCGCGTGCTCTCGCCGACAATCCGTCGATTCTGATTATGGACGATACGACCAGCGCCGTCGATATGGAAACGGAAGCAGAGATTCAGCGGCACTTGCGCGATTTGGACGAGAAGAAGACGATTGTCACAATCGCCCACCGCATTTCGTCGGTCAAGGATTCCGACTTGATTCTCGTGCTGGAGCATGGGCGCATTGTGGAACGTGGCACGCACGACGAATTGGTGGCCTCGCACGGCCGATATTGGCAGATTTACAGCAAGCAGTTGGGCGTGGATGCCGGCCGCTCGCAGGGATTCGAAGCGTAAGACGCGGGGGAGGATAACATCATGGCACAACGCAACACCTTCCGTGACGATGAAGACCTTGAAGAGAAGATCAATATGCGCGACCTCGCGCGCGTCGGCGTCTACCTGAAACCGTACATGGCCCGCGTGGTCTGGATCCTCATCGTCGTGGCGGCAATGGGCTGCATCAACGTCGTGGAACCGTATCTGACGAAAATCATGATCGACAGTGTCATTCCGGCGAAAAACCTTGCGCTGCTTGGCGAGCTGGTGGCACTGCTGGCGGTGCTCATCGTCATTTACGAATTCGGTTTGCGCTACCGTACTGTGGAAATCACGCGCGTCGGCCAGCTCATGCTTAAAGACATGCGCCGCGACCTGTTTACGCACATTCAGACGTTGCCGTTCAGCTATTTCGACTCGCGTCCGCATGGCAAAATCCTCATCCGCGTGGTCAACTATGTGAACACGCTTTCGGACACCCTGAGCTCCGGTCTGGTCAACGTGATTTCCGACGTGTTCACGTTCTTCATCACGCTAGTGGTCATGTTCGTCGTGGATTGGCGTCTCGCGCTGTACAGTCTCGCGTTGTTCCCGCTGCTCATCGCGTGGGTGCTGGGATTGCAGCATTTCCAGCGTCGCGCGTACCAGGTGCTATCCAATAAGCAGAGCAATCTCAACGCGTTCATCCACGAATCGATCGCCGGCGTGAAGACCACCCAGACGTTCGCGCGCGAGGACACGCAGTTCCGCACATTCCAGGAACAGCAGGGCGCTGTGCGTTCCGCGTGGATGCGTACGGTGCATATCCAGACGCTTATGTGGCCGGGCATCCAGACGATTTCCGTCATGACGATCGCGTTCATCTATTATGTGGGCGTCACCGGTTTCGGCGGTGTGGACGTGACCACGGGCGTGCTCATCGCGTTCGTCGGCTATGCGAACAACTTCTGGAACCCGGTAATCAGCATCGGCAACTTCTACAACCAGCTGATCACCTGCTCGGCGTATTTGGAACGTATCTTCGAAACGCTCGACGTGAAGCCGGAAATCACTGATGCGCCCGACGCCGTCGCATTGCCACCGGTCGAGGGTCGCGTCGATTTCAACGACGTCGTCTTTCGCTACGAGGAGGACGGCCGCAACATTTTGAATCTGGTCGATCTGCATGTGAAGCCGGGCGAAACCGTCGCGTTGGTCGGCCCGACAGGAGCGGGCAAAACCACGATTATCAACCTGCTGTCGCGTTTTTACGATGTCTCCGAAGGCTCGGTTGCGATTGACGGGCATGACGTACGTTCCGTCACGCTGGACAGCTTGCGTCGACAGATGGGCGTCATGTTGCAGGACACGTTCATTTTCTCCGGCAACGTGCGTGAGAACATTCGTTACGGCAAGCTGGACGCCACCGACGAGGAGATCGTGGCCGCGGCCAAAGCAGTGCATGCGCACGATTTCATCATGGACTTGCCCGACGGTTACGACACGGTGGTGGAGGAGCGTGGTTCCACGCTTTCCGCCGGCCAACGCCAGCTGATAGCGTTCGCACGCGTGCTGCTTGCCGACCCGCGCATCCTGATTCTTGACGAAGCCACGTCGAACATCGATACGCGTACCGAGGAGGCGTTGCAGGCCGGTCTGAACCATCTGCTCAAGGGACGCACGAGCTTCATCATCGCGCACCGGCTTTCCACCATCGAGAATGCGGATGAGATCTGCTTCATCGACCACGGTCAGATCGTGGAACAGGGCAACCATGCCGAGCTGCTCGCCCGTCATGGCGCCTACTATCGGCTTTACGAATCGCAGTACGCCATGATCAAGGTCTGAGCAGCCGGCCGCCAGCCCCGGCGGCTAGCTGCTCTGCCCCTTAGCCCGTATATCCGCAATCCGAAATGCCTGCCCAACGGTCGCGCAGCCAATGCGCGGCCATCTTGGGCCGGCTGCCGTGGTGGGATTCCCGTCGGACATGCCGCCATGCGGAATGTGCTTTGGGGCAACCCGTGGAATAATGGATTGTGAGCGTTAACAAGACAACGATGCACTAAGGAGCGCTTGCACTCATGACTACCACCAATCGCACCAGCCATCCAATCGCATTGCGCGACGCCACCGTCACCGACCCGTTCTGGGCATCGCGGCAGGAACTCGTGCGCACCCAGGTGATTCCCTACCAGTGGAATGCGCTGAACGACAACGTTCCCGGCGCCGCGCCCAGCTACTGCATGCACAACTTCAAGGCTGCCGCCGCGCAAAACGCCGAACACCACAAGGAAGGCAAGGCCTTTGTGCCGCCGAAATACACGTTCCGCGGCTTCGAAGCCCTGCCGGACGACCCGGCGCACCCCGATCCCGACAAGTTCTACGGCTTCGTGTTCCAAGACACTGATTTCTCCAAATGGATCGAAGCGGTCGGCTACTCGCTGACCCACCACCCGGACGCTGACCTTGAAGCGACCGCCGACACCGCCATCGATATCGTCTGCGCGGCGCAGCTCGACAACGGCTACCTGGACACCTACTACATCCTCAACGGCATGGACCGGCACTTCACCAACCTGAAGGACCACCATGAGCTGTACTGCTTCGGCCACCTGACCGAAGGCGCTATCGCCTACTATCAAGCCACCGGCAAACGCAAGCTGCTTGACGCGGCCTGCCGTTTCGCTGATTACATCGATTCCCGATTCGGCACCGCCGACGGCAAGCTGCACGGCTATCCCGGGCACGAAATCGCCGAAATGGCACTCGTCAAACTCGCCGAGACCACCGGCGAACAGCGCTATGCCGACCTCGCCGAATACTTCGTGCGCCAACGCGGCCGGCAGCCGCTCTATTTCGAGCTCGAAGATCGCCGCCGCGCCCGGGAGGACGGCCGCAACTACGCGCCGCGCGAGCAGAACTACGCCTACTACCAGGCCGACAAGCCGATCACGGAACAGACGGAGGCCCTCGGACACGCCGTCCGCGCCGCCTACTTCTACGCCGGAGCCGCCGACGTGGCACGCCTGACCGGCGACTCCGACCTGCTGGCATCCTGCGAACGACTATGGCGCAACATCGTCGACCGGAAGATCTACATCACCGGCGGTATCGGCGCCACACACATGGGGGAGGCCTTCTCCTTCGACTATGATCTGCCGAACGACACCGCCTATTCGGAAAGCTGCGCCGCCATCGCGCTCGCGTTCTTCGCCCGCCGCATGCTGGAAATCCAGCCGAAATCCGAATATGCGGACGTCATGGAATCGGCGCTGTACAACACCACGCTCGCCGGCATGGCACTCGATGGCAAAAGCTTCTTCTACGTGAACCCGCTCGAAGTGGTGCCCGAGGCATGCCATCGCGATGAACGCAAGGCGCACGTCAAGCCGGTGCGCCAGAAGTGGTTCGGATGCGCCTGCTGCCCGCCGAACATCGCACGCATCGTGGAGGACGTGCAGCAGTACGCCTACACGATCGGAGACGACTCATCCACCCTGTATGTGCATCTGTATATGGGCGGCGGCGTCCATGCCAGGCTTTCCGGCACCGATGTGCGCCTTGACGTCATGTCCGATATGCCCTGGTCCGGCAAGGGATCCGTCGCGGTGGGCTTTGATGCAGGCGATTCTGCTTCCGATGCATCCAAGGACGCGGTTTTCACGATCGCCCTCCGTCTGCCCGCCTGGGCCGGTGGCGAAACCGCTTCCGATGCGGTCACCGTGCGCGGCCGCGACGACATCTCCCGCGTCATCAGAGACGGATACCTGTATCTGACCGGCGCATGGCATGACGGCGACGTCGTCGATTTCGATTTCCCGATGCCGGTCCACATGGTCGCCGCGAATCCGCTCGTGCGCGAGGACGCCGGAAAGGTGGCGTTCGTGCGCGGACCGCTGGCCTACTGCGCGGAAGGTGTCGATAATGGCGCGAACCTGCATCTGCTGCACGCCGATACCGCGCGCATCGCATCCGATCCATCCTGCGTGTCTGTTGATAGCATCGTCTTCCATGCCGGCGCCGCCGCACAGGACGAGCAGGGGCTCGGCGAGGTGGACGCCGTCGATATGCCGATGACCACGCTGACGATTCCCGCTTGGCGTGAAGTGGAAGACTCCGCGCAAACCTCCGCGTTGTACCATGATTGGCGTCCCGCCGAACGCAAGACGACGACGGCCACGCTGATTCCATACTTCGCATGGGCCAACCGTGGCGAGAACGAGATGACGGTGTTCCTACGTGGGTGAGCATGACGAGTGACGAAGGGACTGCCCGACAAAGGGGCTGTCCTTGGTTTCGGCAACATCACCAAAACCAAGGATGCGCCAGTCAAGTTCATCGCATATCTCCGCTTCGAGTAGACACGCACGTGCGATTTGCCCCATTTACCGCTTAAGCTAGTACCAGGTACGTCAATCGATGCACGTCAATGATCAGGCGGTATCTGAACACGGTTGAGGAGTCGAAGATGATAAGCGGTGCCGGTGCAATGAACCCCGTATGTCCCCGTGAGGACGGGCGTCTCGAATGGGGCAATGGCGTGGTTTCCATGCTGTTCGACACGGCAGGCGATTCCCCCGTCCGATTGTGCAACGTTGCAGGCCGCGGCATGGGGCCCATCGGCGGCCGTGTTGCCGACGATGGAAGAACCGTGCTGGAACGTGATCCGCGTCCAATCGTCGAAGTGCGTGCCGCCAACACCGGATCGCAGGACAATCGCCTCACCTTGATCGCCACGGTGGCGGGCAGCGTATTGCGATTCGTCTCGGCCGCCGCTTCCGAGCCGGAGGAAGGGTCCGCCGAACCATATCGTTTGGAGATCGTCCAATTCGCTTCGTATGCGGAACTGGAGCCGCACGGGCGCGCGTTCGAACCGACCGCCGCCGAACGGGCCGAAGCCGCCGCGCAGCCCTCGCCGGAAACCGTCCGCCATGCCGACGCCACGGCTGGGCTGGTAGTCACTTCCGTATTCGAAGCGTTCCCGGGTCTGTCCGCAGTGCGCACTTACACGCGGTTGAGCTCCGCGCGCCCGCTGCCTATCGAGGCGGTGTCGTCGTTGAATCTGACGGTGCCGATGCGCGTCAACTGCGGCAGCATCGACCATTCCCGCGTATTCTGGGGAGACTCCGCGTGGGCGGTGGAAAACGATTGGCGCAGCCGTCCACTGCGCGACGTGTCGGTGCGCAATCGCAATCAAGTCATCAATCCCGGCCAATCCAGCTCGCGATTCGCCATGAGCTCCGCCTCCACATGGAGCACCGGCGTGCATGAGCCGGCCGGCATCGTACAGGTCGAGGGCTCGCGCCGCCAATCGCGTGACTTCTCCGTGATGTGGCAGATCGAGCACAATGGCCCGTGGGAGTGGGAGGTCGGTGAGGATGATCCCGGTTTGCACATCAGCGCGTTCGGACCGGAATATCAGGACCACCATTGGTATACGGAGCTGGGTGAAGGCCACGATTTCGAATCGGTGCCGGTCTCCTTCGCGATCTCGGCCGGCGATTGGCAGCAGTCCGTCGCCGAAATGACATTGCAGCGCCGTGCGTTGCGTGCCGCCAAGGCTCGCGAATTGGGTCGTTCCGAGCAGTTCGAACGCACGCAGGGACTCGTCATCTACAACGATTACATGAACACCCTGTTCGGCGACCCGCGCTTGGAGAAGGAGCTGCCGCTCGTCGAGGGCGCGGCACGCGTCGGCGCGGACATCTTCTGCATCGACGCCGGCTGGTACGACAGCACGGACGGCGGTTGGTGGGACATGGTCGGCGAATGGCAGGCCTCCACGAACCGTTTCGGCGAAGCTGGACTCAAGGGTTTGGCCGACACCATCCGCGCGCATGGCATGGGCTTGGGATTGTGGCTCGAGCCTGAAGTGATCGGTGTGAAATCGCCGCTCGCCCAGAGCCTGCCCGATGACGCGTTCTTCCAGCGCCACGGCGTGCGCGTCTGCGATTCGGGCCGCTATCTGCTCGATTTCCGCTCGCCGGCCGCACGCGAGCACGTCACCCGCACCGTGGATCGGCTGATCGACGATTTCGGAGCGGTCTTCTTCAAATTCGACTACAACACCACCCCGGGCGTTGGTACGGACGTCGATGCGCGGTCCGTTGGCGAAGGTCTGCTCGGCCATTGCCGCGCCTATCTTGACTGGCTCGACGACCTGCGCCGCCGCCATCCGGACGTTATGATCGAAAACTGCGGTTCCGGTGCCATGCGCGCCGATTACGCGCAGTTGCAACGATTGGACCTGCAATCCACCTCCGACCAGTGTGATCCGCTGATTTACGCCGCGATCGCCGCCGGCGCCGGACTGACGATCCTGCCGGAACAGCAAGGCAACTGGGGTTACGCCCAGCAGGAGATGGACGATGAGACCGCCGTCTTCACGCTGGCCACGGGCATACTCGGCAGGTTGTACCTGTCCGGATTCATTGACCGCATGGACGAGCATCGGCTTGCCTTGGTGCGGGATGCGGTGGCCTTGCACCGCCGTGTGCTGACCGAGCAGCAGGAATTGGTGCCGTTCTGGCCGGCCCGTCTGCCTGATTTCGATGGCGATTGGCTCGTCGTCGGTCTGCGCCATCCGTCATTCCTCCCGTCGGAGGACGACGATCCGTGCGATTACATCATCGTCTGGCGTCGCGGCGGCACGCCTTCCGTGAACGTGCCGCTGTCCGAGGACTGCCATATCGAGCAGATCTTCCCGAATCCGGCCGTTCCCGAGCATGCGCCCGACGCCAAGCCGTGGACCGTCGAGCGCATGGACCCCGAGACGGTCCGGCTCAACGCGGCCACCTCCAAGCAGCCGTCCGCCCGCATCTTCGCCATCCGCCGCGCCTGAGCGGTTGCGACGGATGGACAATCGCGCCGCCTACAGGGCGAAGGCGGTTTCGATGGCGTCGTATTCGGCGGCCGTGATCGGCAGAATCGCGCCGTGACGCTTCTTCAGCGCGCCGAAATCGATATCGTCTGCGCGCTGCCAATCGGCCGGATCATGCGAGGCGAGCGAGGCGGCGCGGAACGACAGGTAGCCCTTGGACTCCGCGTACTGGTCGCACATCAGGCCGAATGGCATGGTCCTGCCGTTGACCACCTTCACGTCTTCGTCGTTGTAACGGAACAGTTCCGGCCCTTCCAAGTAGTGCATGGAATACCGGCCATTGCCGAAGATGTCGGTGAGCGTGCCCACATACGACCACTCATTCGGGTCGTCGGTGCGCAGCACCTCGTAGGTCGTCGCATACGGGTTACGGGTGCGTTCGATGGTGATTTCCGAGTCCTTGGACGCGCGGTACCACCAGCCGTCATCGTCGCGCAGCATGGTCGAATCGATGATCACATTCTTACGATCGATCCACTTGACCGGATCGGAGAACACCCTGAAATCAACGGTCGTCGCATAATACACATTCGTCGGATCGCCGAGCTCGTTGGCCAACGGATCCGCGGAGCTTTCGGCGTTGCTCTTCGTGGACCAGAACACGATCCACTGCCCGCGATCCGGATCCCAATTCGCCTCCGGAGCCCAAGCCATGCCAGCGTCCGGAATCTTCGAGGCCACGTCCACCAGGCGCGGCTCGCTCCAATGGACCAGGTCAGGGGAGTCCCAGATCACCAGGCCGGTCGATCCATTCGTGGTGGCGCCATCGTTCGGCCCCCAGCCGCCACGGTAATAGATGCTCAAATCGGTGGCCACAATGTGGAATCCACCACGTGGGTCGCGCACAATATGCGGGTCGCGCACGCCCTTCTCGCCGCCTAGCCACGTCAACGCCGGACTGCCGGCCGGGCGCAGATCCCTCCAATGCACGCCGTCGCGGCTCAGCGCGAAGTACAGCTGTTCGTCGGTGGGATTGCGTTCCTCGCCGATGAAATGCACGAACAGATAGGCTTGGGTGTCGATGCTCATGATGCTCCTAGAGATTCCTTGATGAATGATGGCGATTGATTCCGATTGAGTGATTCCGATTGAGTGGGATTGGCCGCGAAGGCTGCTGCCTATGGCGGATTGCCTGCCATCGGGGCGTCATCCTCAGACCGCGGTCGATTCCCGGTCCACCAGCTGGTAGCCGATGATGGCCCGTCTTGGCGGCAACGCCTCGTCTGTTCCATGATCGATACGTTCGGACAGCATATCGACCGAGAATTTCGCAAGCTGCGTGAAATCGACCTGGATGGTGCTCAACGCCGGCGTCGTGTACGAGCCGGAGGTCACGCCGTCGAAACCGATCGCCTTCACGTCCTGCGGCACGCGCAGTCCGCGGTCCGCGAGCCCGCGTATCACGCCGAACGCCGCGAAATCGTTGGCGCAGCACGCGCCGTCGAACTCGGTGCCACCATGTCCGTGCGGCGAGAATACGTTCCGCAATCGCATGCCCGGCGATGATGCCATTGGCCACATCCCCGGCTTCGAACACCGTCGACTCGTCATAGGGCAGTCCGGCGTCGGACAGCGCTCCGCATGCGCCGCGCAATCGCAGAGCGAACGCGTTCTGGGCATGCGCCAGATCGGCGCGGGGGGCGAACCGGTGGCCGACGATCGCGATATTGCGGCATCCGCGGTCGATGAGATGCTGCATCGCCGCGCGTTCGGCCTCCTCGTTGGGGAAGTTCACGGCATCGACGGTCGGCGTCTCCTCGCAGGCGTCCAGCAGCACGAATGGTCTGCCGCCATTGAGTTTGGACAGCGGCACATTTGTGCCCAAGCCTGTGGCGTGCAGGATCTCGCCATCGAACAGCTGCCCGGAGAACGGATTGCTGCTCAGCGCGTGCTCGGCAGCGTCCGGCGAATACTGCGTCTGCTCGATGAATGGAATAAGTCCGCGGGACACGATTTCGTTGCTCAACGCCTGCGTGAGCTTTGAATAGAACGGCGAATCGAATTCGTTGACGATGACGTGGATGATGTTGCTGCGGCCCGATTTGAGCATGCTGGCCGTCAGATTGATGCGGTAATTGAGTCTCTTCGCTGCGGCGATCACTTTGGCGCGGGTCGATTCCTTGACGCCTGGCTTGCCGCGCAGCGCGTTCGACGCGGTCATGGGGGAGACGCCCGCTTCCGCGGCCACGTCGCGTAGCGTCGGTGTGCTGCTGGTCATATGCCGCTCCTTGAACAATACGATTGATATGTAACGATATTATATTTTTTCGATTCTGTAAAATCGTTGCAAATACAAAGACTCACCGACGTATTGTGTCCATTGCGGACGCTTGGATTTGCGCTAGAATATGTAACGATACATATATGGTTCGCATGACGGCGTCCGGCTTTTGCCACCGCTGCGTCATAGCGGCCCCGAGCGAAGAGAGGTTCGATGACGATCCCTACCGCCGTTTCCGTCGCCCCGGCTGACGAATATCCGGCTGACGGCCACACCATGACCGACAAACTCACCGCCACACTCGACAAAGCGGGCGTGCGCGCCATCAGCACCGACCTGTGGGGCATCTTCTTCGAAGACATCAGCTACTCCGGCGACGGCGGCCTCAACGCCGACCTCGTGCAGAACGGCGCCTTCGAATACAACCGCGCCGACTCCATCGATTGGAGCAACTACAGCTTCTGGCGCAAAATCGTGCCGGAAGGCTCGTTCGCCGCCTTCGGTATCCATGACAACGACCCGGTCGCCACCGAAAACCCGCATTACGCGACGGTGGAAGTCGAACACGCCCCTGCCGCGCTGGACAACACCGGCTGGGACGGCATGGTGTTCCGTGCCGGAGAAACCTACGATTTCACCGCCTGGATGCGCGTGCGATCGGAAAGCGCGATGCCGGTGACGGTCTCGCTGCGCGGAGACGACGGCAGCATCATCGCCGAAAACACCATCACCGTCTCAGCCTCGGCATGGACGACATACCAAGCCTCGCTGACCGTTCCTGAGCACGGCGATGCCGGCTCGAGCGTGGCCACACAGGGCACATTGCGCCTGATCTTCGCCGGCGAAGGCGTCATCGACCTCGACTTCGTCACCTTGGAGCCACGCACCATCTACCGCGGCCTCAAGCACTTCCGCCCGGATTTGGTGGAGGCGCTCGCCGACCTCAAACCACGATTCATGCGATTCCCCGGCGGCTGCATCACCCACGGCCTCGGCATGGACAACATGTACCACTGGGACCGCACCATTGGACCGGTCGAGCATCGTCCGCACAACTTCAACCTCTGGGGCTACCACCAGTCATTCCGCATCGGCTACTACGAATACCTGTGCCTGTGCGAAACAATCGGCGCCAAGCCGCTGCCGGTGCTGCCCGCCGGCGTGAGCTGCCAAAACACCAGCCAAGGCCCGGTGCCGGTGGCGCAGGAGGATATGCCCGCTTACATCGATGAAGTGCTCCACCTCATCGAATTCTGCAACGGCAGCACCGCCACCGAATGGGGTGCCAAGCGTGCCGCCATGGGCCATCCGGAGCCGTTCGGCCTCGAATACCTCGGCATCGGCAACGAGGATCTTATCGACGACGTGTTCAAGAACCGCTTCCAGCAGATTTTCGACGCCGTCAAAGCCGCATATCCGGACATCGTCGTCGTCGGCACCGTCGGTCCCGCTCCTAGCGGTCAGGATTATGAGGAAGGCTGGAAGTACGCGCGCGAAGCGGGTCTGCCAATCGTCGACGAACATTCCTACCAGTCGTCCAGCTGGTGGTTCCACAACCTCGACCACTACGACCACACGGACCGCAAGGGACCGAAGGTCTACCTCGGCGAATACGGTTCCTGGAACACCCAACTGATCAACGGCCTGTCCGAAGCGGCCTTCATGGGACGCATGGAACTCAACGGCGATGTGGTGGCCATGGCCTCCTACGCCCCGCTGTTCGCCAAGAATGGGCACCATAGCTGGAATCCGGACCTCATCTACTTCGACAACGAACGCGCCTACCATCCCTACAGCTATTGGGTGCAGCAGATGTACGCCACCACCACGGCCGACACCGCGTGGCCCGTCACCGTCGAAGGCCCGTCCACGCTGCGCCGCACCCTGCCGGACACCGTGAGACTGCGCATCGCGGGCAACGCCAAAGCCGACCTCAACAACCTCACCATCACCACCGCAGCCGGGGACACGATTAATCTCGGCAACGTGGCCTACGATGGCAGAACCATCGACACCGCCCTCGATCTGCACGCTGATTCCTACAGTATCGACACTACCGTCGTCTATTACGAGGGACGATGGGGCAT
>OHVO01000726.1_pt1 | contig 12942 bp, 7 predicted proteins | sample 1579371 | NCBI WGS metagenome assembly OHVO01 (sample SAMEA3882557, study PRJEB24775) | human gut metagenome | biome: human-associated habitat; feature: intestine environment; material: feces | place: Netherlands | collected 2009/2010 | reverse complement strand
CAGAACAGGCTGCCGCACAGTCTCAGCTTGACAGCATACAGAGCAGGATTGACGAACTCAATTCCAAAAAGGGACAATCAGAAGAATATCTTTCCGAACTGAACCAGCAGCTGGACGATCTGCAGAACCGTCTGCAGGAGCTTCAGGATCAGTATGATGCGAAGCAGAACGAACTGGTACAGATTCAGGCAGATCTGGAAGATGCAAAAGCAAAAGAAGAAGAGCAGTACGAGGCGATGAAGCTCCGTATCCAGTATATGTATGAAAATTCCTCCGGAAACGGATACATGGCAATGCTCTTTTCTTCCAAAAGCATTTCAGAGCTGATCAGCCGGGCAGAATACATACAGAAAATTTCCGATTTCGACCGCGATCTTATGCAGGAGTATGAGGACACGGTAGACCAGGTAAAAGAAAAAGAAACACAGGTGCAGGAAGAGCAGGCAGCGATCGTAGAACTGCAGCAGCAGAGCAGCGATCAGCAGGAAGCCATCCAGGAGCTGTACGCAGCAGCTTATCAGGAACTCCGTACCTACTCAGCAGAGCTGGACGATGCAAAATCCAGCGAGAGTGCACTGGTAGATGAAATCAACAGCAAAGCAGATGCAATCAACGACCTGATCCGTCAGGCGAAAGAAGAGGAGATTGCAGCGCAGAAGAAAGCAGAAGAGGAAGCAGCCGCAGCAGCCGCCGCACAGCAGGCTGCCGCAGAAGCTGAGGCAGAGGCCGCCAGAAAACAGGCAGCCGAGGCAGAGGCCGCAAGAGTCGCAGCCGCAGAAGCAGCAAATGCCGCAGCGAAAGCAGATACCGATACAAGCAGCAGCTCCGGAAGCAGTTCTTCGGACAGCAGCGCATCCTCCACGACAACGGGGAGTCCATCCGCGTCAGATACTTCCAGCAGCTCCTCCAGCGGAACATACCTTGGAAGATTTAAACTGACAGGCTATTGCTCCTGTTCCATCTGTACCGGACAGTGGTCCGGCGGATCCACCGCGAGCGGAACCACACCGACCGCCGGCAGAACGATTGCCATGGGCGGTGTACCATTTGGCACAAAACTGATGATCAACGGCCAGGTTTACACGGTAGAAGACCGCGGAACCGCTTACGGCCACGTAGACATCTTCTGCAGCAGCCATTCCGAGGCGCTGAGCTTCGGCGTGCAGTATGCAGATGTATATCAGCTGAGCTGAGAAACAAAGATAAGAGATATGCCGGAACAGAACTTCCGGCATATCTCTTTTTTTGACTTTCTCAGAAACTGTCATTCTAAAAGAACACCAAAAAGGCCGCAAACCCGTGTGAAATGTACCTTTTGAAGCAATAATAAAAAAAATTAAAAAAATTTCAAAAAAGGTGTTGACATTCCTATAGACATCATATATAATAGCTATTGTTGACGGACGAGAGTTCAGAAAACAAAAAATCGAAGCGTGGCTCAGTTTGGTAGAGCGCTGCGTTCGGGACGCAGAGGTCGTGGGTTCGAATCCCGTCGCTTCGACTGGAATGAAAATGCCGAAAGCCTTGACAATCAAGAGCTTCGGCATTTTTTCGTATGTCAGAAAGAGAACAGGAAACAGTACACGAGGAGGAAATTTTTGTGAAAGCATTATTTTTTGATATTGATGGAACGTTACTGAGTGAGATTACAAAAGAAATTCCGCAGAGCGCGCTCGATGCATTGAAAAAGACAGCGGAAAAAGGAAATCTTACGTTTATTAATACCGGCCGCACCTGGTCGGAGCTGCCCGAGGAGCTGAAAAAGCTTCCGTTTTCCGGATTTCTGTGCGGCTGCGGGACCTATCTGCGCCGGGACGGCGAAATCCTGATGCATCAGACGATTCCGAAAAAGCGCTGTGAGGAAATCCCGGTTATTTTAAAGGAGTGCAGGATCGGCATGATCCTGGAGGGAACAGATAATGTTTATTTCCCCTCGGAGGTATCCCGTTTTCAGGAGGTCGAGCAGACGCGCGCCCATTTCGCTGCTGTCGGAATCGGACTCGCAGAGACAGCAGAGACAAAAGGAATCATCTACGATAAATTTTGCATCGTAACCGATGCACAGTCTGATATAGAACGTATGTACCGTGAGTTTGAGCAGGAGTTTGATATCATGGACCGTCGCGGTGGTGTATACGAACTCGTTCCGCACGGCTGCAGCAAAGGAACAGCTGTGGACTATGCGCTGAAACAGTTTCAGCTGGAGAAAGAAGATGCATACGTATTTGGCGACAGCAGCAACGACCTTACCATGTTCCGGTGCGGCGCACACACCATTGCGCTTGGAAAACATGATGAGGTTCTGGATCCGTACACAGAGTACGTAACCGATACCGTCGAGCGGGACGGCGTGGCAAAGGCGATGGAGCATTACGGATTGATCTGACAGAAAAACAGAAGAAAAGAAAGCGAAGGGGCGCATTTGAAAAGAAATTTTCAGGTGCGCCCCTTTGGTTGCAATTTTCTGAAAAAGGAAACAAGAAAAGCAGCGTCTGAAAAGGTATGTGCATTGCAAAGTAAAAAATTTCATGGTAATATAAAAATGAGTTTTTATGTATATTTGTAATGATACCAGGAGGTGAGCGTTCAGAAGTTCCATGGAAACAGAAAAAAATCAGATAAATAAAAAAAGCCTCAGATACCGTTTTACAGCAGGAACGATCGGAGTAAGTGTCTGGCAGCAGGAATGAATGCTCACTTGGCAAAGCCTATAAAAATTGAAAACATAAAGAGAATTTTGTATGAATATTGTGTGTAGTGGCTGCAACTTCTCAAATCCGTATACCTGTTTTTCACGTTTTGTAGGATATTATAACGTAAATGTAAAACTGGCAGGGACAGGTTCTCTGTATACAGATAAAAGCAGGATAATGAAGCATAAAACAGAGAGAGGATTTTTATAAAATGGAAAAGTATGAAGACAAAATATATTCTTTAGGTGAGGCTGTAACGGGACAGACACAGGCTATGTCACAGGCCGTACAGAAAACACTGGAAAATAATGGCGGGGTAGGTATAATGACAGGATCTTATGACCAAAACCTGTCTATTTTGTCTGTGAATAATCTGCTGTTGCATAGTACAGGATATACATTCGATACTTTCATGGAACAGACAAAAGGCTCATTGAGAAACTTCTTTTATGACGAGGAAGATATACTGGAGCGAGACCGTTTTTTGCAGCTTCACGGAACAGGGGAAGCACAGATCCTTACAGCAGACGGTACAGTGAATAATGTACGGCTTTATAAAGAAGATGCGACAGATGAGGCGGGCAGACAGATCTGGGTTATGTCCGTACAGGTCAACTGGGATCATGTAAATTTGACACTGCTCAATGAGGCTATCTGTTCCGGCTTCTGGTATTTTGACTGTGACGAAAACAGTGAGATTGTGAATGCAAACTGGAGTCATGAATTCCGAAAAATGCTTGGCTATCATGACACTCTGGACTTTCCGAATAAACTGGAATCCTGGTCAGATCTTCTGCATCCACAGGATAAAGAAAGAGTAATGGTGCAGCTTCAGGCGGCAATTAAGGATAAGACGAACCAGATAAAATACCAGGTAGAGTATCGTATGAGAATGAAGGATAATCAATACCAGTGGTTTCGGGCATCGGCAGAAGTAATACGCCGTCTGGATGGTTCTGCCAGCAGGATTGCCGGGATTTTTATTAACATTGATGGGGAGAAAAAAGAAATCATGCAGGCACAAAAATCTGCTGCTTTCCACCGAGCTTTTACAAAAGCAGATCTGTGCGAGTATTATGTGAATCTGGAAGCGAATACTTTTGATACCTTTAAGGTTGAACCGTCCCTGATGACCGTCTTTGAACAGAGTCATACATGGGATGAACTGATTCGGCATTTGGTGGATTCCTATGTTGTGGAGAAAGATAAGAAGGCGGTATCCTCTTTTTACGACCGTGGTTATATTGCAGAAAGGCTGAAGGGTCTGGAAACCGAATTGGCTTTAGAGTGCCGTATCACTCTGAATGGAGAAGAACGATGGGTCCGCAATGTGGTCATACGTGGCGAAATAGAGGATTCAGAATATGCCATGATCTTTCTGCGTGATATCACAGAGACAAAGGTAGAGAGCGCACGGCATCTGCAGATGGCAGCGGATAATGCTTCCATGGAGCAGCTGATTCAGAGTATTGTGCGTCTGGTTGACCGTTTTGTTGTCTGTGATCTGGAAAATGACAGGTATGAATTCTACAATCTGAATGGACAGATGATATATAAACCTCTGGGATTTTATCATGATTTTCAGATGCAGGTTCTTGAAAAATATAAGACACTGGAACCATTGGAAGCTATAGATATCCTGATAGCCCCGGATAATATTCGGAAAAAACTGAAAAGTGAAAATGATATTTATAAGTTTGAGTATTGCAGCCTGGATGAAAAGACTTATAAAATCGCTTCTTATATTCCCTTGGAATGGAAGAATGGAAAGCTGGAAAAGGTATTGCTGGCATCCATGGATGTGACACAGGAGAAGAAAGCAGAGATTGAATCCCGTCAGGCACTGAAAGAGGCTTACCGGTCTGCAGAAAATGCAAACCGTGCGAAAACAGAATTCCTTTCCAATATGTCCCACGATATCCGGACACCGATGAATGCCATTGTCGGCCTGACAGCAATTGCAGGAGCAAATATTGAGAGCCAGGACAGAGTCATTGAATGTCTCAGCAAAATTACAAAATCAAGCCGTCATCTGCTGGGGCTGATTAATGAAGTGCTGGATATGGCACGTATTGAAAGTGGAAAAATGACGCTGGCACAGGAGGATTTCAATCTGCCAGATCTGGTGGATAATCTTATAACACTCACAAAACCGGTGATTGATGAACATAAACACAATTTAGATATACACATTAATCACATTGAACATGAAAGTGTCTGCGGTGACAGTCTGAGGATTCAGCAGGTGTTTGTGAATCTGATGAGTAATGCGATCAAGTATACACCGGATGGTGGGAATATTATTTTTTCGATAGAGGAAAAGCCAAATGGATTTTCAGAACTTGGATGCTATGAATTTACGATTGAGGATAATGGAATCGGTATGTCACCGGAATTCCAGAAAATCATGTTTGATCCTTTCAGTCGCGCAGATGATCACCGGACAACCAGAGTTCAGGGAACTGGTCTGGGAATGGCGATCAGCAGAAATATTGTTAATCTGATGAATGGTAATATTAAAGTGGAGAGCACCTTACATAAGGGAACCAGAATTACGGTAACGATTTACCTGGAGCTTCAGGAAAAAGAAAAAGCACAGGACAAAAATCTGATGAATCTTCCTGTTCTGGTTGTGGATGATGATAAGACATGCTGTGAAAGTACAGTTGCCACACTGAAAGAAATCGGTATTACAGGTGAATGGGTTCTCTCCGGCAGAGAAGCCGTTGAGCGCTGTTATGCACATCATGAGCTAAAAAATGATTACTTTGCTGTTATTTTAGATTGGAAAATGCCGGATATGGACGGAATTGAAACAGCCAGACAGATCCGGAAACGGATAGGGAAAGAGATTACCATTATTGTACTGACATCTTATGAATTCAGCGAGATTGAAGAAGAAGCAAAGGCTGCAGGTGTAGATGCTTTTATTGCAAAACCGCTGTTCCGTTCCAGGCTGACGGCAACATTGCGGCAGTTTACTTCGGACAGAAAAGAAAAAGCAGCAAGAAATTATCTGCAGAAGCTGTCAGAAGCAGATTATACAGGAAAAAGAATTCTGGTGGTTGATGATAATGAGTTAAACAGAGAAATTGCTGTTGAAATTTTACAGATGACAGGGGCAGAAGTGGAAACAGCAGAAAATGGAAAAATCGCAGTTGAAAAAGTGGAAGCTTCTCCGAAAGGTTCGTATGATCTTATTTTTATGGATATCCAAATGCCTGTCATGAATGGTTATGAGGCAACCGCAGCAATCAGGAGCCTTCCGGGTGAACAGGGAAAACTACCGATTGTTGCCATGACAGCAAATGCTTTTGCAGAAGATGTACAGCTGGCAAAAAATACAGGCATGAATGGACATATCGCGAAACCGCTGGATATGAATAAGCTGAATGATGTTCTGGAAAACTGGCTGTAATTGTTTCCCAATTATTGAATTAATGATTTTATCAGGAAAGAATGAGGAAAATACGAGTATGAAAAAGGCAAAACATTATCTGATAGCTTTATTGTCAGGGGTGCTTGTGGCAACTACTGTTTTGTCTGGCTGTGGACAATCTGAAAAAGCAGTATCTGAAAATGATGATCACCTTACTGTGTATCTGTGGGAAAATCGTTTAATGAAAAATATTGTACCCTATATCCATGAACAGTTTCCAGATCAGGATATTGAGTTTATTACCGGTAACAATGATACCGATTTATACAGCTATTTTGAAGAACATGGTGAACTGCCGGATATCATAACCGTACGTCGATTTTCTGGAAAAGATGCACAGGATCTAGAGCCATATCTAATGGATTTTGCTTCTTATGATGTGGTTTCCAGGTATTACTCCTATGCATTGCAATATTATAAAAACTCAAAAGATGAGATTCAGTGGCTTCCTATCTGCGGTATGCCGCAGACGATCATTGCCAACAAGACATTGTTTGAGCAGTTCGGGATCAAGATACCGGAAAATTATAAGGAATATGCACAGGCGTGCCAGCAGTTTTATGATAATGGTATAAAACCTTATTCTCTGGATCTTGCAGAAGACTGGTCTGCTCATGAGGTGATCCAGACAGGTGCAATCGGTGAATTCATGAGTCTGGATGGAATCGAATGGAGAAGCTCAGCTGAAAGTGCATCAGGGGATATCGCGTTTGATGATGCGTTATGGAAACGTATTTTTTCAGAAACCAATACATTTTTGAAGGACTCACATTTTACAAGTGATGATATTAGCGTCGATATTAATACTGCAGCGCAGATGTTCCTTGAGGGAAAAGCAGCAATGTTTCATGGTTATCCGGCACTTATGCAGGAATATCAGGAACAGATGGATGCAGAATTAACCCGTATACTGTTTTTTTCACAGATTTCGGATGAAGCTTTTATAAATATGACCCCTTCTCTGAATATTGCATTCAACAAAGACCTGGAAAAAGATCAGGAAAAACTGGACCTGGCATTCGATGTCCTGGAGTGTATGATTTCAAAAGAAGGACAAACATTGATCGCAGATGGAAAGGGTGTAATTTCATTAAATGTAGATGTTCCAAACATGATGGAAGATGTACCTGGCCTTGAAGATGAAATTAATAATAATTCTGTTTATATCCGATATTCTGCTCAAAAATCATTTGATGCCAGCCTTAAGGCTGTTCACGGATTATTGTCAGGGGAAATGGATGAAACACAGGCTTATGATGCTTTTCGCAGCACAATGAACAGCAAGGATTCAAAAGAAGAAACCACAGTTAATTTTGAAAACGAATATGCCATTTCGCTAAATGATAAAAACGGTCGCGATGCGGCATCTTCTATTTTAACTACGATCAGAGAAGAAAATGATGCTCAGCTGGCTTTGGTACCATATTATTATTTTACTTCTTCCATTTACAAAGGGGAGTGCACCGGCAGCCGGGTTGCTTTGATGACAGCAAAGAGTTCAGATACACCATTATATCTGGCAAAAATCAATGGCAAAGAGGTTTATGAACTTGCGGAGAAATATCTTGCTGATTCTGATGAAAAATTCCATATAACCAATAAATATGAATTACCAATTGCATCCGGTATGAAAATAATCGTCAGTCAGGAGGAAAACGGATTCTCATTACAGGACATAGAAGTAAATAAGAAAAAAACAGACAAAGACAAGGAGTACTCTATTCTTCTTACAGACACCACAATGTCTGTTTTGAAAAAAATAAATCCGGAATGTGAGATCAGGCAGCTTAAGGACACAACATTATCAAGTGCATGGACTGCAGCAATGGCAAACGGACAGCAACCGTCAGCACCGGAAGATTATATAGAGGTTGAAAAATAAAAGTGGGAAAAGAACAAGCGATAACAAAAAGAAAAAAGATCATAGTACCATTGTTTTTTTTAATTCTTATACTTTTAAGCTTAATTTTTGTAAAGCTCCTTTTGAACAGGATGAACAGCTATATCGCGGAAAACGGGAAAAGCAGTATGGGAGCTGTTGTTGAACAGATACAGCAGACCTATGATCTGCAGGTGAATGGATACTACAGCCAGCTGCATTTGCTTGAGGATTCTCTTATTCAAGAGAAAGTGAGATCTATTGAACTGGATAGAAACAAGAAGTTCTTTGAGGCATGGCAGAAAGAATCTGAAAGTACACTTATATTTCTCCAGGAAAATGGAAAGGCAATAACCACTGATGGAACAAAACTTCGGGTTGACATGCCAAGTAAACTTTTGTTGGATTTGAGGAACGGATATAATATTGGAAAATTAGTTTCTCTTGATTACAACCAGAAGAAAAAAGATGGTTATCTGGTTGCAATTCCATGTCAGGAATATACGATTAATGGGGAAACTTATACGGCAATTGGAACCTTGTATGATCATTCAAAATTAGATTCCATGTTAAGTGTGAAAAGCTATAACGGGAATGCGTATCTGTTTATGCTGGATAACGACGGAAATATTACTTATACAAATCAGAAAGAAGATAAATTTTTTAGGAACTATTTTTTGTTAAAGCATTTAAAAGGAGATCAGGCTATCACTGAGGAAGAGGCTGATTCTCTTCAAAAAAAGCTGGATGGCAGAGAACAGGGGGTAGAACTTCTGGGAAGTGACAAACCTTACTATCTGGGATACTGTCCGATAGAAAATAATAACACCATGCTGATCTGTATTGTAGAAAAGAGTGTTGTAGATAATGTACTGAAAGATTATCAGAAAACAATAGGATTTACAACATTACTCATGGCAGGTTTTATACTTTTGCTTTTTGCCGGATTATTCTACAGTATTTCCAGACGCAGTCTTGCTGAGCAAAAAGCTGAATATGAAAAAAGAAATAATGAGATTCAGACGCAGGCAATGAAGGAAATGGAGGAGTCCAATAAAAAACTGAAAAAAGCAAAGGACATTACAACGGAAGCCTTGCAGACCGCTGAAAATGCAAATAAGGCGAAAACGGATTTCCTGTCCAATATGTCACATGATATTCGTACACCAATGAATGCAATTATCGGTATGACGTCATTGATTAGACATGATGCAGGCAATAAAGCGAAAGTAATAGAGTATGCAGATAAAATAGATATTTCATCACAGCATCTGTTAGGAATCATTAATGATGTTCTGGATATGAGTAAGATAGAAGCAGGAAAAACAGTTTTTAAATATACAGACTTTTCCATGCCAGATCTTATTGAGGAACTCAATACGATATTTCAGCCACAGATTGCTGAAAGAAATCAGACTCTTATGGTCATAAAAGAAAACATCCGGCATGAGTGGGTAAATGGAGATCAGGTTCATCTGATGCAGATTTTCAGCAACCTGCTTTCTAATGCAGTGAAGTACACGCAGGAAGGTGGAAAAATTCAGTTTCTGGTAGAAGAATGTGAGACAAAGTCATCTGTCTATGCAAAGTACCGTTTCTTAGTCAGCGATAATGGCATGGGAATGTCGGCAGATTTCAAAGAGAAGATCTTTGATCCGTTTACCCGTGCTGAAGGTTCTGTGACTAATAAGATACAGGGAACCGGTCTGGGAATGGCTATTACCAGAAACCTGGTTGAAGCAATGGGAGGCACCATAGATGTGGAGAGTGAACTGGGACAGGGAAGCTGTTTTGAGGTTCTCATAGATCTGAGAATTGCAGAGGATAGATCTGTTTCCTCAACAGTACAGGAAGAAAAGAATGAACAGAATGATAATATCTTTCAAGGAATGAGATTCCTGTGTGCGGAGGATAATGAGCTGAATGCAGAAATTCTGACGGAACTGTTAAAGATTGAGGGGGCAGAATGTACCATCTGTGAAAATGGTGAAGAGATTTTGAAGACATTTGAAAAGTCTGCACCAGGGGATTATGACATGATCCTGATGGATGTGCAGATGCCTGTTATGAATGGTTATGAGGCAACGAAGGCAATCCGCAGAAGTTCTCATGAGTTGGCAAAGAAGATTCCGATTATTGCAATGACCGCCAATGCATTCTCGGAGGATATTCAGCATTCTCTGGCAGCCGGTATGAATGCGCATGTTTCAAAACCGGTTGAGATGAGGGTACTGGAAAAGACGATCAGAAGCATAAAATCCGGCGGGGGCACCGAAATGCAGCTCATTGAACAGTGACAAATGGATATGGAAAAGAGCTGATGAAAGAATCTGGCATTGCCAGAACTTTCAATCAGCTCTTTTTTAGCATCAGTTCCCTCTTGACATTTTTTCATTTCCTGCTATACTTATCAAAGATAATTACTAAAGATAACTAAATTTCAAGAAGAAAGGACCATTTTCTATGACACAGGAAAAATTAAAGCAGTTCCTGGATGCGTGTTTTGATGCAAAGCGTCTGATCGAGAAACTCCCGGACCTGCCGGACGGTATGAAGCCGCGGCAGGTGCATGTGCTGGATGCGGTGAATGAGATTCAGAAAAAGCAGGGCTTCTGCCGCGTCAGCGACATCAGCAGCTATATGAACACAACGCTGCCGAGCATCACCAAGCTGGTGCAGGAACTGGAGGAGAGAAATCTTCTCGTGAAACAGGCGGATGAAAAAGATAAGCGCGTGATCAACCTGACACTGACCGAAGAGGGAAAAGAGTTTGTGGAACTCCGCGTGACGCACTTTCACGGGGAATGGGCATCCCGCCTGCCAGATCTGGACGACGCGGTGGTGGACGAATTTGTGCATGTAATCACACGGATGCAGGAAACGATGCCGGGAATAAAAGGAGTGAAAAACAATGGCAAAAGAAAATAAGAAAGAAGTATCGTTTGTAGAGGGACCGATTTTCCAGTCCCTGATCCGCTTTGCGCTGCCGGTGCTCGGCGCGCTGATTCTGCAGGCGGCTTACGGTGCGGCGATGCGTCGAGTATTTCCGCTGTCGGAACCGGAAGCAGCTTCATGCAGATGGTAACATTTATCATCACCAGCCTTGCGATGGGTTCGACCGTTATGATCGGCCAGCACATCGGCGAGGGCAAGCCGGATAAGGCCGGCAAAACCGTGGGAACCTCGATTGTTCTGTTCGCCATCATCGGTATCGCCATGACGGTGATTCTGGAGCTGTTCGCAGGTTCGATTGCCAATATTTTACAGGTCCCGGCGGAGTCTTTTGACAAAACCGTCCTCTACCTGCGGATCTGTTCCGGCGGTATTCTGATCATCATCGCGTACAACGTCATCAGCAGCGTGCTTCGCGGAATCGGTAATGCAAATCTGCCGCTTTTATTCGTCGGCATCGCCTGCGCAGCCAATATTGCCGGAGATCTGTTCTTCGTCGGTGTGCTGAAACTGGACGTTGCGGGAGCAGCGCTTGCGACGGTTCTGGCGCAGCTGATTTCTGTCATCGCTTCCATGGGTGTGTTGAAAAAAGGCAATCTGCCGATTGAATTCAAAAAAGAAGACTGCCGCATCGACCGCGACGAGCTGAAGAAAGTCCTGAACGTCGGTGTGCCGATCGCGCTGCAGGAGACGACCGTACAGATTTCCTTCCTTGTGATCAACTCGATCATCAACGGCATGGGCCTTATGCCGTCCGCCGGATACGGTGTGGCGCAGAAGCTGACCTCATTCATCATGCTGATCCCGTCCTCTGTGATGCAGTCTGTGTCAGCATTCGTGGCACAGAACACCGGAGCCGGAAAGAAAGACCGCGCGTGGAAGGGCTTCCTCACCGCAATCGCAACGGGCTGCTCTCTTGGAGTTGTGATTTTCTGCATCGGTTTCTTCGGTGGAAGTGTCATCTCCAGAATCTTCACGAGCGATCCGGCCGTTATCGAGCAGAGCGCCGCTTACCTGCGCGGTTTCGCACCGGAATGTATTCTGACCTGTGTGCTGTTCAGCAGCATCGGATACTTCAACGGCCGCGGCATCAGCATCCCGGTTATGATCCAGGGAATCACCTCCGCCTGCCTGATCCGTATTCCGCTGGCGCTGTTCTTCTCACACCTGCCGAATACGAACCTGACCTTCGTCGGCATGTCCACCCCGATCACAACCGTATACGGCATCTGCTTTTTCATGATCTGCTTTGCACGGTTAAAGAAAAAAGGGCAGATGTAATTGAATCAAACATAACAGAACTGCCTGGGAAACGGCACGGAGCGATCCGCGGTCTCCCAGGCAGTTTTTGGTATTGTTTGTCCGGAACTTTTTTGATACAATACAGACAGAAAGAGCGGAACCCTGTTCAGAAGGGACAGAACAGACGGAAAGGGGAAGAGGAGTGGATAACAGAGAAATCATCAATGAGACACTGGTCCATCTGTTTCACGAGATACAAAAACTGGAAGAAGAGGCGATCATCACCGAGGATTTCAAGGATCTGACGAACAACGATATGCACATCATAGAAGCCGTCGGCCTGGAGGGCGGCAATATGTCATCGATCGCGGCAAAGCTCGACATCACGGTCGGATCGCTGACAACGTCGATGAACAGTCTGGTGAAAAAAGGCTACACCGAGCGGGAGCGCAGCGAGAAGGACCGCCGGATCGTCTACATCCACCTGACCGGAAAGGGACGGCAGGCATTCCATCATCACGCAAAATTCCACGAGCAGATGACGGATGCCGTGATGGCGGAACTCGGAGAAGAGGAAGTGCAGGTGCTCGGGAAAACGCTGAAAGCGCTGACGGACTTCTTTCGGTCGTATAAAAAATAGAAACAAAAAGGCTTTTGCAGCCGGGACAGAATCAGAAAAATCTGTCCGGTATGCAAAAGCCTTTTTCGCATGGAAACGCATAGAAAAATGCTATTTT
>OHVO01000712.1_pt1 | contig 13203 bp, 14 predicted proteins | sample 1579371 | NCBI WGS metagenome assembly OHVO01 (sample SAMEA3882557, study PRJEB24775) | human gut metagenome | biome: human-associated habitat; feature: intestine environment; material: feces | place: Netherlands | collected 2009/2010 | reverse complement strand
AGCGTGACGGCAGAGCTGAAGGCCTGAGAAAAGGCTGGCAGCAGCCAGAAAAAGAATCAATGACAGACGAACAGGGGCGGAGAACAATGGACAAAAATAACTTTTCAGAAATATATAAAAAGTATGTAATGACAGCCTATTCAGCCGCAATGCAGGTGGTACACAATGAAGCCGATGCGGATGATATCGCACAGGAAACGATGGTGAAACTGTACCTGAATATTGATGCGCTGGATGAAGACAGAGTAGAAGGCTGGGTCCGTGTCGCTGCAAAGAATCTGGGAATTGATTATCAAAGAAAAGCACAACGTTTTGACTGGAACGAACTGGATGAGGATCTTCGGGCGGAAGAGATGGAACTTCCGACGCTTGCAGAGGAAGAAAAGCAGGAGAGAAATCATTTTTTTCAGGAAGTGATGGACGCACTGAAAGATCATGATGAATCGGGTTATTATATTACGCGTGAAATCAAGGTGCATGAGCGTTCGGAAAAGGAAGTAGCATCCGAAATGGGTATCACCATAGGAAATCTGCGGGTGAAAATGACCCGGACGAAAAAATGGCTTTGCCAGCACTTTGCTGACAAAGCCAGAGAAATGGGATTTCTGTAGTTACTATTTGCGTTCACATTCCTGGATCAGGGAAAGGATGCGGCCGATGGAATCGGTGTGGCTGCTCTTCTTCATCGCATTGATGTAGGTCTGACGATTTTCGTAAACCTCACGGATTGCGGACAGAAGGGTCTGCGCATTCACGGATTCTTCTTCCAGAACTTTACTGTAACCCTGACGCTCAAAGGAACGCGCATTTAAAATCTGGTCTCCGCGGCTGGCATTGGCAGAAAGCGGAATCAGAATGTTTGGTTTTGCCAGAGCACTGATTTCGCAGATCGCATTTGCGCCGGCGCGGGAGATGATCAGATCTGCTGCGGCGAAGAGATCCGGGAGCTCATCTTTGATGTACTCGAACTGAACGTAACCTTCGGTACCATTTAAGGATGCATCCAGTTTATCTTTACCGCAGAGATGAATCACCTGGAAATCTTTCAGAAGTTCTGGTAAAATAGAACGGACCGCATGATTGACAGCGACGGAACCGAGGCTTCCTCCGATGACGAGAATAACCGGTTTTGCGGCATTGAATCCGCAGAACTTCAGGCCTTCCCGTGCATCGCCGGACAGCAGTTCCTGGCGGATTGGCGTTCCGGTCAGAACGGCTTTGTTTTCCGGGAGACATTTAACGGTTTCCGGGAAATTACAGCAGACCTTTGCAGCGGACGGAATACACAGCTTATTTGCCAGGCCAGGCGTCATATCTGATTCATGGATGAGCGCCGGGACTTTACATGCTTTGGCGGCAAGGACAACCGGTACCGAAACGAAGCCGCCTTTGGAGAAGACAACGTTTGGTTTCAGCTTTTTGAGCAGTTTTTTTGCTTCAAAGTAGCCTTTTACGACGCGGAATGGATCGGAAAAGTTTTTCGGATCGAAGTAGCGGCGCAGCTTTCCGGATGAAATTCCGTAATACGGAATGCCGAGATCTTCGATCAGCTTGCGCTCCATACCGTCGTAGGAACCGATATAAGAGATTTTATAACCTGCTTCCTTTAATTTTGGAATCAGGGCAATATTCGGGGTAACATGGCCGGCGGTACCTCCGCCTGTCAGAACAATATGCTTCATGAGAATTCCTCCCTGGAATTTGATAATATCATTTGGCTTTTATTATCCCCTCAAGAAGAAAAAAAGTCAAGAGCGGTTACAACATGGAAAATGCCGAGGAACGGAAGAAGATGAAAAAGATAGAAAAAGAAGAACAGCTGAAAAAGAAACTGGAGCAGACGACGGAAGAGAAAACGGCTGCGGATTTGAAAACGGTGGAAGGGGAATCGGCAGTTGTAAAGGCAGAGGAAGGAAACACAGCAACAGAACAGGAGGCTGCGCCTGCGCTTTCAGAGGAAGAACTGAACGCAATGTACGAGCGCTTCCAGCAGCGCCTCCAGAAGGAAGGACTCGCGGACGCGGAAGGGAATCCGACAGAAAAAACACTGGAGATCCGCCGCCAGATCGTGGAGAGAAAGGCAGAACGCGAAAAGCAGGCGGAGAGACAGAAGAAGATTGCGAAGAGAGCGAAAACAACAAAACACTGGGTACGGACGGCAAAGGCGGCTGGTGTTGTGTTGGTTGTGGGAGCGTGCGTTTTTGGGGCCAGTATGACGAGCGAGGCAAATCGGATTCGGTTGGTGGAGAGTGTACATGGAGTTTGGAATGCAGGGAGTTCAACAGGAACAGACAATGGTGAGACGAGAAAATATTCGACGGGAAGTTTAGATGAAGCACAGAAGGAAATAAGGGAGAATTTGCACATAGAAGTTCCAGAATTTTATTACATTCCAAAGGGTATGGAGTATAACAGAACATACATATCTAAAGAAACTAAACTGGCTATAATCCAATACAAATATGGTGAAAAAGAAATTTATTTTCGATTATCAGCAAATGAGAATGATTTGTCACAAAGTGATTGGCAAGATAGTGAAAATGTTGAGGTAGAAACGTTTGATAACATATTGGATATTGAAATGGGAACAATATCTGAAAATGATGAAAAGAACTATTATGTAAAGTGGCGTTATAAAGATGCTTATTATGAATTGAGTGGGCAAATTGCGAAAGAAGAGTTATTAAAAATATTGAATGAAATGCAGTATAACTTGTAATAATTATATGATTTACACGTATATAAAATGTAGATGAGGACGAGGGGAAAGAGGAAGTATGAAAAAGGTTATGAATTTAAAAAGCTTACTCTTTTGCGCAATGCTTGTCGTAGCAATGTCGTTGAATGCGGTCAATGTACAGGCCGGTGCATTAGACTATTTAGGGCATACAATTGATGGATCTGAGTTGACAAATGAATTGGAGTCAATTGGAGATTATCAGAGTGTAGCTAGAAGTACTTATCTTCATCAGGGCTTTGTAAGAATTACAAACAATGGAAATGGATACGTCGGGATAGGCGGTGGAACAGAATGCAATGTTACGTGTGGCACAGTGAAACTTAATATTTATTTGGAACGCTCAAATGGTTCAGAAGATTTTTACAGTTATAAAAAATGGGAAAATGTAGACTATAATACAAATTCTCTGTATTTCAGTAAAGAAGTAAAAGTAGAAAAAGGCTATTATTATCGTTTAAGAGGATATCATTCCTGCACAAAGAATGGAGTCACTGAAAACGGAGGTAGTAGAACCAACGGTATTTATATTGGATAACGAAATATCTAAAAATTAAACAAAACAAACAAATCATTGTTTTATGAGCACAAGAGAGAACTGCAAACAAATAAAATCAATTTTTAAACCAGTAATTTGTAACTCCCTCATCCCTTTAAAACCCCACGGGGCCAGTCCCCTATAGAAACCTTATAACAATGAATATATTAAGACGAAAACGCAGATCTTTCAGGATTTTCAACGCGTCGAAATTCCTTTTTCCAACCACAACACAGATCTGAGTCATCATGTGTTACTATGTTCAGCGTGTGAGTGATCATACGGAACATCGGCTGGCCCCGATAAGTGAGGCATCGGTATTACTGCAGGAATACCGGTGCCTCTTTTCTGTACGCTTCTACAAGCTGATGCTCATAATTGAACAAAAATATCAAGATTGTTGTGCAATCTGCTTTAAAATTCCGTTGGAATCCGCCAGATATTATGCTATAATAATCAAAAAAAGAGAGAATAAGCATAAAATACAAAAGAAATTTCAGATTATTTTCGCGGCAACGCGTCAAAGACCATACTGGCATGAGAACTTGACGACTGCTGGCTGCGATAACGGGCCAAACGTATAACGCGTGTTTTGACCCGTAGTGACAACATTTTGTCCCCGAACAAAACGGGAGAACAGGAGGCATCTTATGCGTCTTACATTTCTTGGAGCAACACATGAAGTGACGGGCAGTTGTTATTATCTGGAGGCTGCCGGAAAGAAGTTTTTAGTGGACTGCGGTATGGAGCAGGGACCGAATATTTATGAAAACAAGCCGATTCCGGTCCCGGCATCCCAGCTGGATTTTGTATTGATCACGCACGCGCACATCGATCACACCGGAAATCTGCCGCTGCTGTATGCGCACGGCTTCCGCGGCCCAATCTATATGACTCCGGCGACGGTAGCGCTTTCGGACATCATGCTCCGCGACAGCGCACACATTCAGCTTGCCGAGGCCGAGTGGCGGAACCGCAAAAACCGCCGGGCGGGAAAAGAAGATTACGTCACGCCGTACACAATGGAGGACGCCCTCGGCGTGATCCGTCTGCTGGAGGGCATTCCGTATCATCAGCGTGTGACACTATCGGACGGCATCCAGATCCGTTTCCTCGATGCCGGTCATCTGCTCGGCTCCGCATCCATTGAGCTGTGGCTGACAGAGGATGGTGTGACGAAAAAACTGCTCTTCTCCGGCGATATCGGAAATATCCATCAGCCGCTGATCAACGACCCGGAGTACCCGGAGAGCGCCGATTACGTGATTATGGAATCCACCTACGGCGATCGCAGCCACGGACCGAAACCGGATTACGTGCCGGAACTGGCAAAAATCATTCAGGAAACGCTCGACCGTGGCGGCAACCTCGTGATCCCGTCGTTTGCCGTCGGCAGAACACAGGAGATGCTGTACTTTATTCGTGAGATAAAAGCAGAACATCTGGTTCACGGCCACGGCGAATTCCCAGTTTACGTGGACAGTCCGCTTGCCGTTGAGGCAACCAATATTTTCCGCGATCACCAGAAAGAATGCTACGATTCGGATGCAGCAGCGCTCCTTGCACAGGGCATTAACCCGATTCTGTTTCCGGGCTTAAAGCTCTCGATCACATCCGATGAATCGAAAGCCATCAACTTCAACGAAACCCCGAAGGTCATCATATCCGCGAGCGGCATGTGCGATGCAGGACGAATCAAGCATCATCTGAAGCACAACCTCTGGCGGCAGGAGAGTACGGTTCTCTTCGTCGGCTATCAGGCCGTCGGCACGCTGGGACGGGCGCTGATCGGAGGCGCGAAGGAAGTGAAACTGTTCCAGGAAGAGGTTCATGTGAACGCGCACATCATCCAGTTCCCGGGCATGAGCGGCCACGCAGATCAGGAAGGACTGCTCAAATGGGCGGGCAGTCTGCGGGCAAAACCGGACCGCGTTTTCGTAACGCATGGCGAAGATAAAGTGACGGAAATTTTTGCAGAAAAACTGTGGGACGAATTCCGCTACCCGGCGATGGCTCCGTTCTCCGGCACGGTATTTGACCTGAAAGAAAATGAATTCATCGAAAAAACCGTTGGCATTCCGATCCAGAAGGAAACAACGGCAAACGCAGGAACACTGCGCACGAAAAGCAGCGGAAATGCCGTCTTCGATCGTCTCGTTGCGGCTGGTCAGCGGCTGCTCACCGTCATTACAAGAAACAAAGGTGGTGCTAACAAAGACCTTTCGAAATTTGCCGATCAGATCAACAGTCTCTGCGACAAATGGGACAGATAAAGCAGTCCGGTGGCTGGAAGAAAGACTGTGCTATTAATATAGAAGAAAAACTGGAAGAAAGCAGGCGGCAGGGAAGCTGTGCTGCATCAGAAAAGAAAAAACAGAAGTGGATAAATTGCAAACTCCCCGGGGTGAGCATTCCCCGGGGAGGTATTATAATAAAAAAGAGCAAGCGTAAAAAAAGTTATTTCTGGATAGCCTGTTCCAGTGCTTTTGCAAGCTGGTCTGGACATGATGTTCCGCGTCCGTTGCAGTCGATGCCTTTCATGCGGGAGATGGCTTCGTTTACGTCCATGCCCTCAACGAGTCTTGCAACACCCTGTGTGTTTCCGTTGCATCCGCCTACGAACTGTACGTTGTGTACTTTACCGTCTTCTACCTCAAACAGAATTTTTCTGGAACAGGTACCTTTTGTTGTATATTCCATCGATAAGATCCTCCTTTGTGAATAAAAAATTAGAACATTATCGTGAACTTCAGCCACGATAATTCTTCGGTTCCTGCTATTATACCATAGATTACGAAAACAGCAAAGAAAAAAGATACCACAGATCCAAAATTTATTGTATACTGTAACAGGAATTACAAAGAAACCAGAAGGAAAAGAAAATGGACTCCCGGAGTTTTCCGTTCTTACTTTAGCGGCTGACCGCTGACAAAAATGATTTCATAAAAGCAAGAACAGAAAGAATCGGAGAGTACATGTAAAGTTATTGGAGGATATCATAAACATGAAGTTAATTGGAATTATCGGTGCAATGGAAGTTGAAGTTGCAAGCTTAAAGGAAATGATGACGGATGTTACAATCCGCACGAAGGCATCCATGGAGTTCAACCACGGTTACCTGAACGGAAAAGAAGTGGTTGTTGTGCGCAGTGGAATCGGTAAAGTAAACGCCGGTATCTGCACGCAGATTCTTGTGGATGATTACGGCGTGGACTGTGTCATCAACACCGGAATTGCAGGCTCCCTGCGGAATGAAATCAACATTGGCGATATCGTGATCTCGACCGATGCTGTTCAGCACGACATGGATGTGCGCATCTTCGGATACCCGCTCGGCGAGATTCCGCAGATGGGTGTTTTAAGTTTCCAGGCAGACGAGCACCTTGCAGAGGTGGCAGAGGAAGTCTGCAAGGAAGTCAATCCGGAAATCCAGGTATTCCGCGGACGCGTGGTCAGCGGTGACCAGTTTATTTCCAGCAAAGAAGTGAAAAACCATCTGATCGAGGAATTCAACGGTTCCTGCGCCGAGATGGAGGGCGCTGCGATTGCGCAGGGCGCTTATCTGAACAAGATTCCATACGTCGTACTCCGCGCCATCTCCGACAAAGCAGACGACAGCGCAACAATGGACTACCCGACCTTTGAGAGCGAGGCAGCCCGCCACTGTGTCAACCTGCTGCAGGAAATGGTAAAACGCCTGTAATCTAAAAAAAGCAAGAAGAAAAAATCGACAAACGGGCAGGCGAAAACCAGCGAAACCACGCGAACCGGCACGAAAGCAGTCCCCTGAAAAAACGAAAAATAAAAATTCACGCGAAAAAGTACAGAATCACAAAGAATTTGACGAACGTTTTTTGTTTCCAAAATTTTCCGGCGGTGCTATACTGTGGCACATCGGAGGAGGAGACGTCCTTCTGTCCGATATGCCAGCGGAAGAATCCTGTGCGCGCAAATTCTGCCGCGGCATCCGCCGATGCACCGCAACGGAAGCACCGGCATATGATCATGACAGGCAAATTCAAAAATCATCAGGGGGAATAAGAATGCTGGAGTTTTGTGTGAAACAAAATGTGTTCTTATACGCAATGATAGCAGCAGGAATCGCCGGTGTGTGGTGCCTGTTCTGGAATAACCGTTTCTACACCCGGGCCATCCGCGATCTCGGAAGGCTGAAGGAACCAAAGTCGAAATGGACCAGGTCGGTGCTGGAAACATGTCAGAGAAAAGCGCATCCCTTTTCGAATGCCGGGGCGTTTATGCGCAGCCAGATTGCACAGGGCAGGTCAGCGGGAATGGCAGTCCCGACGCTTCTGCGCGGAAGCCAGAATATGATCCTCACGGTTCTGGCGCTGTCGATTCTTTCGCTGTGGGCGATCTACCGATACCGTTATGGAGAGGCGGAGCTGATGCGCTACCTGGGAACGGGCACCGTGCTCGCCGGAGGCCTTGTCTTTTTCCGGCTCTGTCTGGATTTCGGCGGAAAAGAGGAAATTCTGCTGAACGGCTGGACAGACTATCTGGAAAATGAGTTTGCAGCGACGAAACAGAGTGCGGTGCTGGAAACCGTACAGCAGACCGAACGGCAGCCGGTGCAGGCGGAAACCATGGCACAGGCAGGAACCGGAGCGGCGAAAGCAAAACCGCAGACTGCGGGAAGCGAGTCCGCCAAAGAGCGGAATGAACTGTTCGCAGACCCGGAAAAAGAAGCGAGGATTTCGAAAGTCAGGGAGGGCATCCGCCAGACCGCCGCGGCCGAGAGCAGGTTTGCCGGAATGCTGACGCCCGAGGAAGAGAAGCTGATGAGGGAAATTATCAGCGAATACGTGTAAATACCAGGGGATCAGGCCGGGGAGCATGGCATATCGACATGACCATATTTCCGAATCGGCAGTCCGCAGGTATCTAAGATAAAAATATTTCAGGCAGTGCCGTCTTTCAAAACAGACAGGCGGCACTGCTTTCCCGGATAAAGCAGAATCATCATCTGCAAAAGGAGGAACCAACATGAGACTTGTAATTCTTGAGGCAGAGTCACTGGGAAAGGACATGGATCTGTCCGGCTTTTCCCGTTTTGGAGAAGTGACAGTATATGAAAAAACAACGGAGGAGGAATGCCCGGAGCGTGTGCGGGAGGCGGATATCGTCATCTGCAACAAGGTGCGCATGTGCAGCCGCACCCTGTCCGGCGCGGAGAACCTGAAACTGATCTGCGTCACCGCAACCGGCATCAACAACATCGATCTCGATTATGTGAAGCGCCACAACATCGCCGTGACGAACGTCGCCGGCTATTCCACCGTCAGCGTGGCCCAGCACACCTTTGCGATGTACTTCTATCTGGCAGAAAAACTCCGTTATTACGATGATTACGTAAAAAACGGCAGCTACGCCGCCAGCAGTCTTTTCACCTGCATGGACAGACCGTTCACCGAGCTGGAGGGCAAGACGTGGGGCATCATCGGCCTTGGCGCGATCGGCAGAAAAGTGGCTTCGATTGCACAGGCATTCGGCTGCCGTGTGATCTATTACTCCACCTCCGGTGCACACGACGATCCGGACTACGAGCGGGTCGATCTCTATCGTCTGCTGAAGGATTCTGATGTGGTTTCCATCCACGCCCCGTTAAATGAGGCGACCGAGAACCTGATGAATATCGAAACGTTTGCCAACATGAAGCGGAACGCAATTCTGATCAACGTCGGCCGCGGCTCGATCGTGAATGAGCGTGACCTCTGCTGTGCCCTGCGCGAGGGCCTGATCGCCGGAGCAGCGCTCGATGTACTTTCCAGCGAGCCGATCCGCAGTGACAGTCCGTTGCTGAAAATGGCGGACGACGACCGCCTGTACATCACGCCGCACATCGCCTGGGCATCGAAGGAAGCCCGCACGCGCCTGATCGGACTGGTGCAGAAAAATATTGCTTCGTACCTGGAAGGCGGCATGGAAAACCGCGTGGTATAAAAGGGATACAAATCCAGGGACAAAATACATAAAAAGAGCCGGACATTCGACGGAACCGCAGAGGGGACTGTAAGAACAGCCGCTCCCAGGTTCCGCCGGATGCCCGGCTTTTGCATTTGCTTTATTCGCTGCAAAAACGAGAGAACATTATTCCTCTGTAATCTGAATTTCCAGATAATCAAACTCCAGCGATTCAATAAAATTATCTTGTGTGAACCGCGTTTTCGATCTCCGTTTAAACTCCGAAATATTCGTATCGAGCCAGATCGGCTTCGCCAGATTCCAGGCATCGCAGATTTCATCGAGCGCACGGAAGACCTTGTGCGTTCTGGTATCTTCATCGTCGATGCAGACGGTAAGATCCTGAAGAATATGATTGTTTTCCACTAATTTTCCCCACATCTGAAACATATTAAAAATCCTCCTGAAAAGTACAAAGTAAACAGTGCATTTGGAACGACCGTGTTAATCGCTGGTAACGGTATGCAGTTCTTTAAAATCCTTCGGCGAGATCCCGTACTCTTTTTTAAACGCGCGGTAAAAACTCGAATAGTCGTGAAATCCGAACAGCAGATACACCTTCGTGACCGGTACATCGCCGAGCAGCGCTTCACGGCACCTTGCCAGCCGCTTTTTGGAAATGTACTGGTGGATCGACATGCCGATTTCATCCTTGAAAACGTGTGCAATGTGATATTTGCTCACAAAAAGTTCCGCTGCCAGCCGTTCGAGCGACAGATCCTCGGACAGGTGCTCATCAATATAGAAACAGAGCTGTTCATACAGCGAGAGCTGTGCTTTCCGGGTGAGCGGGTGATGCTGCTCATACACCGTGCGGTTGATCTGCATCAGCAGGTCGCTGACGTAGAGAAAAATCTGCGTCTCTTTTCCAAAATGATCGGACCGCATTTCTTCGATCAGGCGGATGGTGCGGTACTGGATCGTGTTGAACTCGACGGAATCGAGCGGGAACAGATATTTCTGATTTTCGGCAGCGTATTCCATCAGGTAAACGTAGTCGGCGGAACGGGCGCGGAGCTGCTCTGCAAAAGCGGCGCTGACCCAGAACACAAAGCGGCGGTACGGCACAGACAGGTCGTGCATCACCAGATGATGCGGCACGCCGGGCGGAATCAGAAGAAGATCGCCGGGCGTCGGTGTGTAGAGCACCCCGTCGATTTCCAGGGAGATCGCCCCTTCGAGAAAGAGATAGAACTCATAATGGGTATGCGTATGTTCTTTTACGCCGGGTACATCGACGGTGCTGTAATAGTATAACTCAAACGTATCCGAAATCATGTACTGCCGGGTGGCAAATTTCGTCTGCAGTTTTTCTTTCATAATAAAAGCATCCTTGCAAAAAAATGATATTTTTGAACTATAACAACAATTCCCAGCATATCACAAAACAGCAAGTTTTACAATGTATTCGACAATCCGCACAATAGAAAAAAACAACTTGTCCGGTTATGATACAAGGGAATAAAATAAAAACAGAATGCAGAATAAATTTCAGATAAAGATCAAAACGGAGGAACAGCTATCATGAATCAGATTCTCGAACAGCTTGGAATATACGGCATTGTGCCGGTTGTCGTATTACAGGATGCAGCAAAAGCAGAGCCGCTTGCCGAAGCTCTCTGCAAGGGCGGACTTGCCTGTGCCGAAGTGACCTTCCGCACCGATGCGGCAGAAGAATCCATCCGCATTATGAGCGAAAAATTCCCGGAGATGCTGGTGGGAGCCGGAACTGTGCTCACAACCGAGCAGGCGGACCGCGCCGTGAAAGCCGGAGCAAAATTTATCGTCAGCCCGGGCCTCAATCCGGAGGTAGTAAAATGGTGCCAGGCACACGAAGTACCAGTGATCCCGGGCATCGTGACCCCGACTGAGATGGAGCAGGCAATCGGTCTTGGGCTCACCATGGTGAAATTCTTCCCGGCAGAACCGGCAGGCGGACTGAAATACATCCGTGCCATCGCAGCACCGTACACCATGATGAAATTCATGCCGACCGGCGGCATCAACCCGCAGAATGTAAGAGAATACCTGGCATACGACCGCATCGCAGCATGCGGCGGAAGCTGGATGGTAAAAAATACGATGATTGAAAACAACGAATTCGACCGCATCGAAGAGCTGGTGAAAGAGGCGGTTGAGGTCGTAAAGGAAAGCCGGACGTGACGACATCCTTCCCGCAGCCGATCGGCATGAGTGCCTCGTGGGATCCAGAGCTGATAAAACAGGCTGGTGAAGTGACAGGAACCGAAGCGCGCGTCATCTGGCACCGTCATCCGGACTATGGCCTCAGCCGCTGGGCACCGACCATTGACCTCGAGCGTGATCCGAGATGGGGAAGAAACGAGGAGGGCTACGGCGAGGACCCTGTGCTGACCGGAAAAATGGCCGGCGCTTACATTGAGGGAATGCAGGGCGACGATCCAAAATATCTGCGCTGTGCATCAACCCTGAAACACTTCTGTGGAAACAACACCGAGGTCGGCCGCGGCTGGAAGAACTCTTCGATTGACCCGCGGAATAAATATGAGCTGTATCTCGAGCCGTTCCGCAGATGTATTGAGGAGAGCGGCGCAGAGGGCATCATGACGGCGTACAACAGAATCAACGGCACCGTCGGGCCGCCTGAACATGACCTGGTACGAAAGCATGGATCAGCTTCCGGATATCGACGATTACGACATCATCAAAGGAAAGAGAACGTACCGCTATTTCGACGGCAACGTGCTGTATCCGTTCGGCTACGGTCTGACGTACACGACGTTTGCGTATGACAACTACAAGGTTTCGTTAAAAGACAACCGCCTGCTGGAGCTCTCTCTCGATGTGAAGAATACCGGCAGCACCGCGAGCGACGAGGTTGTCCAGATCTACGGTTCCGCTCCGGCATCCCGCTCCCGTTTGCCCCGAGCTTTTACAAGATCGACTTAAGTGAAGTCCCGGTCCTGATCGGCTGCGCTTTCGTGATGCCGGCCGCATGGATCTACAAAGCACAGAAAACAAAGAAAAACGCCGTGATCGGTATGGCGGTCGGAACTGTATTCATGGCAGCCGTCGGCGGAATGGTCCGGGAAAACATGGAAATCTCGGAATCCGTCATCATGAAACAGGCGGACCAGAAGATGTATGAAAATAAAAAAAGTTCACGGTGAATCGCCGCAATGGATTGTCCCCGCGGGTCTTTTCGTGGTACAATGAAACATAACCGATAAAAAGAAAAACGAGGGCAGAACATGAACGAATTATATGAAATGATTGAAAAGAAAATCAAAGAATCCGGCTATCCGCGGCCGATTTCGGGAAGCGATGTTTACGATGACATCTGCGACCAGATCGAGGGAAAAGAGAACGGTTCCTATGTGGTATTATCGAAATTTGATGATGATGTGATTTTCGAGTACCACATCACGGTGATGGATGATGAATTCAACCTCGGCGTGCTGACGATGCGCACCCCGGAGGGTGTGTTTGAGACAGATTTTGACCAGTAAAAGAGAAAAGAAAGAGGTTGTTACTTATGCCGAATGTTGAAAAAATCACAAAACAGACGGAAAATCCGTTCGTAAATCTTTACCTGGTGGAAGGGACAAACAAAGTAAACCATCACTTCCGCTATTACGTGGCTTCCCGCGCAAAATCCATCGAGCAGATGAAGATTAAAACAAGGAAAAATACGCCGGACGGTGTGCTGATGTACAGTCTGTACGGGGAAAAACGCGACAAAATTGTCCTAGTGCGCCAGTACCGCGTTTCCATTGACGACTACATCTACGAATTCCCGGCAGGCCTGGTGGAACCGGGCGAGGAGTTCCATGAGGCTGCCGTGCGCGAGATGCATGAGGAGACCGGTCTTACGTTTCACCCGTTGAAAGTAGATCCCTGCTACGAGAAACCGTTCTTCACCACAATCGGCCTGACCGATGAAGCATGCTCTGCCGTTTACGGCTGG
>OHVO01000711.1_pt1 | contig 13207 bp, 9 predicted proteins | sample 1579371 | NCBI WGS metagenome assembly OHVO01 (sample SAMEA3882557, study PRJEB24775) | human gut metagenome | biome: human-associated habitat; feature: intestine environment; material: feces | place: Netherlands | collected 2009/2010 | reverse complement strand
ACTAATCGCTAAATACGATTGGTTAATCTAAAAACACAAAATTCTTGACATCCCCCCGTGGCCCGGTCCAGTTCCTTTTCTCCATCATGACGGATGATTTCAAAAATCAGGGAGGAGGACAGTTTCTCGTATTCCTCGACAATAACTTTGGTTTTGGACTGTTTGACTTCTTCCTCAAAACGGGAATCAGCGGTTTCTTTCATAGGGGCTCCTTTGGCGAATAAAAAAGGGCTGTGAAAAGAGGAGTCTTTTTCACAGTCCCATGGATTTATCTTTCCGGCGGAAGGCCGGCGTATTCTCTGGCGAAGTCGGAGAAGTTGTCGATAATGTATTTCTTCAGCATTTCTGCCGGCGGCGAAAGTTTCTCGCCTTTCTTCCAGGACAGGCTGATGTAGCGCTGGCAGTTCGGAGAGGCAATAGGCACCAGGGCCACATGGTCTCCGCCTACGCCATGCCAGGTAATGCGGGGCGCAAAGGATACGCCCAGGCCTGCGCGGATGAATTCCCGCACGGTCATGGGGCTGTCGCTTTCCAGCACCACATGGGGGACGAAACCGGCCATGCGGCAGTAGAAATCGGTAATGGTTCGAAGGCTGGCTCCGGCTTCCAGGGAAATAAAGCCGGCTTTTTCAAATTCATCCAGGTTGACTGAGGATTTCCGGGCATGGGGATCCGTGTCCGGCATGGCCAGCATAATGTCTTCCTTCAACAGGGTGACGGAGTGATCATTTTCAATGGGATTGATGGAGGAGGACAGGAAAAGGTCCACATGATTCTGGCTCTGCTGCCCCGGTTTGCTGCGCTGCTGCAGGATTTCAAAGCGGATATCCGGATGTTCCTGGCGGAAGCGGGTAAGGAAGGCAGGAATAATCATGGAAGCGGCAAAAAGGGAAATGGTGACCGTGAGCTTCTGGGCTTCCTTGGTATCTGCCAGTTCCTTCTGGGCGCCATGGAGTTCCTGCATGATGCGGTTCGTGTGGCGGAGAAGAATTTCGCCGTACTTGGTGAGTACGATATTGCGGCCGCTTCTGGAGAAAAGCGGTACGCCCAGCTCCGTTTCCAGCACTTTGATGGTGTGGGACAGAGAAGGCTGGGAAATATGAAGGGCTTCAGCCGCCCGGGTCAGGTGCTGGAGCTCAGCTGTTTTCTGGAAATAGCTCAAAGCGAGGAGCGTTAATTTCATAATATCCCCCTCAATTCCAATGGTGGAGTTCGAATTAAAAACAATAGTTTCTTTTATTTAATTATACACTTCACTCTATCAATAATCAATGAATATAAAATATCATGCATTGTAATTTAGAAATTCCAGTAAATGATTCATCTTTGCAAAACCTGCGGAAAGTATAGAAAATAGGGAGGATTGAAAAAGAACCGGAGAGAAATGGAAACAGGAAAGGGCATTTATAAAAAAATTTTATAGAATCATCTAAGGGAGGGCTGATTCAATCATTGATTTGTTTTATTCCTGAAATGGTATACAATGCGGGAACCGGGGAACCGCAGGAGCTGTTTAAGCCCCGGTCACCCGGCAGGGCATGATTTCCTGGGAAAGCAGACTTCGTGGCCTCTGTGATTTGCGGCGGCTTCCATCATTGGATGGCGTTTTCATTTTTTCATTGACAGAAGGGGCAGATGGTGTGAAAATGTACTATATACATTGAAGCAAAGGAGAAAAACAAATGGAATTTTTTATTGATACTGCTGATGTAGAGGCCATTCGCAAGGCCAATGATATGGGATTTATTTCCGGTGTAACCACCAATCCTTCCCTGATTGCCAAGGAAGGGAAGGATTTCCATGCCACCATTAAGGAAATCGCATCCATTGTGGACGGCCCTATTTCCGCCGAAGTACTGGCTGACGATGCAGAAGGCATGATTGAAGAAGGCAAAGTACTGGCCGGACTGGATCCTCACGTGGTAGTGAAGATTCCTATGACCCCGGAAGGCATGAAAGCAGTCAAGGGCCTGAAAAAACTGGGTATCCGCACCAATGTGACCCTGGTATTCTCTGCCAACCAGGCACTGCTTGCAGCTCGCGCAGGCGCTTCCTATGTAAGCCCCTTCGTAGGCCGTATCGATGATATCGGCTGGGATGGCATCGAACTGATCCAGACCATTTCTGAAATCTTTGAACTCCATGGCATTGAAACCAAAATTATTGCCGCTTCCATCAGAAAGCCCCAGCACATTATGCAGTGTGCCCTGGCCGGCGCTGATATTGCCACCGTTCCATTCCAGGTGCTCATGGATGCCATGAAACATCCGCTCACCGATAACGGCATTGCCCGGTTCAAAGCAGACTGGGCCAAAGCCAACATGAAATAAGTACAGAAAATGAAAAAGAGCTGTGAAGAAATGATTGACATTTTTTCACAGCTTTTTTTTTGCCCGGGAAATCATCATTTCAAGTAAACATTTCATTTTTGAAAGGGCCCTACTATAATGAATATATATAATCTGTAATATAACGGCCTGCTGCAGAGGAAGACAGGCCGCAGGGGGTAAAATGAGACATATTGATTTCACGTCAGGTCCGGTGGGGAGAAAAATCCTCCTCTTTTCCCTGCCTCTCATGGTGGGGAATGTATTTCAGCAGCTTTACAATGTGGTGGATACGCTGGTGGTGGGGAAATTTTTGGGAGAAGCGCCGCTGGCGGCGGTAGGGAGCGCCTATACCCTCATGATATTCCTCACTTCCATACTGATTGGTCTTACCATGGGGGCAGGCGTTTATTTTTCCCTCTGCTTCGGCAGAAAAAATTTGGGCCGCATGAAACAGGCCATTTTTATTTCCTTTCTGTCCATCGGTCTTTTATCAGTGATTATGAACGGTGCTGCTTACCTCCTTCTGGACGAGCTCATTTCCTTCATGCAGGTGCCCTTTGAGGTCATTCCCTATATCCGGGACTATTTATGGTGGATATTGACAGGGCTTTTGGCGGTGTTTCTCTATAATTTCGGCGCCGCACTCCTGAGGGCCGTGGGAGATTCCGTGACGCCCCTTCTCTTTCTCATTCTCTCTTCGCTCATGAATGTGGCGCTGGACATTCTTTTCGTGGTGTATCTGGACTTCGGCGTAAGTGGTGCTGCAGAGGCCACCGTGATTTCCCAGTACGCTTCCGGCGGAGGTATCTTTATTTACTGCCTGTTTCGGCGGGAGTTCCATATTTCAGGAAAAGACAAGGTCTGGAACCGTGAAATCTTCTGGGACATGTCGAAGCTCTCCCTTCTAACCAGTCTCCAGCAGAGCATTATGAATTTCGGCATTCTTCTGGTGCAGGGGCTGGTGAACAGCTTTGGCACCACTGTGATGGCAGCCTTTGCGGCAGGCGTGAAAATCGATACCATTGCCTATTCGCCGCTCCAGGACTTCGGCAATGCTTTTTCCACCTATGTGGCCCAGAACTGGGGTGCAGGAAAGAAAGCACGTATCCGACAGGGCGTGATTACAGCAGGAAAGATGATTTTCCTTTTCTCCATCCTGGCCAGCTGCCTGGTATCCTTCCTGGCGCCAACGCTTATGGGCTTCTTCGTACCGGAAACGGCAGCAGAGGTGATTGCAGTGGGGGCGCACTACCTTCGCATCGAAGGCAGCTGCTACCTGGGCATCGGCATCCTTTTCATGCTCTACGGCTTCTACCGCGCCATCAAACGGGCCGGAATGAGTGTCATCCTTACCATCCTCTCCCTGGGCACCCGGGTGGTGCTGGCCTACTTTCTTTCCTCCTTCCCGGAAATCGGTGTCACCGGCATCTGGCTCTCTATCCCCATTGGCTGGGCCCTGGCAGATATGTATGGTATGATAAAGGGGTACAAATTAGTGAGATAGTGAGCTAGTGAGCTAGTGAGCTAGTGGGACAGTGAAGGCGGCTGTCGTCTATCCGCTGGCTGCGGGGGCTTTCCACGAGGGCTTCCCGCCGACCGGCATTTATCAATATTTCTGTTACTTACGGTTCTTACCGAGATTCTTCGCTTCGCTCAGAATGACACGCAGGGCGGCAAGCCAATCCCGTAACGCTTATTTCATATTCATCGCCCGCAGGGCGATACCACCGCCCTCTGAACCCTATTTCTTTAAGGAGGTATCCTATGAAAAAGAAAATCATTTCTGCCATGACGAAGAAGGAACGTATCCAGGCGGCTATCCGCGGCGAGGAAGTGGACCGGGTGCCCTATTCCCTGTGGACCCATCTGCCTGTGATAGACCTGGATCCTGTAAGCAATGCAGAGCATACCTACGATTTCTATAAAAAATATGATGTGGATATTCTGAAAACCATGAATAACGGCATGTACAGCGTCGAGGATTTCGGAGCCAAAACTGATTTCAGCGATGTACCCAAAGGCGGCGTGGCCCGGATTACAGAGACGCCGGTGAAAGAACCGGAGGACTGGCTCAGGCTTAAGCCGGTATCCGTGAATGAAGGGGCCCTGGCCAGGGAGCAGAAGTATCTGAAGCTTCTCCTGAATCAAACAAAGGGAGAAGTGCCCGTCGTATTTACAGTGTTCAGCCCCCTCACCACGGCCAACAAACTCTGCCCCTCCATGATGGACCATATCCGGCAGGGTCATGGAGACAAGGTGAAGGAAGCGCTGAAGGTGATTACAGAAACCACCTGCGCCCTGGTGCAGCGGGTTATCGAACTGGGGGCTGACGGTATCTTTTTTGCCACCCAGCTTTCATCCTATAATCTCACAGAAGAATCCTTCTATTGGGAATATGGCATGCCCTACGATCTGGCAGTGCTCTCCGCCTCGTCGGGCTGGTGCAACGTGCTTCATGCCCATGGCAAAAATATTATGTTCCCCCTCCTTCGCAAATATCCGGTGCAGGTTTTCAACTGGCATGCCTTCGAATCGCTGCCGGAAATCGCAGAAGCCCAGCTCCTGACAGGAAAGTGCATCATGGCAGGTCTGGAGCGGATGGATATTACAGAACACCATAAAAATGAAATCGAACGGGAAATCTACGAAACTCTGAAACAGACTGGAGGCAGAAAAGTCATTCTTTCCCCGGGCTGCGTCATCCGCTATCCCCTGGATGAAGACATGCTCTCCTTCGTGAGAAAGGCAAAGGAAGAGATAGAGAAAAAGATGGGATTGTGAGATCGTGCGCTGGTGACAGGGGAAGGCTGCTGGCTGTCAGCTATCCGCTGTCTGCTTTACGCAGGCTGGTGGACGGCGGGAAAGCAGACAGCGCCTTGCCACCTTCAGCCTGAAAAGCCCCTGCGCCCTGAGTGAAGCGATGCACAAAATGAAGTGCCTCATTTTCCCCTGGGGGACACAATCTGCCTGCGCCAGCAGGCCATAATCTTCGCCTGCGGAGCGGGCGAAGACTCCCCTCTGAACCCTCTAAGCCTTATGAATTCTTAATATTTCCTGCCACAATGCCTGCTCCGATAAGGAAGATGCCTGCCCACTGGATGGGGGTGATGGATTCACCCAGCACCAGCAGGGCCATGACGAGGGCCACAGGAAGTTCTGATGCGGCCAGCACGGAGCCAAGACCGGGGCCTACATGGGGCATGCCCCAGGCCAGAAGAAAGGGCGGCAGGGCTACGCCGAAAATACCAAGGAGGAAGCCATAGGGTAGGAGAAGGGGCCAGGAGGAAAAATCAAGGAGAAAGACCGGAGGAAGGAGAAGGAAGGTCAGCAGGGTATCACCGGTGGACATGAGAGCTCCCTTCAGGGCAGGGGCTATGCCTTTTCCCAGAAGGGAACTGGCGCACATCATGGCGGTGTAGGAAAGGGCGGAAAGAAGGCCCCATCCCATGCCGGAGGAAAAGGAAAAGTCGGCGCCTTCATCCAGAAGACCAGCTGAGAGCAGGGTGCCTGTGAGGCAGAGAATGATGGAAAGGAGCTGCTTCTTTTCCGGCAGCTTTTTAAAAATCAAAGATTCCGCCGCCGTACCCATCCAGATAGACTGGAACAGGAAAACCACTGCCAGGGAGGCAGAGAGACTTTCCAGGGAATGGTAGTAGAAAATCGTGGTGAGCGCCATGGGAATGCCAATGGCTGCAAGGGACAGAATCTGGAAGAAAGAAGGAATCCGTCTTACGGTAAGTATGGCGGAAAGCCATAGAAAGACCATGCCGAAAAGACACTGCATACCGCTCACATCGACGAGAGTGAGGCCAGCGGCATAGGCGGTTTTTACAAAGGTGGAAAGAATGCCGTAGCAGGCGCCGGCGGAAAATACGATAAATGCATAGAATCCTTTATGCATGATTTCCTCCAAAAGAAAAGCACAGTGCAGCATGCACTGTGCGGCGAAAACAGAAAATTCTGAAAAAATCCACAACCATGACGGTTTTATTGTCTGCAGTCTATCATATGGGGAAGGGAAAAGGCAAGGCCACTATGATAGATGGCAGACCTTGAAAAAACAGCAGATGATTATTCAGCTTCCAGGGAATCAAGGAAAGTGCTCATGGCCTGGAGGCCTTTTTTTAATGTGTCCCTGTCGGCGGCATAGCCGATACGCATGGAGTGGGGTTCATCGAAGCAGTCCCCCGGGGTTACGAAGGTGCCGCAGCTGTCATACATGCGGCGGCAGAGGGTATAGGAATCTATGGGAAAATCATAATACACCAGTGCGGTGGTACCGGCTTTGGGCTTTACGTAGGAAAGGCGGGGTTCTTTTTGAATCCAGTGATCCAGGATATCCAGATTTTCCCGGATGATTTTTTTATTTCTTTCCAGAATCTGATTTTTGGAAGCCAGGGCCAGCGCGGCAATGGCTTCGTCCATCATGCCGCAGCTGATGAGGTTGTAGTCACGATGGGACCAGAACTGCTTTAAGGCATCTTTATCATGGGTGGCAATCCATCCCAGACGGACGCCGGCCAGAGAAAACACTTTGGACATGGAAGAAGTGGAAATGCCTTTTTCGTACATGTCCACAATGGACGGCTGCCATTCGTCATCCTCGTATAGTATGTATAGGGCATGAAGTCAAATACTTCCATTGCCCATCTTGATGGGTAGGGAATCCTGGTGCTACGATGAAAGTAACATGGAATAGCTCAGAAGACGACCAAGTCATCCTGCGGTTCTACCGCCAGCTCAGTATTCTCGCCTGGCTCTTTCTCCCATTCTGCCTACTTCAGAATTTGCGGCCCCGGGCGGAGCTTCTTCCAGTAAACGATTTACCTCCACGGGTGATTGCCTATTAACGAGATTTTAGAGGGAGTTTGAGATCAGGATTCCTTCTCCTATTTCATGAATGTTGCCAGGAAGGAGGTGCGATTATGAAACAATATGAATTACTCCATTCTTTGTTTGTTGGTATAGACGTTTCGATGAAAGAGAACGTTGTGCATGCGATGCCTTTTTCCCCTGAGGACCATCCTGGGCACGCGCATCTGCGTTTTTCCGCTCCTAACACTCCTGCTGGATCTGTAGGAATTGTCGAAAAAGTCAGTGACTTCTTGAAATTCTATCCTGATGTCATACAGGTTGTCATTGCGTTAGAGGCTACTTCGGTTTATTCTTTTCACCTGGCAACATTTCTGTCCGTTGCACATTTTAACGGACACATCCCAGCCATCGTCTATTCCGTTAATCCCAAAGAGATTCATGCTTACAAGAAAACTTTTACGGATGTAGGGAAAGACGACTATGTCGATGCCATGGTTATTGCCGATTATGCGCGTTCCAACAAAATCCGGTCACGCCCTTGGAAAGGGCCAGAACTGCTTGGCTTGCGGGTACTTACACGTTTGAGATTCCGCATCGCCAAACTCATGGGAATAGTGAAGAACTCGACCGGAAACAGCATCTACCTTGAATGCAGCGGACTTATGACAGGAGAGAATCCCTTTTGTAATGTATGGACCACCACCTGCCAGGAGCTGCTGACAACCTTTCAGGGCCCTGATGAAATCCTCAGTCTGTCCGATGAGGAACTGCTCAATTTCATCACAGAAAAAGGACACGGAAGATTTTCCCATCCTTTAGATGTCGTCGAAAAAGTGAAGAAGGCAGCCCGCAATTCCTATCGGTTGGACAAAAGGGTTTATGAGCCACTGACTTCGGGATTATCCGTGTCCTTTTTCATTATACACTCTCTTGAGGCTGCAATAAAGAAATTGGACAAGTCCATTGAGACAATGGCCAAAAGTTTTTCAAGCGACTCATATCAGATCCTGCTGTCAATCGACGGCGTCGGACCAGTCATAGCCGGAGGGCTCCTAGCGGAAATTGGCGATATCAAGCGGTTCAAAACCGATGATGCCCTAGCTAAATACATAGGATTAACCTGGAGAGGAAAGCAATCCGGTCAATCAGAAAGCCCGGTTAAGCATCTGTCAAAAGCCGGTGATGTGTATCTCCGCTATTATGTGCTCTTAGCTACAGGACAGATCATAAACTACAGCGCTAAATATCGCGAGGCATATGAACGTATTCGCAGTCGTAAGACCCTATTTCCATACAGGGCCGCACTCAATCTCGTTGCTCGAAAGATCGTCCGGCTGATCTTTACATTACTGGATAAACATCAGCTGTATTCCGATAACAAAGTAATGGTAACGTTGGAATAGAAAGATCGAACGCCGGAATATATTCGAAAAAATCAATTTACCCGGTGGTGTGTTAAGGTTACACTTTTTTAAGAAAAAACAATAAATTTCTTCAAAAAAAAGACTTGACATATGACCAGAATACTGAGTAAAGCGAAGGATCTTGGTAAGAACAGTAAGTAGGGGAAAGGCTGTTAAATACCAGTCGGCGGGAAGGTTTGCTAGTGACTAGCAGCTAGCCACTAGCCACCAGTAACCACTTATCCCTTTCCGCCGGTGAATCATGGGCGGGATAGATGGAAATCATAGTTTCTTTAATAGATTGAGAAAATCTTCTTTATTATAAGCTCCCTCCAGTTCCGGATCTCTTGATTCAAAGACCATAAAATAACGATACTTCGTACCAACCATATTTGCCCATTTACGACCAAGGAATAGCTTATTCCTGCTGTATTCATTGAGAAGCTGGTCGCCTTTAGTTTCTACCATAAGGATTCGCCCTGTTTTCGTCATTACAATAAAGTCCGGATAATGGTTGATGAACCCATTGATGAAGAATTCTTTCCGATCAATATTTCTATGCCACCATTTTACGTTGTCCATCTGGGCTATTGCATTGGCCATGGTCCACTCAAAGTTATTCATATCATTGGCTTCTGCTTCATAAAGGCTCTTGGGGATAGAGCTGGTCGCTTTTGCGGGGGTAATCACCTTTGGTAAATTGTACAAAGGGCTGACCGTCAAGTCTATTTCCGTTTTTCTCTCAAAGGTTTTCTTTCTGTAATCATCCTGGAGGCTTCTGATTTTATCTTCCACCGCCTTGCCATAGGTATTAATTGACTGCATAGCCTGGCTGACTTCGTCTTCCGTCAGTCCGCCAAAGACCCGTTTCAGATATTGACGCACATCGCTGTCTTTCACATTATCATAGCGAGAAATAGCAGATGCTATGCTGTTAATGCAGGCTTGCAGCTTTTGTTTGTCCGGCATGGCCTCCAGGCTCTCCCGAAATGCTGCTCTCACATACCGGTTTGTCATTTTGTACTGCGGTACAGCCTCTCCGGTTTCAGAAAGGTCTACTGTATACATATTGTCCGGCGTATTGGAAAAGGCCACATGGGCATCTTCGTGTTCCAAGGAGAAACCTTCCAGAAATGCATCTTTGGTCACCGCCGTTTTTTCTGCTCCATTGAAAAGGGAAGCTCCGGTTACTATCACAAACTGCGGCAGCTTTATGGTTTCCATTTCATCTCGGAATTCAGTTTTCATCTTATACTGATGAAGCATATCTCCCAACTCCCCTCCCTTTAGTCCACTTTCTTCGGCCTCTCTGGAGTCGTGGATGTACTCTTTTTCTCTTTCCTCTGCATGGTTGACCATATCAGACAGGGAGTCCTGTGGATTTTCCATTTCTGTCCCGTTTTCCTGGTTTGTCATGGAAGAGGGCGTCTGCAGACTGCGGGAAATGGCGTCAGTATGGATATCAGACAGGTCGTCCTGCACTGCATCTTCTGATGAAGTATCTTCCTTAGCCCCGCTGTCCTTTTCCGGCACCTTGGCAGGACTGTCAAAAATGGAAGTAGGCACCTTTTCGTCGGTTTGATTTTCCATTCCCACCATACTGCCTATGCGGTAATCCTTTGATGAAAACCCCGCACCGTTCAGTCCTTTTACCACACTGTCCAGGGTAGAGCGGAAATCAGCGGAACAGGTGAGCACATAGAAAATATTCAGTACAGAATCATTCTGCCTCTTGGCATAGGGCTGGCGGAGCACACGGCCCAGAATCTGCTCCACATCCACCTGAGACGTCTTATTGGCCAATGAGCAAGGATATAGGCAAAGGGACAGTCCCATCCCTCTTTCAATGCATTCACCGTAATGATATAGCGCACAGGGCAGTCCCGGGAAAGGAGATTTCTGTCTTTTAAATCATCCACTTTAGACGTTTTAATGGCGATTTGGTTTTCCGGAATATGCAGATCCACCAGAATGTTCTTGATTTTTTCAAAGGTATCGCTGTCACTGCTGATTTTCGGCTTACTGCAGTAGGAAATATATTACGGAGTGACCTACTACAACTACAAAGAATTAAAAGGCGCTATCGAACGATACATCAAATACTATAACGAGCAAAGAATCAAGGAAAGACTGGGCTGGAAAAGTCCTGTTCAATACCGGCTTTCCTTGCAGGCAGCATAAAAAAGTAACGAGACGGTAAAAACCATCTCGTTATTAAGGTCTAACTTTTTGGGGTCACATCACCTATGCGATGGAGCAGTCTCTTCTTTATTGCTTCTTTACCATAAGAAACGAAGTCCTGCATTGAATTGCCATTTTGTTGTTACATCCCCACCAAAAGACTTTTCAACGTCTCCATAAAAAACAGTATTGTCCGTCAGGGAAACTTTACCACCAATTCCAAAGGTATACCACGTATCTCCGCCATCACAATGCTGATAATAGGAGGCATCGGTTCCCCGAAGGGCCATGTCCCAATCTCCGGAAAATTCATGGAGAGCATTGAATTTTAAGTAAATCTGGTTGGGTTCCTGTCCTTTTGCTGTAGCAAAAGATTTGCCCAGGCGGAACCCCAGTCTGCCAATCAGGCTGTCTTCTCCATCATCATGTACTTTAACACCATTCGATAACGTATAGTCGCTTCCACCAGATTTGCCATATACCAGCTGAGATTGCGGCTCGATGAACCATTTACCGCCCATGTCGAACTTACGGCCATATTCGGCACTAACCATCCAGGCATGATCCGAATAGTCTGCATCTGCCGCTTTCATGTCATCATGGTAAACATTGTATTTGTTGTTATAATGGCTGTAGGACAAGACATAATCCATATAATGGCCTTTGCTGCCAGCCCAGCCGGCATACAAGGAGCCACCGTAGCTACGCATGTCACCATCGCCATGATGGTAGTCTACATCCCCCATCGTACTGTGGAAAGCTCCGCCGATATGCCATTTGCCATTCTGTTTATCGGCCACAGTCCGGTCATACCCTAATTGATAGAAGTTCCAACGATAGTTGTAATGACCATATTTATCCGATTCCGTTTCCCCAGATTTCATGCGGAACCAGACACCATCTTCCGTGTCACTATAGTCCCGCAGTTCACCCAGGCGCTGATTCAATGTGTCGATGTTCCGATGCGATAACAAATCACCATGTACAGCAGAGGCAGCGGCTACAGGAATCTTGATATTATCCGTCGGATTTTCAGCATAATCGACAAAATACCAGTCATTGCCGTTAGTCCCAAACCGTTCAGACTCAATATTCTTATCAATGACCGGCGTATAATCAAACAGGGCCCCATCGGAAATATCCGAGGTCTTAGTAATCGCTTTGAAAGTAATGCCTGAAGCCGCATCAGCAAAACGGACCGGGTTGGCAGGATTAACGCCCTTTAATGCAGAAATATCCGCTGGCTGAACATAGACAAGCCCTGAACCATCTTTGATGGTAAAGAAATCAGTACCCGCGTTGCGATAGGTACTATTTACCTTGGCTCCGCTGGCATCCATGACGACGGTCCCTTCATGGGATTCCAAATTGTACAGAACCAGATTATTGACCGTATCCTTATCCTCAGTATGGACATTATAGGCATGCGTATCAATGATGCCGCCTTTATCAAGGGTAATGGCACTTAAGTAATTGCTCCGTGTATCCAGCCCCTGTGCATCTTTTCCGCGCAGCATAATGTCGGGAACCCACTTGGCACCATCGGCCAACGTAACCTGCAGCCGGCTGTCATCGCGGACATCACCATACGTTTGTGTCGCTTCATCATAGTTAATCAGGCCGACACCGGCACCATACCAATAGGAATCTTTACCAGAAAAGCCGACGCGGATAGTTCCTTTTTTTGCATCAAGGTTACCGTAAATCTGGACGGTATTCTCCGGATTCAGGATAGTTCCATCTTCGTTGGCATTGATATTGACCGTCGAACCGACACCGTGCTTAGCTGATACGGCATCGTTCTTGCTGATGGTATTAACGTTCCCCTTAGTATCGATTTCATACTCATTGTCATAGCCTTCATGGGTTCCCGTGGCGATATAATCGTTGATATAGGTATTCCCCGTGACATTGATGACGGCCCCCTGGTCAGCATATAAGCCGTTATGCGCAATGCTGGCTCCCGTCGTGCTCTTGGGATCCAGTTTGGTATCAATGTACAAATTTCCGATATTTGTGGTCCCTTTGTAGATGAAATAGGCATTGGTATTGACGATACCGTTGTCTTTAATGGCATTTGTTAAATCCGACTTTATCGTCAGATTATCAAGACTCATAGCACCTGAGCTATAAATGCCATAAACGCCAACACCACCGCCATACTTATGGGCTAGCAATCCATCGACCTGAAGATTCACATCGCGAATCGTAGCACCATTGTATTTCGGTTCCAACAAAACAGTCTGATAATCACTCTTTTGGTAATCGGCCATGGTCTTAGACGAATCGGCTCCAAGTGTAGCACGAACAGTATATGAATTCAGGTCTTTCTTGGAATTCATGATGATAAGGCCCCGTTTTTCTTTTGAAAGCCTATCTCCTGTATCATACGTAAAATTCCCATCCTTGAGTAATCCGCTCGTATCCACTTGAAGATGAGGGTCTGTATCATGCTGAGTTACCGTATTATTTTCATTG
>OHVO01000706.1_pt1 | contig 13256 bp, 10 predicted proteins | sample 1579371 | NCBI WGS metagenome assembly OHVO01 (sample SAMEA3882557, study PRJEB24775) | human gut metagenome | biome: human-associated habitat; feature: intestine environment; material: feces | place: Netherlands | collected 2009/2010 | reverse complement strand
TGTTTGGTTGCGTCACTCTTCATTCGTGATCGCGGCCGCCGACTTGGACAGCAGCGTTAGGCGAATCCTTCACCGATTGCTGGCCTTCTTGATCAGCGCGTCCAAAGTACCGGCTTGGCGCGCGGCTTCCACATCTTCCCAGTCGAGACCGGTGTCTTTGGCCCTCCCGTAGAAAAACCGCACCAGACCGGCAAAGTCCGGTTTATATCCGGTTTCCCGGAATGAACGGGCCAGCGAATCACCGATTTGCGGGTCATCAGGCCTTCGTGCCTCATAGATCGGGATGGAACAGGATCGCCACACGCCTCTCACATGTGCGATGCGATTGACGATCATGCCGCCGTGCGCACCATCGTATTGCGAGGCGGCATGTACGTCCGCCACCTCGTAGACACCACCATGAATGATGTCCTCAACTGTCAGACGACCTTTGACCGCGCTGGCATCGCGAATCCAGAACATCGAAGCGAAATTGGTGTCATCAAGTTCGCGAAAATCACGTATCTCGCGTGTGCCGATACGTTCGTCCTTGTCATACATGAATTCGGCCAAGGCTAGGAATGGCGAGATACCTGCGCCCGGACCGTACTGCAATTCGATACGTAAATCTTCGGATTCATTGCCGGTCAGTCCAATACCGCTGACGGCGCAGTCATAGGCAAACCAATCCCAGAACCACCATTCGATCCTTTGCAGTACCTGCTTCGGATACTTTTTGCATGGGTTCAGATTCACTTCGCGATAGTATATGCGTCTCGCTTCGGCATAGACGGCGAGATTGCAGCGTTTGAACATTTCGGCTACGTCTTTGGTGTCCAGCATTGCTGGCAAACCGGCATTTTCGGCAGTAGTAGTGATTGCGGTGCTCATGGTGTTTCCCCTTCATGTGATGTGGACGGCGGGCTACGTTGCCCGCCGTGAGGCACACTGTATGGCGCTCATGCGGTGGCCCGCAAGCCCACATGGCGAAATGGTGGATAAGTGGAAAACCCAATGATTCCAAGGGGTATGGAATGTGCATAACAGTGGCTACCGTCGGTGGATAACCGCACTTTCTTGCAGGTTATCCACTGATCGCGCAGCTGTTATCCACCGTCTCTGGGTTATCCACATCGTCTCTGGCGTGTCGTCCACTGTCAGCAGTCGATTTCTGCTTCGTTTGGCGTGTATAAGTGCACGGTGAAGTGTATAACTCCGCGCATTAGGCATATTTGCTACTGAGAAAGGTCCCGAAATCGCCTTCGAACGCATAGCTACACTCAGCAGATGTATTCAGCATGGCAATAGACCCACTTAGGCACCAGCGAATGATTTCCCCCCGCTTATAGAGTCGGCAAAGGCCCAACACCTGTCCCAACGCCGACGCTACTGCACTGGCAGCGTCGGCAGAGGCCCACGACTTGGCACAGCAACGACGCTAAAACCGCCCAGCATCGTTACACGTCCAAGTTTTGGCCGCTAACGACGCTTAATGAACGCTTAGCGTCGGCAGCAGGTCACGCACTGGTTCTCCACCGACGGTAGCGCTCCTTAGCGAAGCCAGCCCGCCACTCTTTGGCACATCACCGACGCTGAGAGAACCTCCAGCGAAGCCAACCAGCCAACCGCTGGCGACATGACACCACCCACACCCCTCAGCGAAGCCAACCTGCCAGCGCATGGCACCCCAACACCGATGAGAACACCCACCCCACCAGTGCACAAAAAGGCTGGTCATAGCGGTTGCGATGTAATCGCATCGTAATCGCGATGACCAGCCTCGGGAGTTGGGCTGCAACGAGCACCGAATGAATCAGATGATGATGCCGTTGCAGTGATCGACTTCGTGCTGGATGATCTGCGCGGTCCAGCCGGCGAAGGTGGCGTGGCGGGCGCGGAACCGACGGTCCTCGTAGTTGACCTCAATACGTCGATAACGCAGCGTGCGGCGTTCGCCGGTCAGGGACAGGCATCCTTCCTGGGTATCGAAGGCACCGTCCGAAGCGGTAATCACGGGGTTGAGCATCACCGTTATGCGCCCGCCAAGGTCTTCATCCACAAAGACGATGATGCGTTTGCCTACGCCAATCATGTTGGCGGCCATGCCCACGCACCGTGAACGGTTGGCCTCCAGCGTGTCTACGAGGTCTTCGATCACCTGCTCGTCGCCGGGCCCGGCCGCTTCGGACGGCGTGCGCAAAAACGACCGCGAAGTCATAATAGGACGTTGCATGCTGGAATCACGCTTCTTCGTGCCAGTGGATGTTGGTGATAAGCGGCAGGGAGATGCCGGTACCGAGCGACATGACCAGTCGGGCGGCGAGCAGCATCGGGAAGTTGACCGCGAGCGCGCCCAGTAATGTGCCGGCGATGAAAATCACGATGGCCATGATGAACAGTGTTTTGGTGGCGAATTTGCTCACCATGAACGGCGAGCTCGGAATCGACACCGACAGCAAGAGCAGATAACCGGTGACAAGCCACTGCACCACCGAGGCGCCGATGGCCGCCGCCATGGGCTCCTCTATGAGGCTGACATATTTCGCGCCCGCGCTTCTCGCAGCGTCGTTGACGGCGTTTCTCTCAACGCCCGTAACGCCCGAGGGGATGCAGATCATAACGCGGACCTTTGCAAGCGGAGCGCTCTTTGCGACCTTCTTTATGAAAGCCTTGAGCATATCCGCCGTGATGTCGAAGTCGGCGATAACGCCGTCCTTGAGGGGACGGACTGCGGTTATGGAGCCGGGAGTTCTGCCGATCATCTCTTTAGCCTCCGTGCCTACGGCGACAACTCTGGGCGGGTTGTACTTCTGGTCGACCGCAACAACGGAGGGCTCTCTGATGACGATGCCCTTGCCCTTTACGAAAACAAGAGTGTTGGCGGTACCCAAATCGATACCGATATCAAGTGAAAATAACATACTGTTCTCCTTTCAACAGTCAGAATACTTTAATTATTGCCTTTATCTAAACGAAATAGAGTTGACAATTGATTCAAACTCTCCGGTGCTTGCACCGACCTTGGAGGTTTTGTAGGTGCAGGCATAAGTTACGCCGTTTCTCTCAAAGACGGCGGAGGCGATAAACGCCTCGTTGCCGTTTCCGGAAATCTTTATCTCGGTAACTTTTGCTTCCTGGCCGCAGAGAGTCTTGACTTCATCCTTGACCTCGGGATTGAAGCCCTGCTCCTTGAGAGCGATTATGACATCGCTGATGTCGGAGAGCTTGTCATCGACGCTCTTTTCCGTGTCGTAGGTTATATCAATAGTCTCTTTGCCTTTTACGAGGGTTATCGAAGAGCCGACAACCGTCATCTCGTAGCCGGAGGGTTTTGTGAAAGTAAAATATTTGCAATAGGCCTTGTCGCCCGAAACGAGAAGGTTCTTGAGCGAGACGGCGTTTGTGACCTGTTCGCCCTTTTCGTCCTTCTTCGCATTGCCCTTTTCGTCGGTTTCGACTATGACTATGTTGCCCGCTTCGTCATAAATGGGGCCGCCGTTTTCGTCGGTCACGAGCACGCGGTCGTTTCCGCTGCTGTCTTTTACCTTGAGTCCCTTGGCCTTCGAGCAGCCGGTGAAGAGGCAGACTGCCGCGAGCATACAGATAAGCAGAGCCGTGATGGTTTTCTTCATTTTTTAAGACCTTCCTTTCGTCTCAGTCGACCGGAATCGTTACACACATTTCAGTATAACACAGGGTGCTGCACTTTTTCAAGTGCGGAATCGAAAGATATGATTGACACAAAAAGTCGGGTTGAACCGTCCGTCAGCCGTTGAGCGCCGCAAAATTATCCTTGTTGTTCTTGTAGAGGTTCTTAAAGACGGCAAAGTTCTTGTCGTATGCGGGCTTGTTGGCGGGGTTCGGGATAAAGGTTTTCTTCGCGGGAATGAGCTTCTTTGCTTCCTCTATGCTACCTATTCTGCCGAGACCCACCGCGGAGATGACCGCCGCGCCGACCGAGCCGACGTTCTGCGGGCTCGCCACGACCTCTATCGTTCTGCCCGTGCAGTCCGCGAGAATCTGGCTGGTGACGTCCGAGAGAGCGCCGCCGCCGACAAAGCGGATGGTGTCGGAGGTCTTTACCTTCTTGTCCTGAGTCTCGAGGAACCAGCGCAGGTGCATACAGGTACCCTCGACGACGGAGCGGAGAAGCTCCGTCTTGCTTGTCTCGAGGCTGAGGTTGAAGAACATTCCGCGCGCGTTCGGATCTTCGAACGGGCAGCGGTTGCCGTGCAGCCACGGGGTGAAGATAACTCCGCCGCTGCCTGCGGGGATTTTGTTTATGACATGGGACATATAGTCGTAGAGGCTCGTGTATATGGACTCCTTCGAGGAGGCGACGTCGGTCTTTTCCAGGAAGATGTCAATTTCGTCGAGCACGAGGTGATCCTTGACCCACTCGAGGCATTTGCCCGCAGTCTCGAGCTCGGCGAAGTAGTTGAGTCTGCCGTTCTGCGCGCCGACTATGGCGGCTATCATGGCGTTTGTATCGACGATGTTCTTGTCAACGACTGTGTTGACCCAGCCGGAGGTGCCGCAATATATATGCGTGTCGCCCAGGCCGACCGCGCCCGCGCCTACGCCTATGAGAGAAGCGTCGCCGCCGCCGCCGAATACGGGAGTGCCCTCGCAAAGTCCGAGCTCGCCCGCCGCTCTTTCGGTCAGTCCGCCGACGAGGGCGGTGGAGTCGATTATTTCGGCCATGTGCTCGGGCTTGACGTTGAACATCTTGAGCATCTCGGAGCTCCAGCCCTCTCTGCCCTTGCGGACATCGTAGAGCAGAGTGCCGAAGGCCGAGTCACGGGTCATGATAAACTTGCCGGTCATGCGGCAAATGACGTATTCCTTGACGTCGAGCCACTTATAGGTACGGGCGAAGTTCTCGGGCTCGTTCTCCTCGACCCATTTATATTTGTAGACGGGGTCCTTGACGCTCGCAGACACCGCGCCGGTTATCTGAAGAGATTTGAGCAGCTTGGGAATATTGGCGCCCGCTATCTGCGGACCGTAGGCCATGAGCTCCTTTATCTGCTTTTTGGCGCGCTGATCCATGTAGCTCATCGCCATGCGGACGGGAACGCCGTCTTTGTCGACGAGCACAAGCCCCTGCATCTGGGAGCAGAAGGAAATGCCGGCTATCTCCGAGGTGCTGACGCTCGTTGAGTTCATGAGCCTCTTTGTGGTGTTGCACATCGCGCTCCACCACTCATCGGGATCCTGCTCCGCGCCTCCGTCCGGATAGACGGTCAGGGAATAGCCCTCCATCTCCGCAGCTACCAGCGTAATCTCGTCCTCAACCTCAAAAAGGCAGGTTTTGACGCCCGTTGTGCCTATGTCGTATGATAAAACGTATGTTCTGTCTCGCATTATAATAATCTCCCTTCGCGGCTTTTGCAAACAAATGCAAACAAAGCCCCAATCTGTCTATCCACTTAATTATATAGCAAAAATTTAGCGATTACAATGTAATAGCTAAAAAAAATTCAAAAAACAGAGGCGGAAAACGGGCGCAATTTTTTATCCCGCGCGGGAGACGGCCGACGAAAAAGAAAAATAAAAATTTTTTAAAATAACGGTTGATTTTTGCGTCGCGTTGTGCTAATATACTATGGCAATCAGATGCGCTGCTAGCTCAGTTGGATAGAGTGTTTGGCTACGAACCAAAAGGTCAGGGGTTCGAATCCCTTGCAGCGCGCCAAGAACGGAAGCAATACCGCAGGTGTTGCTTCCGTTCTTTTTTTATTTTCAAGGGATTCGAACCCTGAGAGGGTGAGCGGCGTTTAGAAAACAGTCCGGCGGACTGTTTTTAGCCGCGAAGTGTGAGGCGGGTACTGCTGCGCAGCAGCGGTCGCCGAGCACGCAAGGCGGCGCAGCCGACTGTATCCCTTGCAGCGCGCCAAGTTAAAAGCCTTGATAACTCTGAGCTTTTGGAGCTTGAAGGGCTTTTTTCTTTTTAGTTTTCGGTAGCATTTCTAACACTTTTTCTAACATTTATCCTGCAAACAGCTTTAAGTACCCATTTTTATATAACCTGTTGACATTTGTTTTTGAGTTTGCTATTATATACATACCGAAAGTATGTAAGGAGCGAATATGAGCAGAAATAAATATCCGGAGGAAACGGTAAATCTTATCCTCGATGTGTCCCAGCGTTTATTTATAGAAAAGGGATACGACAACACAACGATTCAGGATATCATCGATGAACTGGGCGGACTCACAAAGGGCGCGATATATCACCATTTCAGTTCAAAGCAGGATATCCTTGATGCGGTCATAGAACGACTTTTTGCAAAAAATACGCTGTCTGCGAGTTGGCGTAAAATTCAATCCGATACCGATATTACGGGCGGAGAGAAGCTCAAGCGTATGCTTGCTGCGGCTCTGACGGATGAGCAGGAACAGCAGTTCAGAAAATTGGGAGTGCATTTGCAGAATATGCCGCAGATGCTCAGCGACCTTGTTCTGCGCTCCGTAAACGATATAGCACCTAATGCCTTTGAACCGGTTATCGAAGAGGGCGTTAGGGACGGATCTCTGTCGGTCATGTTCCCGAAGCAGGCTGCCGAGGCGGTTTCGCTTATCGCGAATATTTGGATAAACCCGCTTGTTTTTCCTGTTGACAACGAAGAGCTGAAAGCAAAGTTTGAGTTTATTTGCGGTATAACAAAGTCTATCGGGCTTGACATTTCCGACATCTATCCGCTGCTCGACAAAATGAACAGCGATATCAATCTTTAAATATTCGGGAGGGTTTTACCCCTCCCATATATATTAATATTAAACATACCAAAAGTATGTAAGGAGGTAAACCATGTCAACAACTTACACGAAAAGAGAAAAGTTCCGGTATCTTCTGGGCCTTTCCGGTCAGAACATCATATACGGAACAGTCACATCCGTGCTCGCATATTATCTTCAGTTCACGATTCTGATTCCTGCCGTATGGGTCGGTCTGATATTAAGTGTTGCGAGAATATTTGACGCCGTCAAAGACCCGTTTATCGGAGCGATGATAAGCAGAGGAAAACATAAACTAAAGGACTATCTTATCGCAGTGCCGATTCCCACAGCAATACTGACGTTTCTCTGTTTCAGTAACGGAATTTATTCCGCGGAAAACAGTATGCCTAAAAATATTTTAATAGTGTTATCTGCGTTTGTGTTTTACATAATATGGGAAGTTGTGTTTACAATCGGCGATATTCCGATAACCGGGTATCCGTCAGTGCTCACAAGTGATGAGGGCGACAGAACAAAGTTGCTTTCGCTACGTCCGATAGGTGGAATGGCGAGCGGTATAAGCACGCTTGCCGTTCAGCCGATTGCTTTTGCGTTGTCGGCAGTTTTCGGCGGAAGTGCAGTGGATGAGCGAAATGCTTTTCTTATAACGGTTGCCGCGTTTTCAATCATCGGCGGGGCGCTTTTTCAGTTTACCGCAATCGGTTCGGTGGAAAGGGTTTCTGCCAAGCGCAGCGAAAATTCGGGTCAGCTCAGATATTTTATTACAAATCCGTTGCTCAGAAAAATCAGTATATCGGGATTTTTGGGCAGTCTGAAAGCCATGACCGGTGTTATCCTCACTCCGCTGGTAACCTATTATTTTGCAAGCAAAAATCCGCAGATGTCGCTGATTTATACGGCACTTTTCGGAGTGGGAAGTATTGTGGGACTGGTAATCTCGGCGGCAGCAGTCCCTAGTTTATCTAAAAAATACGGAACAAAAAGGCTCTTTGCCGCCGTCAATCTGATAAACATTTTTCCGAATCTTTTGCTATTTGCGCTGTATGTTAAATATCCTCAAAATATGACGGACATTCCGCAGACTGTTGCGATGTTCGTACTTACACTTATAATCGGAAGCTGTGTAAGCATTTCTTCGACCGTTCAGACGCTGATAATCTCACAAGCCGTTGACCTTGAAGAAAAAATATCCGAAAACAGACCGGACGCGCTGTTTTTCTCCGCGCAGACGTTTATTGTCAAGATTGGTACCGGTTTATCGTCGCTCGCGGCGAGCATAGGTTATGCCGCCGTCAAATTTTCGTCATCTGAAACGGCGGCACTTAACGATTTTATTGCAAACGGCGGAATCCCGAGGCTCGACGGCAGATATTCAAATCTGATGACGCTTCTGTTCATGCTGTATACTCTGCCCGTTGCGATGAGTTCGCTTCTGTCTGCAATTCCGTTTATTCGAGGGGAGCGGGACTGAAAAATTAAAAAGCTTTGCGAAGCCATAAAAAATTCCGCCCGGTCTCCCGGACGGAACTTTTTATTTTCATCTTACTTATACAGCGGGCCGTAGGCGGCGCAGGCTCTGTAGTCCGCGCTCTCGAGGTCCTTTGTGCCGAATGCGGACCAGGCGTGCGGGCGGTAGATGTCCTCGTCGGCGACGTTGTGCATCGCAACGGGGATTCTGAGCATACTCGCCAATGTGATAAGATCCTTGCCGATGTGGCCGTAGCTGATGGCACCGTGGTTCGCGCCCCAGTTTGCCATGACGGAGTAGACATCCCTGAACGCGCCCTTGCCGGTGAGTCTCGGAGCAAACCAGGTGGTCGGCCAGGTCGGGTCGGTGCGCTTGTCGAGCTTGTTGTGTATCTCGTCGGGCAAGGTGGCGGTGTAGCCCTCGGCTATCTGAATGACAGGACCGAGCCCCTTGATAATATTTACTCTTATCATCGTCATGGGCATGACGGCCTGAGTCTTGAAGTGCGAGGAATATCCGCCGCCTCTGAAATATCCGAGGTCTGCGGGGCACCAGTCGGTAGCCTTGAGCATAGCGCTGATGTCCTCGTCGGTGACGTTCCACCACTCCTTCATGACGGCGTTGCCGTCCTTGTCCTTGCAGACGCCCGTGGCGTCGAGCGCGGCGGCGCCGGAGTTGATGAGATGGATGAAGCCGTCCTTGGCAACGCCCTCGGGGCGCATACCGCAGACTCTTTCAACCGCGTCGGGGCTCCAATATGTGCGCACGTCGGCGAACAGGCTCGCTCTGCCGGTGACGAGCTTTCCGAGGAGCATGGACAGACCGTTGAGGCCGTCGTTCTCGGTGGCGAAGGTGAGCGGCTCTTTCTTGCCGTTCCAGTCAAAGGTAGTGTTGAGAATAGCCTCGGTGAAGTCGCCGTTGGGCATGAAGTCCGTCCACTGGCGCTGACCCTGGAAACCGCCGAGTATGGCGTTGTGGCCGAGAGCCTCCTCGTGCCAGCCGTCCTTCGGGCCGGAGTGCTCCGCCTCCGCGCCTACGGGGCGGACGGAGTTGAGCTTATCGTTGCCGAGCATGATGTCGCGGCAGATGAGGGTCATCTTGACGACGAACTCCCACTCCTTTTCCTTCTGCTCGGGGGTGTGTCTGATATTTTCGGGGTTCTTGTCGAAGCCCTCGGGGCAGTTCTCTTTTACCCACTTGAGAGCGCGCTCGTACTCCTCATGGTCGTAGATTCCCAGCTCGACGCGGCGGGTGACTTCAACCATGTCGACCCACTCGGCGCGTATGCCGAGATACTCCTGCCAGAAATCGGCGTCGCAGTATGAGCCTGCAATGCCCATTGCGACGGCGCCTATGCCGACGTAGGACTTGCCTCTGAGCTGACCGACAGCCGCGGCGCAGCGTGCGAAACGGAGTATCTTCTCCGCGACGTCGTCGGGGATGGAGTTGTCGGTGACATCCTGAACATCCTTGCCGTAGATGGAGAACGCGGGCAGACCTCTCTGCGCGTGAGCCGCCAGAACCGCCGCGAGATAGACCGCGCCGGGGCGCTCGGTGCCGTTGAAGCCCCAGACTGCCTTGACTGTCAGGGGATCGAGGTCCATCGTCTCGCTGCCGTAGCACCAGCAGGGTGTGACGGAGAGCGTGGCGCAGACGTTCTGAGTCGAGAAGAAGTCGGCGCACTTTGCCGCTTCTGCTGCTCCGCCTATCGTGCAGGGGGAGATGATGCACTCAAAGGGAGTGCCGTCCGAATAGAACACATTTTCTTCGATGAGCTTCTTGGCAGCGAGCGCCATGTTCATCGTCTTTTCCTCAAGACTCTCTCTGACTCCGCCCCAGCGGCCGTCAATGATGGGTCTGATTCCAAGCTTTGCTTTTGCCATTTTTCAGTCATCCTTTCGATGTTATTTAAGTATTTTCAAAAAGCTCTCATATGCGCCCGCCCATTTGTCGGCGTCGCACGGAGCATATTCGCGTAATGCCTCGCTGCGCGAGATTATCTCGCGAGCCTTTTTGATATCCGGAATGTCGCCCGAGCTCAGGAGCTGAACGGCGATGTTTCCGAGCACCGTAGCCTCTATCGGCCCCGCCTTAACGGGGACATCGCAGGCGTTCGCGGTCATTTGGCAGAGCAGGGTGTCCTTCGTGCCGCCGCCGATAACGTGGATGTCCTTGTAGTCTCTGCCGGTGCATTCTTTTATCATCGAGAACGTGCTGCGGTATTTCATCGCAAGGCTCTCGTAGATGCAGCGCATGACCTCGCCCACCGTCTGCGGGACATACTGACCCGTTCTGCGGCAGAATTCGCGCACGCGGCCGGGAATATCTCCGGGCGGGGTGAACTCGGGGGAGTCGGGGTCGATAAAGCACTTGAACGGCTCGGCGGCGAGCGCCATGCGCTCAAGGTCGGCGTAGCTGTAATCCTCGCCCTCGCGCTTCCACTGTCTGCGGCTCTCCTGAATGAGCCAGAGACCGATTATATTCTTGAGCAGCCCCGTCATGCCGCCGTAGCCGCCCTCGTTGGTGATGTTTATCGAGAGAGAGGTCTCGTTCACTATGGGAGCGGGTATTTCCGTGCCGAAGAGCGACCAAGTGCCGCTGCTCAAAAACGCGAAGCTGTCAAGCTCCGACGGAACGGCGGTTATCGCCGACTGCGTGTCGTGTCCGCAGACGCTGACGACCTTCACGGGGTCGAGTCCCAGTTCGTCGCAGATCTCCTTGCTCAGCACGCCGTTTTCCGTGCCCGTCGGAACAATGGGCGTGAGTATTCCCGTGGGTATGCCGAGGCGGTCAAGAATATCGTAAGCCCAATCTTTTGTCTTTATATCTACCATCTGCGAGGTCGTGGCAATGGAATATTCGGTCTGCTTTTTGCCCGTGAGCATATAGGCGAAAAGGTCGGGCATGAACAGCAGCTTATCCGCCCTGCCGAGAATGTGCGGACGGTATTTTTTGAGCGAGCAGAGCTGGAAGAGTGTGTTGAGCTCCATGAACTGAATGCCCGTGCGGGAATAGAGTTCCTCGCGGGGAACGGTCTTGAAAACCTCGTCTATCATGCCCTTCGTGCGCGCGTCGCGGTAATGCACGGGATTTTCGAGCAGGCAGCCAAACTCATCCAAAAGCCCGAAGTCAACGCCCCAGGTGTCTATGCCTATGCTGTCGAAGCCGCCGGCGAGCTTCGCCTTTGTCAGCCCCTGCTTTATCTCGAAGAACAGGCGCAGAACATCCCAGTAGAGCGTGCCGTTCACGCTCACGGGGTCGTTCGAGAAGCGGTGAACCTCCTCAAGGCGGATGTTCTCCCCGTCAAAATGTCCGATTATCGCGCGCCCGCTCGACGCGCCGAAGTCGAACGCCAAAACTCGCTTTGCCATTTTTGATTTTCCTCCGTCTTATTTTACAACGCCCTTTTTCAGTATGATATTTGCGTATATCGCGGTCTCGCCCGTCGCTATGACGGCGTAGGCCTTTTTCGCTCTGTCGTAGAAGGCGAAGCGCTCCATAAGCTCGATATTTTTCTCGCCCTCGTTTGATTTGACTATTTCCTCGTACTTTTCCCAAATAGCCGGGCGGTCGCCGTCGCCGTTGTTGTCCATGAGCGCAACGGGTGCGTCAACATAGGTGTCGAGCGGCATGAGCCTGAGAACCGCGTCGAGCACCTCGGGCACTCCATGGCCGTCGAGACGGACAAGGCGCTGAGCCATGCTCGCCGCCGGGAAGTTGCCGTCGCCGATAACTATCTCGTCGCCGTGACCCATCTCCATGAGTATCTTGAGAAGCTCGGGGGAGATAACGGGTGAAATATTTTTAAGCATTTTATATCAGTCCTTTCGGAAAAATCAGTCGATTGAATACATGCTGTAGAGCTCGCTGTATACGCCGCCCTTTGCCATAAGCTCGCGGTGGCTGCCCTGCTCGGCTATGCCGTCCTCCGTGAGCACGACTATCTCCGAGGCGTTTCTTATGGTAGTCAGACGATGTGCTATGGTTATGACCGTGCGCCCCTTTGCGAGCGCTTCGAGCGACTGCTGAACAAGGCGCTCGCTCTCGTTGTCGAGCGCGCTCGTCGCCTCGTCGAGAATGACTATCGGCGGGTTCTTCAAAAACAGGCGCGCTATCGAAATGCGCTGCTTCTGACCGCCGGAGAGCTTGACTCCGCGCTCGCCGACATAGGTGTCGTACCCCTCGGGCAGCTCCTCTATAAATTCATGCGCCCCGGCTCTCTTGGCCGCCGCCGTGATATCTTCGTTTTCGGCTCCCGGGCAGCCGTAGGCTATATTTTCCCTGACCGTGCCGGAGAACATATAGACATCCTGCTGAACCGTGCCTATATTCGAGCGCAGGGAAGCGAGAGTTATGTCGCGGATATCCGTGCCGTCGAGTAAGATGCAGCCCGAATCCACATCGTAGAAGCGGGGGATGAGGTTCACAAGGCTCGTCTTGCCCGCGCCCGTGCCGCCGATGATGCCCACCGTCGCACCTGCCGGGATGTGGAGCGTGATGTCGGAGAGGGCATTCTTCTCTGCTTTGGCGTTGTATTTGAAGCTGACGTGGTCAAAGTCGATTTGGCCGTCGCGGATGGTGTCCACCGGCGCGGCGGCGTTTGCAAGGTCGGGCGTCTCGGTCAGGACCTCACGGATGCGGCGGGCGCTGGCCAGCGAGCGGGACATCTGCAGAAAGACGCCGGAGAACATCATGACCGAGTTGAGCACCTGCAAAACATAGCTCAAAAACGCCGTCAGCTGGCCGACGGACATCGTGCCGACGAGGATATACTTGCCGCCGAACCAAAGGATGCAGACGATGGCCGTATACATGACAGTCTGGAACGCAGGCAGGTTGAGGACGGCATAGCGGAAGGTCTCCGTCGAAGCATCGCTCAATTCCGTGTTGACGGTGTCGAACTGGGCGTTCTCGTAGTCGCCGCGGACGAACGCCTTGATGGCGCGGATGGCGGTCAGGGACTCTTGGATGCGGCCATTCAGGTGATCCACGGCGCTCTGCTGGCGGCCATAGAGCGGGCCGACCTTTGTGACGATCCAGGCGAGGACGGCGGCCAGGATCGGCG
>OHVO01000703.1_pt1 | contig 13283 bp, 14 predicted proteins | sample 1579371 | NCBI WGS metagenome assembly OHVO01 (sample SAMEA3882557, study PRJEB24775) | human gut metagenome | biome: human-associated habitat; feature: intestine environment; material: feces | place: Netherlands | collected 2009/2010 | reverse complement strand
TCCAAATTTATTTGAATATGTATTTTTGTCAAATTTCATTCCAATATTGTAAAATAGTTTTCTTTGCCATACTCTGATTGGTAAAAGAAACGGAAATATTTGTGTTAATCTTTTTCTTTTCATACTATTCCTCTCTTCTTTATGATTCTTGCATATATTTTTGAGATTTTGCAATAAAAAAATCATTGTAAATCAATACAAATATATTGTACTAACTTATCAATGATTTTTCTTTAATTTCTTCTTATGAAAAGCTTAAAACTTTCTTAAGCTTGTTCTATTATTGGTAATATAACACTAAAAGTTGTTTCTTTCATATCACTTTCTGCATAAATTCTTCCTCCATGAAGTTCTACTATTTCTTTAGCAATAGCAAGGCCTAGCCCACTACCTCCTGTTTTACTTGTTCTCGAAGAATCTAATCTATAGAATTTTTCAAATATTTTATCTAACTTTTCTTTTGGAATTTGTTTTCCTTTATTTGTAATCTTTACAGTCGCTTGATTTTCTTTATTTAATATACTTATATCTATATCAGTGTTTTCTTTACTATAATTTACTGCATTTTTTATTAAGTTATTAAATACTCTACTTAATTTATCAGGATCTGCATATAAAATTGTTTTTTCATCAGAAGTAAAGTTAATTTTTTTATTCATTTCTTTTAATGTAGGATAAAAATCATCTGCAATTTGTTCTAACATTAAATTCAAGTTTATTTCTTCTTTTTCTAAAACAATTTTTTCTGAATTGAATCTAGCTACATCAAATAATTCGTTAATTAAATATTCTAATCTATATGATTTATCAAGTGCAATGCCAATATACCTATTTCTTTGTTCTTGTGGCATATCTTTTATTTCACTTAACAATGATAAATCTCCTATCATAGATGTTAATGGTGTTTTTATGTCATGTGCAAGATATACAATTAACTCATCTTTTTTCTGTTCATTTTCTCTTGCAAGTCTTTCATTTTTTATTGCTTCTGTTTTAAAATGATTTAATTTTTTCTCTACTTCTACCATTTCTGGCGGTAAATTTATATACTCTACATTTTTGTCAAATAATTTATCTGCTGATTCTGAAACTGCAAACACATAAGAAAATATTTTATTTAATAATTTATATAATAAGCTTAAAACTATTATTAATGTAGTTCCAAATATAATAAATATAAAATATGCTCTTTCAAAAACTAATTCATATATATTATCAAGTAAATCATATAAATGTGGAAAAATATTGTATAACCACTGAAAGTCAAATATTGCTCTGCTTTCTGCTAAAATTATCATAATTATTCCCATTATAGTTAAACTAATCATACATTGGACTATAAAACTCCAAAATGTACTTTTTACTATTTTTTTCATATCATTATTTTTCAATCTTATACCCCATTCCATAAACAGTCTTAATATACTTCGGATTTCTTCCACCATCATTCATCTTTTCTCTTAAGTGTCTTATATGTACCATTATAGTATTATTATCTCTTTCAAAATACTTTTCTCCCCAAACTTTAGAAAATAATTCATCACTTTTTACAACATTTCCTCTATTAGCACATAATTTCCATAATATTGCAAATTCTGTTTTTGTAAGTTCAACAAGCTTTTCGTTAAAGAAAAACTCATGTGTAGAATTATTAATTCGTATTCCTCTAAAATCTATCTCATTTGTATTTATAGTATTATCTTGATTGTTATATTTTTTATATCTTCTCAATTGAGCTTTTACTCTTGCTATTAGTTCAAGAGGCTGAAATGGTTTTGTAATATAATCATCAGCTCCAATACTAAGTCCTGTAATTTTATCTATATTTTCTACTTTTGCAGTTACAAAAATAATTGGAAAATTATATTTTTCCCTTATTTTATTACATAATTTAAAACCATCAATATCAGGCATCATAACATCTAATATTGCTAAATCTATTTCTAGTTTATCTATGTTTTTTAATAAATCTTTACTTGAATAATATTTATATACATTATAGTTTTCGTTTTTTAAGTATATTTCAACTAAATCTGCTATTTCTTTTTCATCATCTACAATTAATATGTTTGCCATCACATTTCCTCTTTTCTTTTTCTCATTAAATTATTATAACATACTTTTAATTTCCAATTATTAATTTCTTCTTAAAAAAAATGATATCTATATAAATATCATTTCTAAATATGCTATTTAATTTCTGTTCCACCCCATTCCACTGCTACAAATCCTTTTCTTCCCGGTGTTTCTAAGCTTTGTTCTTCTACTTTTATTGAATTTTCTAATCCTTTAAACACCCTTATTGTTGTATCTGGCTCTGGTTTTATTGTTAATGGCATATTTGCATCTATTTCTTCTCTTGTTGCAAATCTTATGTAATTTTATTTTCTTTACAACAATAATACCTAAAAATATTAATCTTTCGACATTTCTCTTTGAATCCATAACATCAATGTATTTACAACATACTCTATTTCTTCATTTGAAAGTTCGTGTCCCTTTTTTATACCATGAATTCTCTCTAAACAGCCTCTACAACAACAACCTGTAGCATGTTGTGCAATAAAAACTGGATGTACCTGTCTCATTGGTGTTTGTTTTCCATCATTATTTGGATTTTTTGGCGCTATTCTTTTTGTTATCAAATCTCTTGCATCTGATTTAATTTTATCAAATCCTTTTTCTTTTACATAATTCTTCATTTTTTTATTTAAATGAAATGAACCTCTAAATTTACTTTTAGATAAAGAATCTAATAAATCTTCAATATTATTTTTCAATTTTATCATTCCTTTACTATATCATCAAATTTACAATTTATAACCTTTTCTAAATCTTTTAATTCAACTTCAACCTGATATCCTATTTTGCCACCACTAAATATTATTTCATTAAAATTTTTAGCCGAAATATCTATTACAACCTTAAATGATTTCTTTAAACCTATTGGAGAACATCCACCATGAACATATCCTGTTAATGGCAATAAATCTTTTTGAGGAATCATCTCTATACTTTTTTCATTAACACTTTGAGCACATTTCTTCAAATCTAATTCTTTTTCAACTGGTATCATAAATACATAATTTTGTTTAGATTTTGCAATAGTTACAAGTGTTTTAAATACTTTACTTGCATCTTCATTTAAAACTTTTGCAACTTCAACACCACTTATTGCATTTGTATCTCCATAAAAATATTCATTATATTTTATTTTCTTTTGATCTAATATTCTCATAACATTTGTTTTTTCCATAAAATCACATCCTTTTATTGTTTCTTTATATCACAAAACCAGATAATTATCAACTAATTATCTGGTTTGTATTAAGCATTACTTTTTCTGTTTTTTTCATATTTATCTAATATCAATGTAACCCATCTAATTACTGAAAATTCTGCTATTGCAAACAATGTAACAAGTATTGCAGATCTTTCTGATATTTCTTTTATTGCAAAAAAATTTGGCATTATATTAATTGTTAAAATAATTCCTAAAATACATAAAAACATAACACTTGTCCTATATTTATTTAATGGTCTAATAATCTTATATAATATTAAAAATCCTCCAGTAAAGAATAGATAACTACAAGCTGTTGTGATTTCTTTTACTCCAACATTAAATAAATCTGAAAATTTAACCATTGCTACAATTGCTAAAAAAGATGTTATTGCAGCAGGAAGTGAATTTGTAAATACTTTTCTCATAAAATTTCCATTTTGTTGTTTCTTTTGATTTTCTTCAAATGTTAATAAAAATGCTGGAATACCTATTGTAAATGCACTACCTAAAGATACTTGATTTGGTTCTAATGGATATTGCATTGCAAAAATTATTGAATATATAGAAAGTAATAATGAAAATATATTTTTATAAGTAAATAATGATGCAGACCTTGTTATATTATTAATATTTTTTCTTCCTTCATAAACAATATTTCTCATTTTTCCAAAATCCGAATCAAGTAATACAACTTGTGCTGTTCCTCTTGCTGCATCTGATCCAGATCCAATAGCAATTGAACAGTCTGCTTCTTTCATTGCTAAAATATCATTTACTCCATCACCTGTCATAGCAACTTTTAATCCTTGTTCCTTTAAAGCTTTAATTATTTGTCTTTTTTGTTCTGGATTAACTCTACCAAAAACAATATATTTTTTTACTGCTTTTTGTATATCTGCATAATTCTTTAATTCTCTACAATCAATATATTTTTCATATCCTTTAATTCCTGCTTGTTTTGCAATTGATGATACAGTTATTGGATTATCTCCAGAAATAACTCTAATTTGAACATTTCTATTATCAAAAAATTCGAAAATTTCTTTTGCATTTTTTCTTATTTCATTTTTCAAACTTATAAATAAAATAGGAATTGTTTCATCATTTTTTACTTCAACAAAAGCAATTAATCTTTCGCCATTTTTTGTTCTCTTATTAACTAATTCTTCATATTCTTTATTTAATAATATTTCTGGTGCTCCAAGTTTATATGTTACATTTTCATCTATTTTTATAAAAGAAAATTTATTTTTTGAATTAAAATTTTCTTTTATAGCATCAATTGTTATGTTTTTATCTTCAATTGTATTTATATATCTTGCTAAAATTTTTAAATCTTCTTTTTTATCTATAAGACTATTTCCATTTTTATCAAATATATCTAGAACTTTCATAGTATTATTTGTAATTGTTCCAGTCTTATCAACACATAAAACATCAACTCTTGCTAAACTTTCAATACTTTTCATATCATGAAGAAGTATCTTATTTTGTGCAAGTCTCATTGAACTTAAAGCTAATGCTACAGTTGTTAATAAGTATAATCCTTCTGGAATCATTCCTAATAATGCTGAAACCATTGAATTTACACTTTCCTCATAACTACAGCCATTTACACCATAAGATCCAATAAATAATAATATTCCAATAGGAATTATTATTATTCCCGCAAATTTAACAATATTGTCAATTGCTGAAATCATCTCTGATTTTGTTTCTTTTATTTTTTTAGATTCTTTCATTATTTTAGCAGAAAAAGATTCATCACCTACATTAGTAAGTTTTACCACTGCTCTCCCAGATATAACAAAACTTCCAGACATAAGATTAGAATTTATGCTTTTTTCAATTTCATTTTGTTCTCCTGTTAATAATGATTCATTTACATATATTTTTCCTGAAACTACTTCTGCATCTGCTGGAATTTGTTTTCCAGCTTCTAAAATTATAAAATCTCCTTCAACCAAATTATCTGAATCTATCTCTTCTTCTTTTCCATCTCTAATTACTGTATATTTGTTTTTGTCTAATAATGATAATTTGTCTAAAGTGATTTTTGACCTAATTTGTTGAATAATTCCTATTAAAATATTTGTTATTATAATACCTAAAAATGTTAAATTTCTATATGAATGTGATGTGATAAGTAATATAGTTAATATTAGGAAGATAAAATTAAAGTATGTAAATATATTTTTTCTTAATATTTTTAAAATACTTTCGTTTGTTTTTATTTTTACTTTATTTGATTTTCCCTGTTTTATTTTTTCTTCTACTTCTTCATGTGTTAGACCTTTTATTGTTTCCATTATATTTCTTCCCTTCATTGTTATACAAATGTATTTCTCTCCAATGATTTATTATAACACATTTTTTGGTAATTGTTTATTAATTTCTTCTTAATAACGCAAAAAAATAGACAATTGTAAAAAGTTCATCTGTTTTTCATTAATTTTCTTTGTATAAAAAGCAATCTTTATCATGTGAATATATAACACCTATCGCTTGTAAATAAGAATATATAATTGTACTTCCTACAAATTTCATTCCTCTTTTCTGTAAGTCTTTAGATAACACATCTGATAATTGGTTTGTTGTTTTATCTGTTTCATATATAATTTGTTCTTGTGTAAATGTTTTCAAATAATTATAAAATGTTCCATATTCTTGCTGAATTTTCTTAAAGATTTTACTATTATTTATAGTAGCATTTATTTTTAGTTTATTTCTTATTATCTTCTCATTTTGCAACAATTCTTGTATTTTATCTTCTTTATAATTACAAATTTTATCTATATTAAAATTATCAAATGCTTTTATAAAATCATCTCTTTTGTTTAATACACATTCCCATGATAAACCAGCTTGAAATGATTCTAATATTAACATTTCATATAAATATTGTTCATTAAAATTTGGCTTACACCATTCTTTATCATGATATTCTATATATTTTGGATTATTTAAATTACACCATCTACATCTTTTTATCATAATGCTATACCTTTTTTTGATACCATTCCGCAAATTTTTCCATAGCAGAATAAGAGCCATCTACATCTTTTCTGTTCTCTCTTTCTTTTTCATCCATTTCTGCTAATGTTTTCTCAAAACCTTCAGGTTTAAAAATATACCATAAATCAGACCATTTTTCTTTTCTATCTTTTCCTTGAATTTGTTTTGATAGGTTTCCTGGATGTTTTCCATAGAAATAATGTATTTCTTTTCCGTCATGATATGCTAAACATTCATTAAATGCACATTTTCTATTACTCTTATCTTCCATTAATTTTAAAATTCCTTGTATTCCTACTGTTTCTAATGAAAAATTTACAAACGCTCTTGGAAATCCATTTAATTCATCAATTCTAAAATCTGTATCTAATGCTATACATGGTCTTTTTACTATTTCATAAGCTTGTTTTACTTTTGCTGTTGCTATTTCCTTTATATCATCACTTCTAGGCTCATCTAATTCATAGTTAAATGTATTGAATTTTAAATTTTTAAAATATTTTTCAGCTGATTTTATTTTTCCTGTATTATGTGTTACAAAAATAATTTCTTTTTCCATTTTTTTCACTTCTCTTTTTATAAAACTTTTGTTCATATTTTATTATATATTTTTTTGTCATACATCTTTCGTATATATATTATTGTTATACATACATTTATTATTAGAAATGGAATCATTCTATACATTGAACTTTTAAATATTTCAATTTCAGGAGATAATTTTTCTTCAGAAGGGTATGTTGGCATATCATTTAACCATATTGCGGTATTACCATATATTAAAAATTTCATACTGATATTAAATATTATAAGAATTATTCCAGTTAAACAATTATATTTTATTTTATCTTTTTTCATATTTATTTTTTCCTTAAATTTTTATTGGTGTTCCTAGGCGGACTCGTCGAGCCGTGTCGGGAAAATGGTCTACTAGACCATTTTCTGTTCCTCCTTTTCGAGTCCGTTAAGAAAACATACTTATATGGTGTTCCTAGGCGGACTCGAACCACCATCGGTCGCTTAGGAGGCGACTGCTCTATCCTGCTGAGCTATAAGAACATTTCTTTTACATTATACTTCATTGCTTTTATTTTGTAAACCTTTTTTTGTCTCTTTATTGATTAATTGTAAAAAATGATTTATAATATTTAAGATTTATAAATTGTTTGGAGGTTTTATATGCAACATATTTTAAGTAAGATGAGAAAAGCTATAGAAGACTATAATATGATAGATGAAGGAGATAAAATTGCTGTTTGTTTATCAGGTGGAAAAGATTCAATTACAATGCTAAATGGTTTAAAAGCTTTACAAAGATTTTATCCTAAACATTTTGATTTAATTGCTATCACAGTTAATCCAGGATTTGAAAACTTTAATAAAGATATTCTTCAAAAAAATTGTGATGAAATTGGTGTTCCTCTTTTTATTGAAGATACTCAAATTAAAGAAATTGTTTTTGATGTTAGAAAAGAAAAAAATCCTTGCTCTTTATGTGCTAATTTGCGTAGGGGTATAATCAATTCTGTTGCCCAAAGAGAGGGATGTAACAAAATTGCTTTAGGTCACAATCTAGATGATGTAATTGAAACTTTTATAATGAATTTAAAATATGCTGGAAATATTTCAACTTTTTCACCAAAAAGTTATATGGACAGAAGTGGTATTACAATGATTAGACCTTTGATTTTATTAACTGAAAAAGATACAAATCACTTTGTAAAAAAATACAACAAACAAGTTATGCCTAAAGTTTGTCCAATGGATGAAAATACAAAAAGAGAAGATATAAAAGCTGAAATTTTTGCTTGGCAAAAAGAAATTCCTACAATTAAGGCTAATTTATTTGGTGCTATTTCTAGAAATATTGATGGATGGAAAAAAAGTATGTAATGCATATTTGCTTACATACTTTCTTAAAATTTATTTTACTAATCTTACCATTGCATCTTTTAATTCTTCTAAGTCTTTTTCTGCAGATTCCATACTATCTGCTTTTACACCCATATACAATTTTATTTTTGGTTCTGTTCCAGAAGGTCTTACACAACACCAAGCATTATTTTCTAATTCATAATATAAAACATTTGATTTTGGTAATCCTGTTTTTCTTTGTTCTCCTGTCACTAAGTTTTTAATTTCATCAAGTTCAACATCTTTAAATTCAATTACTTTATATTTTCCTATCTTTTCTGGTAAATTATTTCTCATATTTGTCATCATAGACTTTATTTTTTCAGCTCCATCAGCACCTTCTAATACTATTGAAACTTGATCTTCTTTATAGAATCCATATTTTTCATAAATTTTCATCATTTGATCCCATAAAGTCATTCCTTTTGATTTATAGTATGCAGCAGCCTCGCACAATGACATTACTGCAGAAATACCATCTTTATCTCTTGCATAATCTCCAATTAAGCATCCATAACTTTCTTCAAATCCAAATACATATGTTTTATCTTTCTTTTCTTCTGCTTTTTTTATAACTGCTCCTATATTTTTAAATCCTGTTAAAACTTCAATACACTCTAATCCGTAGTTTTTTGCAATTGCTTTAGCTAGTTCAGATGATACAATTGTAGTTATAAACATTCCATCTGCTGGTAATAATCCTTTTTCTTTCATTTGAGAAATTCTATATTCTGCAATCAATAGTGCTGACATATTTCCTGTATATGTCATATATTCTCCTGTTTTTGTATCTTTTGCATATATTCCAAGTCTATCAGCATCTGGATCATTTGCAAGAACAACATCAGCATCTACTTTTTTTGCTAACTCTAATGCTAATTTAAATGCTTTTTTGTCTTCAGGGTTAGGGTAATCTACTGTTGGAAAATTCCCATCTGGTTTTTCTTGTTCTGGAACTACATATACATTTTCAAATCCTAATTCTTTTAATAATCTTGATGTTACTGTATTTCCAGTTCCATGTAATGGTGTATAAACTATTTTTAATTTTTTTCCTTCTTCTCTTACAATTTCAGGATTTAATACTAAACTTTTTAAAGTATTTATATATTTATCATCCATTTCTGTTCCAACAACATTAAATAATCCTTTATTTACTGCTTCTTCTTTGCTTATAGTTTTTATTTCTTTAAAATCTGAAATAGCTCTTACTTTTGCTATTATATCTTTATCTCTTGGTGCAACAATTTGTGAACCATCATCCCAGTAAACCTTATATCCGTTGTATTTTGGAGGGTTATGGCTAGCTGTTATCATTATTCCTGCTGTACATCCTAATTGTCTTACGGCAAATGATAATTCTGGAACTGGTCTTAATTTTTCAAATAAATATGTTTTTATTCCATTTGCATTTAATATTAAAGCTGTTTGTAAACTAAATTCATCTGACATTCTTCTTGAGTCATAACTAATTGCAACACCTTTATCTTGTGTTCCTTGTTCTATTATGTAATTAGCTAATCCTTGTGTTGCTTTTCCAACTGTATATTTATTCATTCTATTTGTTCCCATTCCTATTACACCACGTAAACCTGCTGTACCAAATTCAAGTTCTTTATAAAATCTATCTTTTATCTCCTCATCATTTCCCTTTATCTCTAGTAATTCTTTTTTTGTTTCTTCATCAAATGCTGGTTCTGTACACCATCTTTCATATTCTTTTAAATAATCCATCTTTATTCTTCCTTTCGTATTTATTAAAAAAGCTACTGATTTTAAACCAGTAGCAATATTATATATTATTTTAAATTATAGAATTTTCTATATAGCTCTCTTGCTGTTTCTGGGCTATCTGTTCCTGTTGCATTTTTTACAGGAGCAAATTCTTCTTCCCTTTTTACTCTTAATATAGCCATATCATCTAATTCTCCAAAAGCATCAAATAGAAATGCTTCAAATTTGTATGCATTTGGTCCATCTGGTACTACTTTATTTCCATCTTTATCTATATATGTTGCTTTTTTAAAAGCTGTATGGTATGGTAATGGTTTATTTCCCATTCTTTCAATTGCATCAATATTAAATAAATTACACAAAATATGAGATTCTCCAAAAACAAGTTCTCCATTATCGTCAACTTGTTCTGACATATCATCAGGTATTTCAGTATATTCAATTACTGATGGTCTTCCATTTTTCTTGCAAAAAACTCCAACCTTTTCTTTTGGGTTTGCTTTTACTACTGATTTTCCTGCTGCAGTTACTTTTTTATCTATAGCAATTCCCATAAGTACTGGATCTACCATTTTTACTAGGCAATTATCAACACCACCAATAAATACCCATTCAACACCTAATTCTCTCATTTTTTTAGTCATTCCGTTTTTTACTAAAGCCTCATATATTCCACCATGACCATTTGCAGCTTCTTTTACAAGTCCATCTTCACCAATTAATATTTTTCCTTCCATATCAACCATTGGTAATTCTTCTTGAATAAAGAAAAATAAATTTTTATCTTTTTCATATCCAAAATTTCTATTCTTAGCAAAGAATTCAATTGTGTCATTATTATTTTCTCTACTTGTCATTATAAACCATGGAATTGTAACTCCATACTTACGGCCTTGCTCTTTTAAGCCATCGCTTAATAATTCAAATAATGATTTGTGTGATTCTAATCCAATATCAAAAGTTCCCTTTGGCCCTTTATGTCCTAGTCTTGTTCCTTGTCCACCAGCCATTGTTACAGCTGCTAATTTTCTATTCTTTATAGCTTCTACACCAATTGCATGATATTCTTTATAATTATCATATAATTTTTCTTTATCCATATAATCAATTGGCTGTATTTCAAAATTCTCTACTTCTGGAGTTTTTTTAGTATTTTCATATAAACTTTTTATCAACTCAAAATCAATATTATTTATTTGTTTTAACAGTTCTTTTTTCTTTTTTTCATCTAAGTTATCATATCCATTTAATAAGTGTTCTTGTCCGTATTTTTTTAAAGTCCACTTAATTTCATCAAAATTTTCGTCCATAGTATACTTCCTTTCTTAGTTCATAATTTATATATATACTATTTTTTCGAAAAATTCAATAGATTATACAAAATTTTTGACATATTAACAAAATGTTACCCAAGAAAAACTTTTTTAAATCTTATTTATCCCTAATGTATTAAGCATTCCATCGTATTTTGAAACAATTTCTTTCATATCATTTTTTACTTCATTGTAATTATAACAAGCAATAATTTCTAAGTTTTCTACTTGTCTTTCTTTCAATTCAAATACTTTTTCGTTTATAAATTTTTTACTTCCTATAAGTATCACATTTGTATTTGAGATGATATTTTCTATATTTTGTATATTCCAACCAATCTTTTTTATTTTTTCTTTTTTATCTTTCTCTAAATTTATTCTTTCAATTACGACATTTAATGTACTTTCTAAGTCAATCTCTGTTATTATTGTAATATTTTCTTCATTGTCTATCTTTTTACTAATATATGGCAATAGCATAATTTCTAAATGATATTCACTCACATAAAAATTACAAATATTTTTAACTTTCTTTTCTTCTAAAACCATATTATCCATCCTTTCAATAGATTTTTGTTCACTGGTAAATTTTACCATTTATTCTTTTGTGTGTCAAGTATGTATAAAAAAATTTTTAATGTATATTTTATATTTTTTGGGTAAAAATTATTTTAAAGATATTTTTTAACAAATATGTTAATACGGAGGTTATTATGAAAAAATTTATAAATTATTCTAGGATTTGTTTGATATTAATATTTTTATTATTTATCTATATTATATTTTGTGCTCAAAGCTATTCGAACGCTGTATCTTCTGAACTATCAAATTCTGTATTTAGATTACATGTTTTAGCAAATAGTGATTCTGAAGAGGATCAACAATTAAAATTAAAAGTAAGAGATGCTTTACTTTCATATATGAATACTTTATCTTCAAATTGCAATACAAAAGAGGAAGCTATACAAATTGCAACTCAACATCAAAATGAATTTCAAACAATTGCTGAAAATGTAATTGTTGAAAATGGTTACAATTATCCTGTTCAAATAAAAATTAATAATTTTTATTTTCCAACCAAATCATATGGAGATATTTCATTACCAGCTGGATATTATGATGCTTTAAGAGTAGAAATTGGTAATGCAAAAGGAAAAAATTGGTGGTGTGTAATGTTTCCATCTTTATGTTTTATAGATATCAGCTCAGGAATCGTTGATTCTGATGGAAAAGAAAAACTAGAAAATAATTTAGATTCAGAATCATATGAATTAATTTCAGAAAGCAAAACTTCAACTGAATTTAAACTAAAATTTAAATTATTAGAAGTATTTTCACATAATGGACTATTCACTGCAAAAAATTAAAAATCTATTGTAATCTTTATTCTTTTATGATATATTTTATGTGATTATTTTAAATACGAGGAGGAATACTTTTGGAAAAACTAGTAATAACTGGACCAACACATTTAAATGGAGAAGTAACAATAAGTGGAGCCAAAAATGCAGCTGTTGCTATATTACCAGCAACACTTTTAATAGATGGCGTTTGTACAATAGAAAATCTTCCTAATATAAGTGATGTAAAAATGTCATGTAAGATATTAGAAGGTCTAGGAGCAAAAATAACATGGATTACACAAAATGAGATTATGATTGATACACGAAATATAGATAAAACTATTGCATCAGAAGAATTAACAAGAAAATTTAGGGCATCTTATTATATAATTGGAAGTATGCTTGGACGTAAAGGTGCTGTAACTGTTGGAATGCCTGGTGGTTGCAAATTGGGTGCAAGACCTATTGACCAACATATTAAAGGGTTTGAAGCCTTAGGAGCAAAAGTTGACACAACTCAAGGAAAGATTACAGCTAAAGCATCAAAATTGGTTGGAACTTCAATATATATGGATGTTGTTTCTGTTGGTGCAACTATTAATGTAATGCTTGCTTCTGTTCTTGCAGAAGGAACGACTATTATAGATAATGCTGCTAAAGAGCCTCACATCGTAGACG
>OHVO01000669.1_pt1 | contig 13778 bp, 9 predicted proteins | sample 1579371 | NCBI WGS metagenome assembly OHVO01 (sample SAMEA3882557, study PRJEB24775) | human gut metagenome | biome: human-associated habitat; feature: intestine environment; material: feces | place: Netherlands | collected 2009/2010 | reverse complement strand
CATGGCCTTTATCATCGATCAGGGCATTGAAAAGGGCGATATGAACGCCATCATCCGCTACGGCCTGCTTACCTTTCTGGTGGCAGCCATTGCGCTGGTGCTGGGCGTGCTGGCGGGCAAGTACGCCGCCGAGGCATCCACCGGCTTTGCCGGAAATCTGCGCGATGCCATGTATGAAAACATCCAGCATTACTCTTTTTCCAACATCGACAAATTTTCCACGGCAGGTCTTGTCACCCGCATGACCACCGACGTGACCAACGTGCAGAACGCCTTCCAGATGATTTTGCGCATGTGCGTGCGCGCCCCGGTGCATCTGGTGTTTGCAATGTTCATGGCTGTGGTCATCGGTGGCCCGCTGTCGCTGGTGTTCGTGGTGGCGGTGGCCTTTCTGGTGGCGGTGCTGGCTGCCATCATGATCCCCACCTTCCACATCTTTGACCGTGTGTTCAAGAACTACGATAACCTCAACGCCTCGGTGCAGGAGAATGTTTCTGCCATCCGCGTGGTAAAAAGCTTTGTGCGCGAGGGCTTCGAGAACGAAAAATACACTGCCGCCTGCGAGAGCCTGTACAAGCAGTTCGTCAACGCGGAAAGCCGCCTGAGCTTCAATAACCCCGCTATGCTGGTGGCGGTGTACGGCTGCAACATCGCGCTGAGCTGGTTCGGCGCAAAGTATGTGCTGCACGGTGCCATTACCACCGGCCAGCTGAACGCCCTGTTCGGCTATATCATGAACATCCTCATGGCCCTGATGATGCTGAGCATGGCCTTTGTCATGATCGCCATGTCCGCCGCTTCTGCCAAGCGTATCGTGGAGGTGCTGGACGAGCACACCGACCTGCCCCCGGCAAAGCAGCCGGTGCAGCAGGTGGCAGACGGCAGCATCCAGTTTGACCACGTTACCTTCAAGTATAAGCACGGCAGCGGTCAGCCGGTGCTGAACGATATCAGCTTTACCATCCAGCCCGGCGAGACGCTGGGCATCATCGGCGGCACCGGCAGTGCAAAGTCCAGTCTGGTGCAGCTGATCCCCCGCCTGTACGATGCCGAGAGCGGCACCGTGCGTGTGGGCGGCGTGGACGTGCGGGATTATAACCTTGACGTGCTGCGCCGCGAGGTCTCCATGGTGCTGCAGAAGAATGTGCTGTTCAGCGGCACCATTCTGGATAACCTCCGCTGGGGCGATGCCAACGCCACCGAGGAAGAGTGCATCCGCATGGCAAAACTGGCCTGCGCGGATGAATTCATCCAGCGCTTCCCGGATAAGTACAATACATGGATCGAACAGGGTGGCTCCAACGTGTCCGGCGGCCAGAAGCAGCGCCTGACCATCGCCCGCGCCCTGCTGCGCAAGCCCAAGGTGCTGATCTTGGACGACTCCACCAGCGCCGTGGATACCGCGACCGATGCCAAGATCCGCAAGGCCTTCCGGGAGGAGATCCCCGGCACGACCAAGATCATCATTGCACAGCGTATTTCCTCGGTGCAGGATGCAGACCGCATTCTGGTGCTGGAGAACGGTCAGATCAACGGTCTGGGTACCCACGCAGAGCTGCTGGCGACCAACGCCATCTATCAGGAGGTCTACAACAGCCAGACGCAGGGCGGCGGCGATTTTGACAAGCAGGGAGGTGCGCAGTAATGGCAGTAAAAGAAGTACATGGCCCCGGCCCGCGGGGCGCACGGGGGCCGCGCCCCAAGGTGGAAAACCCGGGCAAGCTGCTCAAGCGCATTATGGATGAAGTGTTCCGCAACTATCTGCCTCACTGCATCCTTGTGCTTATCTGCATCGTGGTCAGCGCGCTGGCCAATGTGCAGGCCAGCCTGTTCTTGCAGACTTTGATGGACGATTACATCGTGCCCATGACCCGCCAGCAGAACCCCAGCTTTGCACCGCTGGCGGGTGCACTGGTGCGGATGTGCTGCATCTACCTTGTGGGTATTCTGGCCGCATGGGCCAACGCCCGCATTATGGTCAACGTAACGCAGGGCACGCTGCGCAATCTGCGCACCAAGCTGTTCACCCACATGGAAAGCCTGCCCATCCGGTATTTTGATACCCATCCCCACGGCGATATCATGTCCGTGTACACCAACGACGTGGATACCCTGCGCCAGATGCTCAGCCAGAGCATCCCGCAGCTGGTGTCCAGCGCCATCACCATCGTTTCCGTCTTTGCCAGCATGTGCATGCTGAGCTGGCAGCTCACCGTTGTCACCATGCTGATGGTGGCCCTGATGCTGTTCTGCTCCAAGAAGATCACTTCCATGAGCGGCAAGTATTTTGTGGCCCAGCAGAAGGATCTGGGCAAGGTGAACGGCTACATCGAAGAGATGATGGAGGGCCAGAAGGTCGTCAAAGTCTTCACCCACGAGCAAAAAACGCTGGCCGGTTTCCGCGAGCTGAACGATAAGCTCAAGGACAGCGCAAAACAGGCCAACGCTTACGCCAACATCATCATGCCCGTTACCGCACAGCTGGGCAATATCAGCTATGCAGTCTGTGCTCTGGCGGGCGCGGCCATGGCCGTTGGCAATGTCGGCGGCATGACCCTGGGCACCGTGATGGCCTTCCTGAGCCTGAACAAGGGCTTCAATATGCCCATCAGCCAGGTATCCATGCAGGCCAACAGCGTGATCATGGCACTGGCCGGTGCGGAGCGTATCTTCAAGATGATGGACGAGACCAGCGAGGCCGACGAGGGCTATGTCACCCTGGTCAACGTCAAGTATGGCAAGGATGACGAGCTGGTGGAGACCACCGAGCGCACCGGCATCTGGGCCTGGAAGCATCCCCACCACGACGGCACCACCACCTACCACAAGCTGGCGGGTGACATCACCTTTACCGATGTCGATTTTGGCTATGTGCCTGAAAAGACCGTTCTGCACGGGATCAACCTCTATGGCCGCCCGGGCCAGAAGATCGCCTTTGTCGGCTCCACTGGTGCCGGCAAAACGACCATCACCAACCTGATCAACCGCTTCTACGATATCGCAGACGGCAAGATCCGGTATGATGGCATCAACATCCGCAAGATCAAAAAGGACGACCTGCGCCGCTCTCTGGGCATCGTTCTGCAGGATACCCACCTGTTCACCGGCACCGTCATGGAGAACATCCGCTACGGCCGCCTGGACGCCACCGATGAGGAGTGCATGGAGGCCGCCAAGATCGCCAACGCCCACTACTTCATCTCCCACCTGCCCCGGGGGTACGACACCGTCCTCTATTCCGACGGCGCCAACCTCAGCCAGGGCCAGCGCCAGCTGGTGGCCATCGCCCGGGCGGCGGTGTCCCGGGCCCCGGTGCTGATTCTGGACGAGGCCACCTCCTCCGTGGACACCCGCACCGAGAAGCTCATCGGCCAGGGGCTGGATGGCCTGATGGCCGGGCGCACCGTGTTCGTCATCGCTCACCGGCTTTCCACCGTCCGCAACGCCAACGCCATCATGGTGCTGGAGCAGGGCCGGATCATCGAGCGGGGCGACCACCGGGAGCTGCTGGACCAGAAGGGGAAGTACTATCAGCTCTGCCACAACATGATCGAATTGACCTAACCGTTCACCGAAAACATCTGCGAGATATAATCGTTAACCGTTAATCTGCGGCGAAAGTTAGCGGATAAAAACAGCAGAAAATCCGGCGCAAGAGAATAAAAATACAAAGAAAATGGATAATTGTCATTTTTTTTGGAATATTCACAGAAAGTTCAATCTTAGTGTTGAAAAATCTATTGTTTCATGATAGAATTAAGAAAACATTTTAATCCTGGGCGGCGATAAGTAAAATGCACAAAAACCGTCCGCCATCGGCGAACAGACTGGTGCGTAGTGGACAGCGAGCCATGGACGCACCCAGCCGTCCCCAAAGGAAAGATCATGGCAGAAAAGAACAAAAAGCGCGGCGGACGCCGCGCCCACCTCAACGATTTCCATGTGAATCTTGCCGGTGATTATGTATATACCGGCACCCACTACTCCTATGTGGACCAGGGCCGCAGCCGCGACCGGGTCCAGCGGGAGCTGCTGGGACTGAGCGTTGCCGTCATGCTGGCCGTGGTGGCCGGCGGCTGCAGCGATGCCCCCGCCATGCTGAACTGCTGGTACGTCATCCTCCCCTATATCTGCGAGGCCGCCGCGGCGGTCAGCGTGATCTGGGCGGTGCTCCGGCTGCGGAAGGCGGAGGAACCCATCCGGGAGTACATTTATAAAAAGAGCGTGCAGGCGCTGCCCCACCGGGCCATGCTCTGCATGATCTTCGCGGGCCTGGGCTTCGTGACCATGGTGCTGTACCTGGTGATGAACGGCTCCGGCGGCCGCGTGGCCTCCGTGATCGCCTACCTGGCGCTGAAGGCGCTGGTGGCCGGGGGAGCGTGGCTCCTGTGGCGGTATATGCTGACCCTCAAGTGGGAAAAGCTCCCTGCCCGGGACCTGGATACGCCTCAGGCGTGATCCACCAATTTCTTTTGTGAACTCCGGGCTTCTGCCCGCGTTCAAAAATATTTAAGGAGGATTCCAATGAAGAAAGCTACCCGTATCTTGGCTCTGGTACTTTGCGCTGTCATGTGCCTGGGCCTGTTCGTTGGCTGCGGCAACAAAGGCAAGCAGAACAGCGACACCCCGTTGGTCGTGGGTTATTCCCCGTTCAACAGCAAGTTCTCCCCCTTCTTCTCCGAGACCGCTTATGACCAGGACGTCTGGGTCATGACCGCTATCAGCCTGCTGAACAGCGATCGCCAGGGCGCCATCATCATGAAGGGTATCGAAGGCGAAACCAAGGCCTACAATGGCACCGACTACACCTACTATGGTCCCGCTGACTGCGAGATCGTGGAGAACACCGATGGCACTGTGGACTACAACTTCAAGCTGCGCGAGGACCTGAAGTTCTCCGACGGCGAGCCTATCACCATCGATGACGTCATCTTCTCCATGTACGTCCTGTGCGATCCTACCTACGACGGCAACAGCACCCTGTTTGCTCTGCCCATCGAGGGCATGGATGCTTACCGTTCCGGTATGGACACCCTGTACAACCTGATGCTGGCTGCCGGCCGCGACAACACCGACTTCACCAACAACAAGTGGACCGAGGAAGAGCAGACTGCCTTCTGGGCTGACGTGGATCAGGCCGGCGTGAAGTTCGTCCAGGCCATCATGCAGTACTGCATTGCCCAGGGCGCTAACGCCGAGGGCGATTCCGTTTCCGCCTGCATGAAGAACTGGGGCTATGATCTGCCCGCCGATGCTACCGAGGCGGATGCCTTCAACGCCATCCTGGCTAAGTACGACACCCTGGCCGAGGCTGTCGACGCTGAGAAGCCCGAAGGCACCACCTTCACCAGCCTGCTGAACGACTACGAGACCAAGTACACCAAGGGTATCGAGACCGGCACCTCCGCTGCCAACATCTCCGGCATCAAGAAGACCGGCGACTACAGCATGACCGTCTCCCTGACCCAGGTCGACGCCACCGCCATCTATCAGCTGGGTGTGACCATCGCCCCCATGCACTACTATGGCGACAAGACCAAGTACAACTACGAGAACAACCAGTTCGGCTTCGACAGGGGCGATCTGAGCACCGTCCGTGCCAAGACCACCACCCCCCTGGGTGCTGGCCCCTACAAGTTCATCAAGTTCGAGAATGGTACCGTGAACTTCGAGGCTAACGATTCCTACTATCTGGGCGCCCCCAAGACCAAGTATGTCAACTTCCTGCAGACTCAGGAAGACGATAAGCTGAACGGCGTCGTCACCGGCACCGTGGATATCACCGATCCTTCCTTCAGCTCCACCACCGTGGACGCCATCAAGGCTGCCAACAAGAATGACGATGTCAACGGCCCCGCCATCACCACCGATACCGTGGATAACCTGGGCTATGGTTACCTCGGCATGAGCGCCAACACCATGAACGTCAACAATGAGCCCGGCTCCGATGCCTCCAAGGCTTATCGTAAGGCTTTCGCCACCGTTCTGGCTGCTTACCGCACCGTCGCCATCGAGTCCTACTATGGCGAGCGCGCTTCCGTCATCAACTACCCCATCTCCAACACCTCTTGGGCTGCTCCTCAGGCTGCCGATCCTGGCTACAAGGTCGCTTTCTCTGTGGATGCTCAGGGTAAGGACATCTATACCTCCGACATGACCGACGAGCAGAAGTATGAGGCCGCCCTGCAGGCTGCCCTGACCTTCTTCGAGGCCGCCGGCTGCAAGGTCGAGAACGGCAAGGTCGTCTCCAACCCCGAGGGTGGTATGGATACCGCTAACTACGCCATCGAGCGCGAGGCCCTGATCCCCGCCGACGGCAAGGGCGATCACCCCTCCTTCATGATCCTCACCGAGGCCTCCAAGGCTCTGGAGAAGATCGGCGTGCACCTGATCGTCACCGACCTGTCCGACAGCACGCAGCTGTGGGATACCATCGAGGCCGACCAGGCTGACATGTGGGCTGCCGCTTGGAGCGCCACCGTGGATCCTGATATGTATCAGATCTACTTCTCCGGCATGGACGGCAAGGCTGCCGGCGGCTCCAACTACATGTACGACATCAACGATGCCGAGCTGAACCAGCTGATCCTGGATGCCCGCGCTTCTCTGGACCAGAGCTATCGTAAGACTCTGTACAAGTCCTGCCTGGACATCATCGTTGACTGGGCCGTTGAGGTTCCTGTCTATCAGCGTCAGAACGCCATCATCTTCTCCACCCAGCGTGTCAACATGAACACTGTTACCCCCGACATCACCACCTTCTATGGCTGGCTGAGCGAGGTCGAGAAGATCGAGCTGAACTGACAAAGTTCCGCACCCAAGACCTGTACGACAACATAGGTTAAGTCACAAGGTACGCCCCCGGCGGCTCCGGCCGCCGGGGGGTGCCCCGACTGCATATCAAGGAGCGACCCGGGCGGGGCCGGGGGTGTTGCTTGATGTGCAGTGGGTAGTCTATAGGGAGGGGCGGAACAGACGTGTTCCGCCAATCTGCATCACTGTATCATCAGATCGGAGGGTTATCAGTGCGCAAATACATCATCAAAAGAATTCTAATCTCAATCGTCATCCTGTTCCTTGTCGCATTCGTCATCTACGCATTGATGCGCTGTCTCCCCACGTCCTACGTGGAGGCTATGGCGCGTCAGAAGTCCATGCAGCCCAACTCCAAGTCCTTTGAGGAGTGGATGGAGCAGCTCACCAGAATGTACAATCTGGACGTGGGCATTGTTCCCGGCTTCTTCAAATGGCTGGGTCAGATGCTGACCTTCAACTTCGGCGACAGCTGGCTGTGGACCAAACCCGTCACGGAAGTATTCAACAACTGTGTGTGGATCTCCTTCTTCATGGGCCTGATCGCCTTCGTGCTGGAGATCATCATCGCGATCCCCCTGGGCGTCATTGCCGCCACCAAGCAGTACAGCAAGACAGACTATGTCATTTCGGTGCTGGCTTTGGCCGGTATTTCGCTGCCCACTTTCTTCTTTGCTTCTCTGCTGAAGCTGTTTTTCTCCGTGAAGCTGGGCTGGTTCGACCTGTATGGTCTCACCGGCCGTAATCACGAGCAGCTTTCTGCCTTCGGGAAGCTCCTGGACATGGGACATCATCTGGTTCTGCCCATCGTCACCCTGGTGGTTATCAGTGTCGGTTCCCTCATGCGTTACACCCGCACCAACATGCTGGAGGTGCTCAACGCTGACTTCATCCGCACGGCCCGGGCCAAGGGTCTGTCCGAGCGCAAGGTCATCTATCACCATGCGTTCCGCAACACCCTGATCCCCCTGGTCACCATCATCGGCGGTTCTCTGCCCGGCCTGTTCTCCGGTGCACTGATCACCGAGACGCTGTACTCCATCCCCGGCATCGGCTACATTTCCTACCAGTCCATGGTGGGCGGCGACATTCCGTTCTCCATGTTCTACCTGGTCTTTATGGCCGTGCTGACCCTGTTGGGTAACCTGATTTCTGATATTCTGTACGCCGTGGTGGATCCGCGGGTACGCATCGCTTAAGAAGGGAGGAGGAAATAAAATGGCAGATCGCAAAGATAAGATCAATGAGCAGCAGGTCGAGCAGGAGATCCGTGAGGAGATCCGCGAGGAAATGAAGCACGCCGACCAGGAGCCTGCTCAGGAGCAGTATTCTCTGAACGATGACCGTCGTGTTAAGGTCCTTTCTCCCGGTATGCTGGTGGCCAAGCGCTTCATCCGCAACCGCATGGCCGTCACCGGTCTGGTCATCCTGGTTTTCATGTTCGTGTTTTCCTTCATCGGCGGCCTGATCTCCCCCTATGGTCAGGACCAGTTCTTCTACACCGATAAGACCATCCGCCGTAACTTTGGCGCAGCCAAGGAAAACACCGAGTTCCAGTACGCCAGCAACAACGACGAGGTGTTCGGCCTCACCGCCCAGGCCAGAGCTATGCTGGCCATCCAGCAGGGGAAGACCACCTTCTCCAACAAGAGCGACAACTTCACCCTGACCAAGGTTTCCGACGACTTCTATTCCGTGGAATACAACGGTCAGGTGGTGGGCTACGCCGGCAAGGAGCTGGTGAACGCCTCCGCCAAGGACAGCACCCTGTCTTTCGACTTCAACTATCAGGCCCTGCTGGCCTCCGCCTCCGGCGCTAAGGAATTCACCGCCGACGGCGTAGCCTACACCCTGGCTGAGGATGGCAGCATCACCTCCCAGGACGGCGCCGATGTGGCCTATGTCAGCAACATCATCGTCAACGCCATTTCCCCCGACGTGTTCCTGAGCCGCGACTTCAAGGAGAAGCTGTATGCCGCCATTGCCACCGCTGAAAACGGCAAGGCTGCCTTCAGCTACACCGACGAGTCCCTGATCGTCGCCGAGGAGCCTAAGGAGGACCCCGACACCGAGGAGCCGTCCTCCGGCATCAACACCGAGGACCCCAACGCTCCCACACAGGAGGAGACTCCCACCAGCGCCACCGCTGAGTACGATCTGGAGTATGATCCCGCCACCATGAGCTGGAAGATCCTCCAGGAGAAGTCCAGCCGTCAGTACGATCAGTATTCCTTCCCCAGCAAGGACCACTGGCTGGGCACCGATATGTACGGTATGGATATGCTGACCCGCCTGATGTACGGCGGCCGCGTCTCCCTGCTGATCGGCTTCATCGTCATCATCATTGAAACCGTCATCGGCGTGATCTTCGGCGGTATCTCCGGCTACTTCGGCGGCTGGGTGGATAACCTGATCATGCGTATCGTCGATATCTTCTACTGCATCCCCTCCATGCCCATCATCATTATTCTGGGCGCGGCCATGGATGCATCCCGCGTGGACCCCACCATCCGAATGGTCTACTTAATGCTGATCCTGGGCTTCCTGGGCTGGGCCGGTATCGCCCGTCTGGTCCGCGGCCAGATCCTGTCCCTGCGTGAGCAGGAGTACATGACCGCCGCCGAGGCCTGCGGCCTCAGCGTGTCCCGCCGGATCTTCAAGCACCTGATCCCCAATGTCATTCCCCAGCTGATCGTCACCTGCACCATGGGCCTGGGCAGCGTCATCATCACCGAGGCTACCCTGTCCTTCCTGGGCCTGGGCGTCAAGTTCCCCTTCGCTTCCTGGGGCAATATCATCAGCGACGTCAATAACACCCACGTTCTGACCACCTATTGGTTCATCTGGATCCCCGCCGGCGTGCTGCTGTTGCTGACGGTTCTGGCATTCAACCTGGTTGGCGACGGTCTGCGGGATGCCTTTGACCCGAAGATGAAGCGCTGAGGAAGGAGGAGATCATATGGCTAAGAAAAACGAAAGCGGCTATCTGTCCGCCAAGGAGTCTCGCCGGATTTCCCGGGAGAACCGCAAGATCACGGACCAGTTTGAAAAGCTGCACAAGCGCAAGAACGTGCCTGAGGAGGAGTTCCTCACCCAGATGCACGACCAGAATAACTCCCTGGAGATCGAGAACCTGCACACCTACTTCTTCTCTGACGTGGGTACCGTCCGCGCCGTGGACGGCGTCTCCTTCGACGTGCCCATCGGCAAGACCGTGGGCGTGGTGGGCGAGTCCGGCTGCGGCAAGTCCGTTACCAGCCTGTCCATCATGCAGCTGCTCCAGCGGCCCCAGGGCCAGGTGGTGGAGGGCGAGATTCGCCTGAATCTCGGCAACGGCAAGGCCTACGACATCACCAAGACCCCCATCGAGCAGATGCAGAAGCTCCGCGGCAACTACATGTCCATGATTTTCCAGGAGCCCATGACCAGCCTGAACCCGGTGTTCCGCATCGGCGCCCAGCTGGACGAGGTCATTGCCCTGCACGATGGTGAGGGCAAGACCCCCGAGGACATCAAGGCCCGCTCCATCCATCTGCTGGAGATGGCCGGCATTGCCAACAGCGAGGGCGTCTATAAGATGTACCCCCACGAGCTGTCCGGCGGTATGCGTCAGCGTGTCATGATCGCCATGGCTCTGTCCTGCAATCCCCGCCTGATCATCGCCGACGAGCCCACCACGGCTCTGGACGTGACCATCCAGGCCCAGATTCTGGACCTGTTGCGCAACCTGAAGGATAAGATCAACTCCTCCATCATGCTGATTACCCACGACCTGGGTGTCATCGCCGAGATGGCTGACTATGTGGTGGTCATGTACGCTGGCCGCGTGGTGGAAAAGGGCACCGCCCAGGAGATCTTCGCCAATCCCGCTCACCCCTACACCATCGGCCTGATGGCCTCCAAGCCCATGGTCGGTAAGAAGGTGGATAAGCTGTATTCCATCCCCGGCAAGGTCCCCAACCCCATCAACATGCCCAACTACTGCTATTTCAAGGATCGCTGCGAAATGTGCGTGGAAGGCTGCCAGGGTGAGTATCCTCACATGATCCAGCTGTCCCCCACCCATATGGTCAGCTGCTACCGTTACTACGGAAAGGAGGACGCTCAGAATGGCTGATGTCAAGAAGACCGCTGAGGAGCAGGTCCAGTACGATCCTCAGTATATCCTCCAGGTCAAGGACCTGAAGAAATACTTCCCCATCAAGGGCGGTATGCTCAACAAGACCGTGGGTTACGTGAAGGCCGTGGACGGCGTCACCTTCAACCTCAAGCGCGGCACCACCATGGGTCTGGTGGGCGAATCCGGCTGCGGCAAGACCACCACCGGCCGCACCATCCTCCGTCTGTCCGGCGAAAAGACCGGCGGCCAGGTGCTGTTCAACGGCCAGGAGGTCTATGACCTCAACGCCAAGGAGATGCGCGACATGCGCACCAAGATGCAGATCATCTTCCAGGACCCCTTCTCCTCTCTGCAGCCCCGTATGCCCGTGGGCGAGATCATCGGCGAGGCCGTCCGTGAGCACGGACTGGTCTCCAAGGAGGAGTTCGACGACTACATCGACAAGGTCATGGACGACTGCGGCCTGCAGTCCTTCCACAAGGACCGCTATCCCCACGAGTTCTCCGGCGGCCAGCGCCAGCGTATCTGCATCGCCCGCGCTCTGGCTCTGAAGCCCGAGTTCATCGTCTGCGATGAGCCTGTTTCTGCTCTGGACGTCTCCATCCAGGCCCAGATCATCAACCTGCTGAAGGAGCTCCAGGAGCAGTACAAGTTCACTTACCTGTTCATCTCCCACGACCTGTCCGTGGTGGAGCACATCTCCGACACCGTGGGCGTCATGTACCTGGGCAACCTGGTGGAATACGGCGCCACCGAGGATATCTTCAAGAATCCTCTGCACCCCTACACCAAGGCCCTGTTCTCCGCCATCCCCGTGCCGGACCCCACGGCCAAGATGAACCGCATTGTGCTGGAGGGTTCCATTCCTTCCCCCGCCAATCCCCCCGCAGGCTGCAAGTTCCACACCCGCTGTGCCCAGTGCATGGAGCAGTGCAAGACCGAGGTGCCCGAGCAGCGTGAGATCGAGCCCGGCCACTTCGTGGTCTGCCACCTGTACGACCAGAAGTAATGGCCAGGAAGGAAAAACACTGGGAGGACGACGACGGCCGCACCATAGCGGACATGTCCCAGGTGAAGCGCCCGTCGCTGTTCGGCAATCTGCCCGGCAGCGCTTACCAGCGGGAGGAGCAGCCGGAGGAGCGGGAGGAAGCCAAGAAATCTCCCCCCTGGGTTGACAATTCCCTGAGCAAGCAGGACCGGCACGCCTTCTTCTTCGGAACCATGAAGGCGTCGCTGCTGATCTGTGCGGCTTACCTGGTGGGATTCGGAGTGTTTATCCTGATTCTGACGCTTCTGTTCCGCTGACTGCGGAAAGATCAGACCCCAAAAGGGGCGTCCTCCAGCCGGAGGACGCCCCTTTTTATACGCATTATCGAAAAATGGGAGGATTATCATGATTTCATCCATGCTGCAATACATTCAGAAAAGCCCCGACTGCTTCCACGCGGTGGAGAATCTCCGGCAGCGTCTGCTGTCCGAGGGTTACACCCAGCTGACGGCAGGGGAGTGGACCCTGACCCCCGGCGGGAAGTATTTTGTCACCAAGAACGGATCCTCGCTGATGGCCTTTCGTGTACCACAGGACCGTCCCACGGGCTTTGTGCTGACCGCCAGCCACTCCGACTCTCCCTGCTTCCGTCTGCGGGACCATGCGGAGCTGACCGGCGAGTTTGTCCGCCTGTCCGCCGAGCGCTACGGCGGCATGATCAACGACTGCTGGCTGGACCGCCCCCTGAGCGTGGCTGGTCGGGTGCTGGTCCGCCGGGAAAACGGTCTGGATATGCGCCTGGTGGATATGAAGAAGGACATGGCCCTGATCCCCCGGGTGGCCATTCACCTGAACCGGGACGGCAACAACGGCACCAAGTATAACCCCGCCCAGGACCTGGTGGCCCTGTACGCCGGCGGGGAGCAGAAGGGCAGCTTCGACCGGGAGATTGCCGCCGCCGCCGGGTGCCAGCCGGAGGACATCGTGGCCCGGGACCTGTTCCTGTATAACAACCAGCCCGGCACCGTCTGGGGCCCGGCAGGGGAGTTCCTGTCCGCCCCCCGGCTGGACGACCTGGCCTGCGTGTTCGCCTGCACCCAAGGCTTCCTGACCGCCCATGAGACCACCGCCATCCCGGTGCTGTGTGTGTTCGACAACGAGGAGATCGGCTCCGAGACCAAGCAGGGCGCGGCCTCCGCCTTCCTGCCGGAGACGCTGACGGCCATCACCTCCGCCCTGGGCCTCACCTCCGGGGACTATCGCCGCCTGGTGGCCAACAGCTTCCTGCTGTCCTGCGACAACGGCCATGCCCGCCACCCCAACCACCCGGAGCTGGCGGACGCCAACGAGGCCCCGGTGCTCAACGGCGGCGTGGTGGTGAAGCACTCCCCCCGCTATGCCACCGATGCCGTCTCCGCCGCCGCCTTCCAGGAGATCTGCCGCCGGGCTCAGGTGCCCACCCAGCACTACGCCAACCGTCCCGACCAGGCCGGCGGCGCCACCCTGGGGAACATCGCCAACACCAAGCTGCCGGTGAACACCGTGGACATCGGCATGGCCCAGCTGGCCATGCACTCCTGCTTCGAGACCATGGGCAGCCGGGACGTGGCCCACTTCGTCCGGGCGGTGACCGCCTGCTACGAGGCCGCTCTGACCTTCACCGACACCCAGGTGACTCTGGGCTGAGCCGCATTTTTCACCCCAAAAGAGGGCTGTCTCGTCACGAGACAGCCCTCAGCTTGTCAAAGAAAGCCTCGCAGAGTTTGCCGCCCGCAGGCGGCAAAGCAAGTTTGGTCCGTTTTTTGCGGCGGCGCCCCCCAAGGGGACTTCCGTTGGGCGTGTACGTCGAAAAAAACA
>OHVO01000659.1_pt1 | contig 14009 bp, 10 predicted proteins | sample 1579371 | NCBI WGS metagenome assembly OHVO01 (sample SAMEA3882557, study PRJEB24775) | human gut metagenome | biome: human-associated habitat; feature: intestine environment; material: feces | place: Netherlands | collected 2009/2010 | reverse complement strand
AAGGCAGCTGGTAGAGCACAACCTTAGGAGGCGTGCGCTGCGTCCATCTTGCATGGGCGGCACGAAAACGCTGAATCGCCCTTTCAAACGTGTGAGTTTGGAAAGGGGGATTCTCGTTTTATGAGCGCAAAGGAAGCAAAGGCCCGAATAAAGATCAATAAGCTGCTCGAGGCCGCTGGCTGGCGGTTCTTTGATGATGAGAATGGCTCGGCTAATATTCAAGTGGAAGCCAATGTCAAAATCACGAAGAAGCAATTTGATGACTTTGGCGAGAATTTTGAAAAAGTGAAGAATGGGTTTATCGATTTCCTGCTTCTTGATGAGCATGGAAAGCCCTTTATTGTCCTCGAAGCAAAATCAGAGGATAAAGATCCCCTTGTTGGCAAAGAACAGGCACGAGCATATGCCAAGAGCAATTTCGTGAAGTATGTAATTCTGTCGAACGGAAACATTCATTACTTCTGGAATATCTACAAAGGGAATCCTCAGATTATTCTTTCTTTTCCGACATATGAAAGCGTTCGGGAAAGCAAGGCTTTGAATGCTGACCCTTCCAGACTTTACAACGAAGAGATTACGCCGGATTATATTGCTGTAGTTCGTGAACCACGTTATGTAGAGGCACCAGAATATAAAAACCCAGATACACGGGCGCAGTATCTAAAAGACCGTGGTTTACGGATGATGCGCAAATACCAGGTCAACGCCATCAAAGCCCTCCAGCAATCTGTGAGAGAAGGAAATCAACGCTTTCTCTTTGAAATGGCAACAGGAACAGGGAAAACGCTTACTTCCGCAGCGGTCATTCGCTTATTCTTGCGAAGCGGTAACGCCAATCGTGTTCTCTTTTTGGTGGATAGAATTGAACTTGAAAACCAAGCAAAGAAAAACTTTATCAATTACCTGAAGCCTGATTACGAAACCGTCGTTTTCAAAGAACATACCGAGGATTGGCGCAAAGCTGATATTGTTGTCTCCACAGTTCAGACACTTGCATATAACAACAAATACAAAACCGTGTTCAAGCCTACGGATTTTTCACTGATTATTGCAGACGAAAGTCATCGTTCAATCAGCGGAAACAGCCGTGCTGTATTTGAGTACTTTATTGGATATAAGCTTGGCTTGACTGCTACGCCGAAGGACTATCTAAAAAACGTGGATACTGATGACCTTGCGGCAAACGATCCTCGTGCTTAGGAGCGGAGGCAACTGCTCGATACATATCGCACATTCGGCTGCGAGAGTGGAGAACCTACTTTCCGGTATTCATTGATTGACGGAGTAAATGATCCCGACGGCCCTTACCTTGTGAATCCCACTGTTGTCGACGCCAGGACGGATATTACAACACAACTCCTTGCCGATGAAGGATACGCCGTTTTGCGCTCCGGAGATGAACAGGACGAAGACGAAGAGGAAACCTTCTTCGCACGTGACTTTGAGAAGAAGTTCTTCTCTGACGAGACGAACAAGGTATTTGTCAAAACCTTTATGGACAATGCTCTGCGTGATCCGTTGACCGGCGAAATCGGTAAAGGCATCGTGTTCTGTGTCAGCCGGAAACATGCTGCGAAGATCACACAACTTCTCAACATCTATGCCGATAAGATGTTCCCGGATATGTACTACTCTGATTTTGCCATGCAAATCACATCCGACGTTCAGAACGCTCAGGAATATACGATAAACTTCCAGAACAATAATCTGAGTGGAACAACCAAGTTCCTCGAAGGATACCGATCTTCCAAAACTCGTATCTGTGTGACCGTTGGCATGATGACCACAGGATATGACTGTGAAGATCTGCTGAATATCGGACTGTTTCGTCCCATATTCTCTCCGACGGACTTCATTCAGATCAAAGGCCGTGGAACCCGAACCTACACCTTCAACTATTCAGAAAGCAAAGGCGGTGCAGTAGAAAACCATACAGCGCCAAAGGATACCTTTAAGCTGTTTGACTTCTTTGGAAACTGTGAGTATTTTGAGGAGAAATACGACTACGATGAAGTCATAAAGCTGCCTCGTCTGGGAAGCGAGAGTACCGGAGCCGGTGGGGGCCCGGTAAGCGTTTCTGCGTTTGAGAATTTCGATCCGGATCCGCTGAAGACGATGACCGAAACAAAGGTCGGACTCCAAGGCATGAAGATTGACCGTATGTTCTTTGAAAAATTCGAAGACGAGGTCAAAAAGGATGAAACGGCAAAAGAGCAGTACGAGCAAGGCAATTATGCTGCTGCCCAGCGATATATTGAAGACACCTATCTTCATAAGCCTGCCGAGTTCTACACTTGGGACAAGCTTCGCCGTGCAACGGGTGTGGATCGCCGTGTCACTGTGCGAGAAATGCTGGATAAGATATTCGGCGCAATTCCGTCCTTCAAGAGTAAGAAAGAGCTGGTCAATGACGAGTTTGACGGCTACCTTCTGACCTGCGACGTTCCTGCGGGAGATTATCACGAAATACGCCGCTTCTTTGAGACGTACCTGACTGACAAGGATGTGCGTCGAGCCATTGAGGATAAGAAGTTCCAGCTTCTCGGAACGCAGATCCCGAGCTATACATTCTCCGACTTAAAGCGGTTGGGAGTCGCCAATATGAACAGCGTCATCGGCTACGTCAATGACAATGTCAATCTATCCAGATTTATGTGAGGAATCGCTATGCTGAACTTTGATGTAAAAAAGAAAATCAATACCCTGCGGGATATCCTTGTCGGTAAGGTTCCCGATCCGAAGGCGCAGGTGGAGCAGATCACCATTGCTCTGATATATAAGTTCATGGATGACATGGATCTGCAAGGAGCAGAATTCGGCGGGGCACGTGTTTTCTTCTCCGGTGATTATAAAGATTACGCTTTTTCTCAAATCATGCTGCCGGAGCACAGCGCCCAAGATAGGCTGAATTTGTACGCAGAAGGCATCGATAAAATGACCAACAATCCCGATCTGCCCAAACTGTTCCGGGATATTCTGCGCAACGCCTATATCCCATATCGTGATCCGGAAACGCTTAACCGCTTCTTAAAGGAAATTGCGGAATTCTCCTACGAGGACAGCGAAGAGCTAGGTAATGCCTTTGAATACCTGCTTTCCATTATGGGCAGCCAGGGCGACGCAGGCCAGTTCCGTACGCCCCGCCATATCATCGACATGATGGTGGAGATCACGGCTCCCGCAAAAAATGAATCCATCCTTGATCCTGCCTGCGGAACGGCAGGGTTCTTGATCAGCGCCTATAATTACATCAAAAAGAGCAATCTGGACGAGCATGGTAAATCCACGCTGGTGGCGGATGACATGACCCGGATGACTAAAAACTTTGCTGGCTATGATATTTCACCGGACATGGTGCGGCTTTCCCGTGTCAACATGTATCTGCACGGCTTTACATCGCCGAACATCAGCGAATACGACACGCTGACCAGCTTGGAGAAATGGGATGATAATTTCGATGTCATTTTCTCCAATCCTCCGTTTATGACGCCAAAGGGCGGCATCACCCCGCATAACCGTTATCAGGTTTCTGCGAAGCGTGCGGAAGTCTTGTTTGTGGACTATATTGCTGAGCATTTGAATCCCACCGGGCGAGCTGCCATTATCGTACCGGAGGGTATCGTGTTCCAGTCACAGACTGCGTATAAGAACCTCCGCAAGATGCTTGTGGAAGGAAATTACCTGTACGGCGTCATTTCCCTTCCTGCGGGTGTATTCAATCCCTACAGCGGCGTCAAGACCAGTATCTTGTTGATTGATAAGACGCTGGCAAAAGAGCGGGACAGTATTCTCTTTGTAAAGCTGAATAACGATGGCTTTGACCTTGGTGCCCAACGCCGGGAGATCAAAGGCAGCGAGATTCCAGATGTGGTCAACATCTTCAAGGATTATCAAAAGGGTGTTGATGTTACCGGGCGGGAGAATGCTATTCTTGCGAAAAAGAGTGAAATTGCAGAACAGGACTTTATTCTTGTTGGAGAAAGATATAAAACCGCTTTAGCAACTTTAGCAGCATGGCCTATCGTTAAACTGGGAGATGTTTGCGAGATAAACCCGAAAAAGTCTGAAATCAGCAATCTACCACCCGAAACAATAGTTTCATTTGTCCCAATGGCAACAGTTAATGAACATCGAAAGAGCTTTGTACCTACTGAAGAGCGAACTCTATCAGAAGTTTACTCGGGATATACTTATTTCCAAAATGGTGATGTTCTTCTGGCGAAAGTAACCCCTTGTTTCGAAAATGGAAAGTCGGGGATTGCAACAGGATTAACAAATAATATAGGATTTGGATCAAGTGAGTTTTTTGTGCTCCGTCCAAATCCTGATCGTGTGCTGTCAGACTATATTTACCGCCTTATAAGTACAGATGCATTTATTGAACAAGGAAAAACAAAAATGACCGGGACGGGTGGGTTGCAAAGAATCCCGAGAGATTTCATTAGCAGCTATTCAATCCCGCTCCCTCCGCTTGCTGTACAGGAAGAAATCGTTTCCGAGATCGAAAGCTATCAGAGAATCATAGACGGCGCCCGCCAGGTCGTGGAGAACTATAAGCCGACAATCAAGATTGATCCGGCGTGGGAAACTGTGCCTTTGGGCGAAGTGTGCGTTACATCCTCAGGAGGGACACCAAAAAGTTCAAACAGAGAATACTATGAGAACGGTACTATCAATTGGTTGAAGAGTGGCGAAGTGGCAAATGGCTATATCTATGCCACGGAGCAAAAGATTACTGAAAAGGCACTGCAGGAATCTTCTGCAAAAGTGTTTCCGCCAGAGACTGTCGTGGTAGCAATGTATGGCGCAACAGCAGGACAAGTAGGAATCTTGAAAATTGAGAGTTCTACCAATCAAGCGGTTTGTGGGATATTGCCTAATAAGATGTTTGAACCTGATTTCTTATATCTTTACTTGCTTTCTAAACATGACTATTTCGTGTCTCAGTCAACAGGAGGAGCTCAACCTAACATATCTCAAATGTTGATAAGGAAAACGCTTGTACCCATTGTCCCAATTGACGAGCAAAAAAGGATTGTTAGTGAAATCAGTATTGAAATGTCTATTGTCGAACAGAATAAGCGCCTGATTGAAATCTTCCAGCAGAAGATCAAAGACAAGATTGCCGAGGTCTGGGGAGCGTAGTATGGACAAGTTGGAAAAAGGGAAAAGGGCAACCGAGAAGACTCTTGAGAAAATTGGCGATGTGCCGATTAGTGAAATACCTGCTGAAATGATAGAACGAGGACGAGCAGCAACTGAGTCCCTGATTGCAAAATATGGTCATTTAACTGTGAGAGCAATTAATGCTGTCACTTTTAAAGATGAGCTTCGTGACGCATTTCCGGTATTCAACGATGAACTTGATACTGATTTTCTTCTGGAATTGCTATATTTTTTCCCAATTGACAAGACATATATATCTACCGGAAGCTATGATCAATACCTCTATGATCTTGAAAAAACGGTAATAGATAATTATGATTCCGGGAATTATCAGGTTTCGTTTTTCTACGCTCATCTTATCTTCATGAGCTATGTATATTACTGTGTCGAAAAGGCATACGACATTGAACCGGATAGAATGAAGGATGTCTTTTATCCGATCAATTCATATCATGGAAAGGATGACAAGCCTGATCTTGAGGACTATGGAAATGTCTATGAATTCAGCAAGATACCCGAGAAAGATATTTTCAAAGTTTTTCATATCATGGGCATGGATGATGCTACGATAAAGGAGTTTTCTCGCTACATAAGCAGCCGGGATGACTATGCTCACGCAACCGGAAAGGGAAATATCTCCGAACAAGAATTCCGTCAAAATATCAAAACAGTTATCGGCAATATGAACACTTTAAGAGGCTTGTTCTTACCATATCTGAAATCTCGTTACGTCGAGTTTATGCTGGAACGTTTGGATGTCGACTATGATGTGGTTACAGACAATTTCAATGATTTTGTATTTGATAACTCTCTCTCGATTTGCGATCTTGATTATTTGTGTCATTTAGGGGTGAAGAACCTACAGGAAAGTAACGAGACACTAAGAACGAATTATCAGTCTACTCGGAATGTTCATTGTGCATTTATCGGGTATTGCAATGACAATGACGGTATTGCACTACCGGATGGGTATCCGTCGCTGAGGAATGAGAAGTACTTGTTCTATCGATATAAGCATCATGCAAAAGACTATATTGAGAACGAGCTTGGAATCAACGAATATCGCTGTGTAAAAGATGGTGGAGAGTTTCCGGTATATGAATGCCCGGAATGCGGTGTGGAACAGCTTGCCTATGATGCGGATACCCATCGCTATCATTGCTTCGCCTGTGATGAGAATTTTACAGATGGAGATTTGGAATTCTGTGAGAGGTGCGGAAGTCTCATGCGTCGGAATGGAGAGCCGTCGATTTGCGATAATTGCATTGAAGACATGATGAGGGACTAATTACTGCGTCGAACACCATGGAAACTATGGGAGGACCTATGCTTACACAAGAACAATTCATTCGAAATTTTAGCGTGATGGCAAACGGAGAAGTTGACTTCTTTCTCGGCGCAGGTGCCTCCATAGCTTCGGGCATTCCTACTGGCGGCGACTTGATCTGGGAATTTAAGCGTACCCTGTACTGTTCTGAATGCGGAATATCTACGGAGAAATATAAAGATTTGGCTCTGCCATCCACTCGAAAGATGCTGCAAGAATACTTTGACCGAAAAGGAGGCTATCCAGAGCAATACGCACCAGAGGAATACTCATTTTATTTTGAGCAGTGTTATAACGATCCTTTAGCCAGAAAGAGGTTTATTGAGAGTATCGTTTCTGCCCGGAAGCCGTCGATTGGCTATCTATGCTTGGCAGAAGCCGTGGCGAAGGGAAAGGTGAAGAATGTTTGGACGACCAATTTTGATCCTTTGCTCGAAAATGCACTTAATCAGCTTTATCCAATAAACAATGTTCTCGTTTGCAGCGAAGCAAACCGGGACAGTATACGCTCTCTGAATCCTCAGTATCCGGTAATCGGAAAACTACATGGTGATTATCGCTATGATTGGCTGAGGAACACAGAAAGTGAATTACAGCAGCTGGAAGAAAAGCTCAAGGAGTATGCGGCAAGCCAGATGGCGGACAAGCAGTTGGTGGTAATTGGATATTCCGGGAATGACGAGTCTATCATGTCTTTTCTGGAAAGTTGTGTAGACAATCCAGCAACATTATCTAAGGGCCTTTTATGGGCGATACGGAAAGGAAGCCGGGTAAATCCGAGAGTAAACGGTTTGCTTGAAAGAACAAAGAAAAACGGCAAGAACGCTGAAATACTTGAGATCGACGGTTTTGACCAACTGTTGTTTTCGGTCTATCAGATGCAGAACTATCATAACGAGGATATTGATGGGCAAGGTCGCGTGTTGCATGAAAAGAGCAATGTTCGCCTTTCTGGTCAGCCGGTTGATTCTTTTGTAAAACTGAATGCATATCGGGCTGAAGGTTGTCCGCTCTGCAATGTGTTTGAGACCGATATTACAAGCTGGAAAGAATTACGTACAATTATCGCAGACAGTGGTGTACTGGCGGCCCTGTATAGCAAACACATCTATGCCTTTTCTTCGCAAGAAAAGCTTGAGACCGTATTCCAGACGCACATTTTATCTCAGATAACGATGGAAGAGGTTCCAGATAGAATCATATACAAATACGACTCTATCTATATCGGACTGATTTATCAATTAATTAAGCAAACGCTCATCTCTAAGGGCATGCATTCCTTTGCAAAGAACAAAGTTTACAATCCCAATTCTCGCAGAGACGACAAAGGTTATCAAGTCTTTGATGCTGTGGAGATTGCTGTTAGCTTCATAAATGGAACGTTACACTTGAATCTTTTGCCGACAGTTCATGTGCGCAACGGCAGGGGTGATCGCTTAGATAGAGAAACATACCAGAGCCAAGTTAATCGCATTGTTTCAAGCATATATAATCAGCAATACAATGAAAAACTCCATTTTTGGGAATCTCTCTGCCTTACTTCTGGAAAAATGTTCTTTGAAAACGATGGCTTTTCGATCTCCTTCGTCGTTCCAGCCGTCAGTCTTGGCGGCAATAATAGACGCGCTAAATGGCTATCTATGCCATCTTGCAAATATGAAGAGCCGTTGATGTGTTTTTCTGATACAGACAAGTCAAAGCAGACGGTGAATCAACTCAAAGGGCTATGCCAATATGGACCAATCGATTGCTCATACATGAGAAGTGGTGCTACTCGCCCATCTGTACGGCTCGCAGTTCTTTCACCAGATCGTGACATGGATAAAATTCTGGCACACCTGAACAGGCTCAATACCCATGTACAAAACAGTGGAAGAGACAACTTCCTGCCTCATTATGAAGGGTTTGAACGTGTTTATCGGCGTTCCCTTTCTGTTCCAACGAAGGAGCAAAGAGACATCTGCATCAGCTATAATGTAAACACAATTCTAAAGAAGACGCCAGCAGAGTTTCTCGCTTTTATGAAACGCGGGATTGATTATTATTCTCTCCATGCTGCTGACTTCGATATTCTCGTTATTTTTATTCCAAAAGATTTTGCGCCTTTTCGCACCGCTTCAGTGATTTCTCCTGATTTTAATCTGCACGACGCACTAAAGCTCTATGCAACAGAAAAAGGGATTAAACTTCAACTGATAGAAGAGAAATCAGTAAACAGCTATGACCCCTGCAAGGTGATGTGGGGATTATCCACAAGCTTGTATGCCAAAGCCACCGGCGTTCTATGGCACCCGGAAGCAATTCAGAACGATACAGCCTACATAGGCATCAGCTATGCTTTTTCAGAGGAAAAAAGAATCTGTATCGGCTGCAGCCAGCTTTTTGATTCGACTGGGACCGGAATCAGGATGGTGCTTAGGAAAATTAATAATCCGATTCTTCTTGGCAGAAGCAATCCCTACATGCGAGAAGATGATGCACGCTCTATGATGACAGAGTTGCGTGAACAATACTATCATTCAGCACCTGTAAATACACTAAGGAGAGTTGTTATCCACAAAACTACACCATTTATACGAGAAGAAATCACTGGCATAATGCAAGCCTTTAGTGGCATTGAAGTTGAGCTTGTGCAGATACAAGATTACTGCTCATGGCGAGGAATTCGTTTTGGAGCAGACCCGGGAAAAACTGCATACGGTTTTCCTGTAAAACGAGGAATGGCTGTAAAGCTGGATCGAGACAGTTTCCTTTTATGGACACACGGTTGCGTGATTCATCCTGAACTATCTGGGCCTCACAATTACTATAAGAGCTCACGTGGTATCCCTGCCCCTTTGCTGGTAAGACGCTTTGCTGGGAATGCGAGTGGTGATACTCTGGCTAAAGAAATTCTTATGCTCACAAAAATGAACTGGAACAGCGGCGATAGCCTATATAAAACACTTCCTGTTACATTGGACTTCGCTAAAGTATTAGCACGGATGTCAAAACAGGAAGAAGCAATTTTTGATAAAGCATATGATTTTAGGTTTTTTATGTAATGAAAGCATTTGTACCAACAAAAGGCGCAGACTAAACAGATAATCCATTTTTGTCTGCGCTATTGCAAATCAGTCTATTATTCTCTCAACCACCGTCTCCGTTACTCTCGCCCTGATCCCATTCATCCTCCGCACCTACTCCATGGGATCCTCCACCTTGAGCTGCTCGGTGACGCCTTCGGAGGCGGCATAGTCTTTAACTAACCGAAGGAAAAGAGCGTTGGCTTGTTCTTCGACGTCGGCAAGGTGGGAGCGGAGCTGACCCGTGGTTTTCAGGTTGGTATAGAGAATGGGACGATGTTCCCGTAGATAGCGCAGCCTGCGCTGGCCCCATACGTCAACGGGACGCTCTTCTTCGGGTGGTAATTGAAGATCCAGCAGGAAATAATCGCCCTGCTGCGTGTAGGTGCCGCCCATCTACTCAAACATTTTTTTCATAGTAAAACTCCCTTTGCACGCTCATCTTACAAAGGAGAGTTGGGTCGACCAATGTGCGATTTGTCATAGCGAACTAACACATAAGAAAGAGCGAGAGGCTTTTGCCTCCCGCTCAGACTGGTAGAGCTATTTACTTTTTCTGCCAACCGTTTCCGTGCTTCTGCGTAGGCGGCAATCTGTCGCCGGGATCAATGTGGACAATTCTCGGATCATCTACTTTCCCGCCACGAGGGCCTACTTCTACATAAGTTCCTGGCTGCTGGTTGTCAGTGCCGGGTTTAATAGGTTTTGCCATTCGGTGTACCTCCTTTCTTTGAAGATACACGTGTTATACCATATATATGGTCAAATGTCAAACACTAACACAATATATTGTGTTCTTTGGGTAGTTATTCCTCCAACAAGCTCTCAAACGGCGCGTCGTCGCTCAGAAAGGTATCCATCATGAACCGTGCGCCGAGGCGGAAGCCGGTGATGAAAGTATCCACCTCGGATTCGCCCATGAACTCGGCGTAGGCGTTGCAGAAGCGGAGAAACAGAGCTTTGTTTTCGCCAGCGAGCTGCTCGGTGAGCTTTTCCTCCAGGTCGTTCAGTGAGTCGGACGCCTTCTTCGCAGGGCTCTTAGGGCGATAGCCGCGATCCTGCGGGTCGATGTTGCCGTAGTACAGCTCCTCAATGATATTTCCCCTCATTGCCCGTCACTCCATTTCTGCAGCTCCCAGAGCCGGTCGATATGGCGGCGGGACTTACGGAGGGTCGCGTTGTGCTCGTCCGAGGAGAGCCAGTCGATCAGATAGCACTTCGGGATCATGTACTTGTGCTGCAACGCCAGGGCGCGGAGCTTTCCGAAGCGGATCCACTCGCAGACTGTATGGCGGTTATAGCCGGTGAAATCCACAGTGGCGGCCACGTCGATCACGTCCAGGTAAGCGGCGAGCTTACTTTCGTAGTAGCGCCGCGTCTTTTGTGGATCGTTGGGAAGGGGCGGTTGAATGCGGATCTTGTAAGGCTTCACGTCCTCGTTTCCGTATTTGTACCAGCTGGTGGGCACGATGTACCGGCTGGGATTGATCTCCCGATTGATCATAAAGTCGATGACGTCGCGTTTCTTGATGGCGTAACAGCGGGTTTTCTTCCCGGTGCAGACGTGGGGGATCAGATTGAACTTCAGCAGATAGTGCGCCGTCCGCTTGCTGATATGGCAGGCCTTGCGCAGCTGTTCCTTGTTCATGATCTCCGGGTATTGTTCGAGTTCCTTTGCATCGTATGTCATGACGAAGCTCCTTTCCGTATTTCGGCCCGAAAGGGTGCTTCATCGGTGCTGTCGGGGTCTCTGTTTTCTTGCCTGACTTCTTGCAAACGCGCAAGAACGGCGGCTTTTTACGCAAGATCACGGTTTTATTTGAACTCTGGGGCGGTTCAAATCAGCTCTGGCCGAAACGGGTCGAAATGTCCGCAATCCCTTGCGGTGCCTGGGTTTCCGGCATTTCACAAAGCGGCCTGAAAAATCCTGCTCCAGACGTGAATCTGCCAAAGTCTTACAACACTCGAAATCAGGTAGTCGCGCAAGCGGCTCGTGGGTTCGAATCCCACCCTGTCCGCCATAAGAAACGACAATTTTCGAAAGAAGATTGTCGTTTCTTTTTGTTCTTTTCACTGTTATCTTCTCTTTTTCTCTTTTCTCTCAAATTGTCGTTTCCAAACAAAAGAGGAAATATAAGAAAGGGTTAATTTGCTGCTCAAAGCGTTGATTTTAATATTTTCGTGACATTATCAAAGCAATGCATTTCTCAAAAAGGTTCCATTAAAATTACGGTTCTCTGCCCAAAAAGTCCGTCGTATCTTTGATAGGATTACGTCGAACTTTTTGCATTATTGTCAAAAGTTTCATTTTATGATACAATCGGTTTGATGAAACGAATTTTTTCAGGGGTTACGGATATGAAAAGAGTGCTTATATTAAACGGTGAGGGTGCGGCTTTAGAAAACATTGCAATCCGAAGTGTTCTTGAATATTTCGGGTACATTGTAACTATGTACAACATAGGCAGACCGCAGGATTACTTTGATGTATTCGGCGGAAAGCTATATTTCAACTATGACTATTTAATTATCGGATGTCACGGTGACGGCGGAAAGATAATCGTTCCGATTTTAGGGAAAAATGTCTATTATCCGAATGAGTGCCGGAATAATATCGGTTATGAAGAATTACAAGGTTCGGTAAAAATCAAGGATAAAACCGTTATATGCACCGGATGCACCACAGGTGTCGGAGATCTATGCAAAGCGTTTAATCGAAATAACAATATCTTTGTTGCTCCTGCGAATTATATCGAAGGCAACAGCAGTCTGTTGTTTATTGTGAACCTGTTTTATCATTTGTCCAACGGATCGAGTTTTAAAGACAGCTTTGCCGGTGCAAACAGTATTGATAGTGAAACCCAACTGTATAACTTTTATTCTTGATATTTTTATTATAAGGATGGTAAATTCCGATTTACTTCAAGCGGCGGCGTGTCACCCAAACTCTTAAATCATAAGCCGCCCTGCACTGAACCGACAGTGCTCTCCGTTAACGGTTTTCCATCAAAATTACAGCAGACTTTTTCTACGTCCGAATAAGACTTTCGCTTGTTCTGATATATAACAAACCCCGTCACAGATTTGTTCTGCGGCGAGGTTTTGTACGTTTTACGGTTATTAGTATTTTCTGCGGTACTGTAATCGTTAAAATACTATGTTTCGGCTACGATTACAGCTACCTTTCCTCTTTCTTCAACAGGAATTTCGACATGGATTTCGCCTCATTCGTCAACAAATATCGCATACAGTTCGCCTGCGAGCTGCTGAAAAACTCCGACGAGGGCGTGACCCAAATAGCAATGAAATGCGGATTCTCCACCATAAGAAACTTTAACCGCGTTTTCAAAAACGAAACGGGACAGACACCCAAAGATTACCGCAGTGCGAACAATTCAAATTACGGCTCGGATTCAAGCCGACCGAAAGCGGATTGAAGCCCAAAGGCTCATTGAGCTTTATAATTATATTCCTCACTTTTACAGCAAAAAAATCAAGACAGAGGGCATGCCTCTGCCTTGATTTTTTATTTTATCGGGCTCACATATCACTCTTTGATTTTGGGATACAACTCCGCCCATTTCGAATATTTTTCACCGTAGTATTTCGTAAGCTTGCCGTCGGGCAGAACGCGAGTGTAGCCTGACTTGACGGCACTTCTTAACCGCTCATAGCCGTCCTCCGGCAGGCAGGCTCTTGCGCCCAACAGTGCGGCACCCAAAACGGCTCCGTGTTCAACCTCGGGAAGCAAAAGCTCGATGTCCAGAACAGATGCGATGATTTTCACCCATTCTTTGTTTCGCGTGCCGCCGCCGCAGATTTTTGAAGTCTCGATATGTATTCCGAGATCCCGGATGATATCAAGATTTTGCTTTATCGCAAAAGCGACGCCCTCCAACACGGCAAGGGTCATCTCGTCTTTTGTCGTATTGAGCGACAGACCGAAAAATGCGCCGCGAATATTTGAGTCGTTTATCGGCGAGCGCTCGCCCATGAGATAGGGCAGGAACATGACCCGACTTTTGCCGATATATTCGGAGAAAGCTCCGTCATATGATGATTTCGTTATATTTTCGACCCACCATTTTTGGCAGCTTGCCGCGGACAAAATGCAGGCGAGATAATGATATTCGCCCGTCGCGGAGCAAAATGTGTGTATCGCTCCGTTCGGCGCATAGTTGAACTCGTCGCTTGCAACGAAAATCGTGCCCGATGTGCCGAGTGAAATATTGCAGTCTCCGCTTTTAATTGTATCCGTTCCTACGGCGGATGCCGCATTGTCGCCCGCTCCGATAACGATTTTGACGTTTTCGTTAAGTCCCAGCTCATCGGCAACGGATTTTTTGAGCGTCCCTACCGTCTGATAGCTCTCATACACCTTTGGCAAATTTTTTTCGTTTATGCCGAGCACGGACAGCATGGGCTCAGACCAGCAGCGGTTTTTCGTGTCA
>OHVO01000656.1_pt1 | contig 14066 bp, 14 predicted proteins | sample 1579371 | NCBI WGS metagenome assembly OHVO01 (sample SAMEA3882557, study PRJEB24775) | human gut metagenome | biome: human-associated habitat; feature: intestine environment; material: feces | place: Netherlands | collected 2009/2010 | reverse complement strand
GATCGATGCCCTGAATCCGGCTATCACATCTGCAACCCAGTGGTTTGAGAGAACGCTCGACGACAGTGCAAACAAGCGTATCGCAGTAGCGGAGGCATTCCTTGCAACAGACGCTATACTGAACATTATGCTGAATATCACAAACGGACTGGTCGTATATCCTAAGGTCATCCGTGCAAGAGTAATGAAGGAGCTTCCTTTCATGGCAACGGAAAACATTATGATGGACGCAGTTATGAAGGGCGGAAACAGACAGGAGCTTCACGAGAAGATAAGACAGCACAGCATTGCCGCAGGTAAGGTCATCAAAGAAGAGGGCGGAGAAAACGACCTCGTTGACAGAATTGCCGCAGACCCCGACTTCATGACGACAAAGGAAGAAATCGAGGCAAAGCTCATTCCCGAAAATTACACGGGCAGAAGCGCAAGCCAGGTGACAGCATTCCTTGACAGGTGCATAAAGCCTGTCCTTGAAAAGAATAAGGACGTTCTCGGAGAAAAGGCTGAGCTTTCCGTATAATGAACGGATTGTGAAAATTGCAGAAATTCTTTACTATTTCTTGACTAATCGAAATCATTATAGTATAATACTGTAATGTATAAATTAACAGGATGTGCTGAGGCACAGAAACGGAGTGAAACATTTGAAAAGAGTGGCAAAGCCTGTGTTCTTTATAGTGCTGGCGGTTATACTGGCATTTACAGGCATAGTATTTTTCGGTGTTCATACCCAGTACGGCGATTTCACGACCACTATTATAAGAGGTGTAAGTGATATTCGTTGGGGTATTGATATCAGAGGCGGTGTTGACGTTACATTTACGTCACCGGCAGACTACGATGCGACCAATGAAGAGGTCGATGCGGCAAAGTCAATAGTTATAACAGCGATAAGATAATCGTGCGTTTCCCGTGGCAGGCTGAGGATGACAGCTTTGATCCGGAAGCGGCTGTAAAGGAGCTTGGTGCTACCGCACTGCTCACCTTCAGAGAAGGCTCGGAAAAATCGCTTTCCGACGGTCAGACATACGAGGATCTGCCCCTTATCATTTCCGGCTCGGACGTTGAAAAGGCTTCTGCCGTATATCAGCTCAAGAGCGGAAACAGCAAGGAATATGAGTATATGGTATCCTTAAAGCTGAAGGACAGCGGCAAGGAGAAGTTTGCAGAGGCTACAAAGAAGCTTGCTTCATCAAAGGGATACATTTCAACCTACATGGACGATAAGTGCATTTCAACAGCTACCGTAAAAGAGGAAATCAGCGGCGGTGAGGCTACAATCAGCGGTAACTTTACGGCTGATGAGGCTAAGGCGCTTGCAGACCAGATAAACGGCGGTGCGTTACCGTTCAAGCTGGAAACATCGAGCTTCAGCACTATCTCGCCCACACTCGGTACGGGTGCCCGTGACGCTATGGCAATCGCCGGCGTTATCGCATTTGTACTTATAATGATATTCATGATATCACTGTACAGACTGCCCGGTGTAGTTGCCGTTATCGGTCTTATCGGACAGGTTGCAGGTACGTTCTGTGCTATAACAGGCTTCTTCCCGTTCTCAAACAGCTTTACGCTGACAATTCCCGGTATCGCAGGTATCATTCTTGCGGTAGGTATGGGCGTTGACGCTAACGTTATCACGGGCGAGCGTATAAAGGAAGAAATAAACAGCGGCAAGACGATAGATACAGCGATAGCTACAGGTTATAAGAGAGCGTTCAGCGCAGTATTTGACGGTAATATCACAATGATTATCGTTGCTATCATACTTATGGGTGCTTTCGGTACACCCGACAGCCTTGCGTCTACTATACTGAAGCCCGTATTCTTTATGTTCGGCGCTTCAACGGAGGGTACTATCTACTCATTCGGCTATACTCTGATGGTCGGCGTAATACTGAACTTCCTGTTCGGCATATTTGCGACAAGACTTATGACAATGTCGCTTTCCAGATTCAAGATATTCAGAAATCCTGCTCTCTACGGCGGAAAATCTGCAAAGAAGCGTGCCGCTGAAAAGGCTGCCGCAACGGAAGGCGGTGCTTCAAAATGAATAACAAAAAAGTATTTGATTTTATAGGATACAGAAAGGTACTCTTTCTGATACCGATCGTCATTGCTGTAATTACGGTTATCTTCAACTGCATATTCGGCATTGAAATGGCTATTGAATTCAAGGGCGGTACAATGCTGACCTACAGCTATACCGGCGAAATTGACACAAATGCGGTAAAGAAGACGGTTGAGGGCGAAAATTACGGTGCTGTTACGGTAACTACAGGTTCTTCGATGAACAGCTCGCTTGAAGTCATTGAAATTTCATTCTCGTCTTCAGAGGGACTTACAGCAGATAAGCAGACAGCTTTATCGGATAAGCTCCAGCAGACCTTCAAGGATAACAGCCTTACGCTTGTAAACAGCCAGGATGTCAACCCCACATCAGGTACGGAGTTCTTCCTTAAGTGCCTTGTTGCAGTATTGTTCTCGTTTATACTGCTCGTTATCTATATTGCGTTCAGATTCAAGAAAATCGGCGGTCTTTCGGCAGGTGTTATGGCTCTCGTAGCCCTCTTCCATGATGTTGCGATGATTTACTTTATGTATGTAATCTTCCAGATGCCGATTGACGCAAGCTTCATCGCAGTTGTTCTTATGATTCTCGGTTATTCGCTTAACGATACAATTGTTATCTATGACCGTGTTCGTGAGGAAAAGAAGCTTGTCGGAAGCAAAACAGATGTTGGCAAGATATTCAACCTCAGCTGTACAAAGTGTATTAAGAGAACAATTATGACTTCTGTAACAACACTTTCGGCTATTCTTGTTGTTTATGTTGTTGCCTGTGCGTTCAATATCACATCTGTTCAGGGCTTTGCTCTTCCGATGATTATCGGTATCATATCGGGTTGTTATTCTTCAATCTGTATCGCAGGTCCGCTTTGGGTTATGTGGCAGCGTCATAAAAAGGCAAAGAAGCTTGCCGCTAAAGCTGCATAAAACAGCTTTCGGATAAATTTATCCGATTCTGCAAATAATTATAAAGGGGTTGCATAAAGATGTTTTATGCAATCCCTTTTGTGTATTCTGTACTTTAAACAACTTGGAGCGATATATGAAAAAAACTGTTTCAATTTTTCTTTCTTTCCTGATAATTTGTGGCTTGTTTTCAATCTCCGGATGCGGAAAAGCTGAGAGCTTTAAGAAGTCTGACGGTAAAATCAGCGTTGTTACTACAATTTTTCCTTACTATGATTTTGTAAGACAGCTTGCCGGCGATAAGGCTGATATCCGTTTGCTGCTTTCGCCCGGAAGTGATCCGCACAGCTATGAACCCACGCCGTCTGATATTGTTGCAATTGAAAATTGCGATATTTTTATCTATAACGGCGGTGAAAGCGATGAATGGGTTGACGGAGTACTTTCATCAATTGAAAACAAAAATGTCAAGGTGATGAAGATGATGGAATATGTGCCTCTCAGATATGAACAGTCTATGGATCACAGCCACGAACACAGCGGGCATGAAGATATGGACGATAATGACGAGGGTCATGACCACGAAGAAGGGGAGGAGTATGACGAGCATGTCTGGACTTCAATCAGAAATGCAGAGCGTATGTCTGCCTCAATTGCTGACGAGTTGATGTCGGTTGACAGTGAAAATTCCAAATATTACAATGAGAGAAAAACAGATTACATTTCTCAGCTTGACAGCCTTGATAAGAAATTTACAGAAGCCGCAAATAATAAAAAGCGTGACACGCTTGTTTTCGGCGACAGATTTCCGTTTCTCTATTTCGTAAGCGACTACAACCTTGGATATGAATGTGCATTCCCGGGTTGCAGTCATGAAACCGAGCCGAGTACGGCGGTTGTTTCTCACTTGATTGATTTTACAAGAGAACACGATATACCCGTTGTGTTCTATCTTGAGCTTTCAAGCGGCAAAATTGCGCAGATTATTTCAGAAGATTCTTCCGCAAAGACGATGCAGTTTTCTTCGTGTCATAATGTTACAAAAGAAGATTTTGAAAACGGTGCAACATATGTTTCTGTTATGGAACAAAATCTTGAAGCACTAAAGGAGGCGTTATACTGATGTCACTTATTAAAATAGAAAATGCCTCACTCGGTTACGAGGGCAAAACTGTTGTCAATGATATTTCGGTTGATATAAAAGAAAAGGACTATATCTGCATAGTCGGCGAAAACGGTTCGGGCAAAACTACTCTTATGAAAGCCCTTCTCGGACTTTTAAAGCCATTGAGCGGTTCAATTGCCTACGGCGACGGACTGAGGCAGAATGAGATCGGTTACCTTCCGCAGTCAAGCGATATTCAGCGTGATTTTCCTGCTTCTGTCAGCGAGGTTGTGCTTTCGGGCTGTCTTAACAAAAAACACACCTTTTTCTATTCTAAAGAGCAGAAAAAAACTGCCACTGAGAATATGAAGCTCACGGGGATTTATGATTTACGCAAAAAGTGTTTCAGAGAACTTTCCGGAGGTCAGCGGCAGCGTGTTATGCTTGCAAGGGCTTTATGCGCAACCCACAAGCTGCTTATTCTCGATGAGCCGGTGACGGGACTTGATCCGATGGCAATGGCTGATATGTATGCTCTCATCAAAAAACTGAATGAAAGCGGAATCACGATTATTATGGTTTCTCATGATGTAAATTCAGCGGTGAGCAATGCCTCAAAAATTCTGCACCTTGCAAAGAATTGGTATTTTTACGGTACTGCACATCAGTATCTGCATTCGGATGCCGGCAAACGCTTTATTCTCAGCGATTGTCCATGTGATGAATGTCAGCACAGAGTTCACGGGGGTGCAAAAAATGTTTGATATGATTATCGAAATGTTTTCATACAATTTTATTGTCAGGGCATTTATTGTCGGCACGCTTGTTTCTTTGTGTGCGGCTCTGCTCGGTGTTACGCTTGTTCTCAAACGCTATTCAATGATTGGTGACGGGCTTTCTCATGTGGGCTTCGGTGCGCTTGCAGTTGCGGCGGCTCTCAACCTTGCACCGCTTGAAGTTGCCGTTCCTGTAATCATTATTGCGGCATTTTTACTTTTAAGACTTTCCGAAAACAGCAAAATCAACGGCGATGCGGCAATCGCTATAATTTCAAGTACGGCGCTTGCGATAGGTGTTGTCTTTGTCAGCGTATCGGGTGTGAATACAGACCTCAATTCGTATTTATTCGGCAGTATTCTTGCCACAACAACAGCCGATGCTATTATGTGTGGAATCCTTGCACTTGTTGTAATCGTAATATTCATTTTGTTCTATAACAAGATTTTTGCCGTAACCTTTGATGAAACATTTTCAAGGGCAACCGGTCTTAAAACAGGTGTTTATAATACGGTAATTGCACTCCTTACGGCTCTCACAATCGTAATCGGTATGAGAATTATGGGTACTCTGCTTATTTCCGCACTTATAATTTTTCCTGCGCTTTCTTCCATGAGAGTCTGCAAAAAATTCAAGTCGGTAATTCTCTGCTCAGGTGTGCTTTCGCTCTGCTGTTTCTTTGTCGGTATGTGTGCGTCATATTTCTGTGACACACCGACAGGCGCAAGCGTAGTAATAGTCAATGCAGCTGTTTTTCTTATATTCTGGCTGATTGAATTTATCAATTCCAAAATTAAAAAGAATAATTCTGTGTAAGAATTACAAAATATTTTCAACTAACGGAAACTCGCTTTCTTTAATGGAGGCGAGTTCTTTTTTTGCCTGAACGCTTTCGGCAAAGTACATATCACGGTTCTGTTTTTGTGCAAATGCGGTCATTCTCGAAATGCTTATTCCTATTGCGTCAACATAATCGTGTATGAGCAAGGTATCAATAAATTTTGTACTGTCATACCACTCTTCTTCTGTTTCTTTGCAAATTTTGAGAGCGTCGTCAAATTCGAGCCGACTCATCAGTCTGTCGGCGTGTTCGATTTTTGCAATGAACGAATCCGTCTTGCCCGAAATAAATCCTGTTTCAACCGAGGCAAAGCAGAGTGCCGCCATAACAAGCGAAAGTGCAATGTAAATTCTTTTCATACTGTCATTCCTTTTTTATAATATTGTAATTTCCGAGTGCGTCAAGTGTCATCAGAAAAACATTGTTTTGCTTAATATTTTTCTTTTCGAGAATTTTCTTGACATAATCCTTTTCCTTTTCACACAGATTAAGAGAATTTTGAAGGATTTTACCGTTGCTGACAACAACCGTTTCAATTTTGTTGTCCTTGATTTTTAACCCGAAATCCTCGGCAGACGGCTGTCTTTTATCAGGCTTTTCGAGAACGCTTACTTCACCATTAGTTTCAACAATGCAGTACTGAACATCTTCAATCGAAAAAATACCCTGTTGTCTTAGCTGAACACTCAAATCTTCTGTTGTAAGCCGTAGCTTTTTCATTGCAGATTGCAGAATTTTTCCGTCTTTAATTACAATAACGGGCTTTCCGCACACAAGACTGCGGAAACCGCTCCACTTCATCATAATCACGCTTGCTGTAATTTCAAGAGCAACTAATATTGCAACCGGGATAACTCCGCTCAATAACGGTTGAGATGTGTTCTGCATAGGAATTGACGCAATATCCGATACTATCATCGTTATAACAAGCTCACTCGGCTGCATATCGCTTATTTGTCGCTTTCCCATAAGTCTGACTGCCAAAATAACAAAGGCATAGAGCAAAATTGTTCTGATTATTGAAATTATCATAACATCACCGTTACTAATATTTGCATAATTTGAGCCGATATACCGCAAAATAAAAAGCAGATATATTAAGACGGTGATTAAATGTATAATTCGTTAAAAGAAAATATTTCAGCTTTGAAGAAAATGTTCAAAAATTCGGCAGACTTTACGGTTCGTGAAATGAATCTAAAGGGACAATGCAGTATAAAATCCGCAATAATCACAATTGAGGGGATGTGCGGAAAAGATACGCTTGCATTGTCGCTGATCAATCCTCTGCTTGATTATTATTTTGAATGTCAAAATCCCGATGAAATTTTTGATACAATCAAAAATACCGTGCTGACATCAAGCGAGATTGTCGAGTTTACGACAATTGACGAGGCAATCAGCTTTTCAACCTCAGGCTTTGCTCTGCTTGTTGTTGACGGCTGCAGCCGTATGCTTGCAATCGGAGCACAGGGCTTTTCGTTCAGAAGTGTTTCCGAACCTGAAAGTGAGGTGGTTCAGAGAGGCTGCAGAGAAGGTTTTACAGAACCGCTGAGAATCAATATGACTTTAATAAGACGAAGAATCAAAAGTCCCGACCTTGTTTTTGAAACCGTAACAAGCGGATACAGTTCAAATACGCAGATGATGATTTGTTACCTTCAAAACAGCGTGTCAAAGCAAATCCTTAAAGCAATCAGAGAACGGCTTGAAAACTGCAATCTTAAAATGATTCTTGCGTCGGGATATTTAAGCGAATATCTTGAAGATAACAGTTCAAATTCACTTTTTTCGGGGGTAGGAATTTCCGAAAGACCCGATACGGTCTGCGGAAAGCTATCGGAGGGGAGAGTGGCAATTCTGATTGACGGAACACCGTCGGTAATAATAATTCCTCATCTTTTTGTTGAAGAATTTCAGAGTGTTGACGATTACTCAAACCGTCCGTATTATGCGGCATTTATACGGATTTTAAAGTATATTTCATTCTTTATAGCTGTATTTTTACCGGGAATATACACCGCTTTTGCACAGTTCCATCCCGAATATTTTCCGACGGGTCTGCTCGTGAAAACCTCCGATTCATTATCTCAGACTCCATTGCCCGTAACACTTGAAGTTATTCTTATAACCTTTATCTATGAGGTTATGAGAGAGGCGGGACTGCGTATCCCAAAGCCGCTCGGACACGCTGTCAGTATTGTCGGAGCGCTTGTAATCGGCGAAAGTGCCGTCAGTGCAGGCATAATCAGCTCGTCAACCCTTATGGTCGTAGCAACTGCGGCAATTTGCAGTTATGTTACATCCGCACTCTATCCGCCTATTATGGTGTTGAGATTTTTCTGCGTTATCGCAGGCGGAATGTTCGGCTTGTGGGGAATAGTTCTGCTCACCTGCGGAGTACTTGTCAATATGTGCTCAAAAACCTCGGTCGGGGTGCCGTATATGTCATCGCTTGCTCCGTTTTCATGGAGAAGTATGCGTGATGTCTTTGTCAGAGCAGATTGGAAAAGTCTTTCAAAGCGCACAATCAAGGTTCAGAAATTTCCCGAAACGGAGGAGATATAATGCAGTCTAATATAACTTTTCCGTCAAAAAGACTTATGCTTTCGCTGTTTGTATGTTCTGTACTTCCAATATTGTTAATGGGGCGGAGCTTTTTGCAGAGTGACAATATTTTTTCAAGTCTTGTGTCAATCGGATTCGGAATATTTTTCACGCTGTTGTGCTTTGTTCCTTTTTATTCGATAAAGCACAGAACAAGACTTGATTTTTCAGCCTTTGCAAAAAACACATCGCAAACGGGCTTTTTCTTTGTTTCTTCATATTATTGTATGTATTTCACCGTGATAACCGTTTCTTTTCTGATTAGATTTTGTGATATGTTTGTTTCGGGTGTTAATCCCGATGCTGACACAAAGGTGATTGCCTTTCTGATACTTTGCATTTGTGTTTACGGTGCGTCAAAGGGGGTAAATCCGCTTTCAAGAGTCAGCATTTTTGTGTTTGCGTTTCTTATAATTGCATTTGCAGTGATATTTTTCGGCAATATAAAATCTTTTGAATTTGCACCGAACAGCACCTTTGTAACACCCGATTTTTCAAATATTCGGAGCAATGTTGCAGACTGTTTAATCTTTGCGTTTCTGCCTGTAATTTTTGGATTCAATTCCACAAGCACCAAAAATCTGTCGATAAAACAACCTGTAATTACAACTCTTATTATATTCGGCACATTAATGTTAACTTTGTTTTTCACCGATTTTGTAACGGGTGCATATTCGGCACAACAACCGTATTCTGTTCAGCTATTGTCAAAAACCGCTTATTTCGGTGATATGAAGGGCTTTGACAGCTTTTATCTTGCCGCTGTAACAGCTTGTGTATTTGTTTTTGTAACAGCGGTTCTCATCAGCGTTTCAAACTGCATTGTAAATACATCTTCAAAAAGAACGCTTGTTTTTGTTTCGATAATAGCTTTTATAATGTTTGTTTTGTTTGTTTGTGCAGATAGTTATAATGCTGTAAAAGAATTATTACTTAATAATATTTTCCTGTCTGTGCTCAATTTTATTTCCACACTTCTGATTCATATAATCTATCTTTTTGTATATCGGAGAAAGCTTTATGAATAAAAAATTATTTTTACTGCCGATTTTGGCAATTGTTCTGATTTTAGGCGGCTGTACAAATTCAAACCGAATTGACACCTCATCACTGGTACAGACTGTTACCGCTGAAAATAAATCCGGCAAAACCGTATATAATTTCTATCTGCTGAAGAACTGCGAAGATGTGCAAAGTGTTTCGGTTGAGGCTGACAGCCTTGAAAAAGCCGTAATATTGGCAAAGAAAGCCTATATCCCAATGCTTACGCTTTCAAAGCTTGAATTGTATCTTATAGACTCAAATCTCGGAGAAAAAAATCTCAAAACAGATATAAATTATATTTCAAAAGCAAGCAAAATTTCACCTTTAACTTATGCAGCCTTTTCGGATACAAAAACATTGCAACTTTTTTCAAAAGATAAAGAGGCATTAAGAAAAGTAAAAGAACACATTGTTCATTTAAAGAATAATGAAAAAGAGCTTTCGGCGACATCTTTATCCATATTTAATAATTTTAAGGGTAAAAATAACGGCTATTTGAGTATTTGTTATATTAGTTCCGAAAAAGAATTAAAAGCAGACATTGTTAAAATAGTAACATAAAAATGAGAAAATTTTATTTAAAATTGAAAAATAATTCACAAAAAGACTTTATCAAGACAGCGTTATGGTGTATAATAGCAATAAGTATATAATACTTATTGCGAATGTTCGCCGATTTTGAGGCAGGAACATTGCACCGCTTTAATAAGGGTAATAAATATTTAGGATAGGACGATGATTTATGTCTGTTGAATTTTCTGTTCCGCTGTCGCAAATTGCAGAAGCATTGAACCTCACCGAAGTTTATGTCGCTGAAAATTACAAGGAAACTAACATATCGACTGTTGAAATCAACAGACCGGGACTTGAGCTTACGGGTTATCTTGAATTCTTTGACAACAAGCGAATTCAGGTTCTCGGCAACACGGAGTTCTCGTATCTCGGCCGTTACGGTCCCGAGGCTCAGAAAATGGTTATTGACTCCATTTTCAGCTTTGGACCGCCTGCAGTTATAATCTGCCGCGACATTGAACCTTCAAACGCAATTCTTGAGAGTGCAAAACTGCACAAGGTGTCAATTTTCAGCACTCCGCAGAGTACATCGGATCTTACTGCGTCACTTGTACAATATCTTAACAAAGAGCTTGCTCCGAGAATCACCCGTCACGGCGTTCTTGTTGAAGTGTACGGCGAAGGCTGTCTGCTTACGGGCGACAGCGGCGTCGGTAAGAGTGAAACCGCAATTGAGCTTATCAAGCGTGGTCACCGCCTTGTTGCCGATGATGCCGTTGAAATCAGAAGAACTTCTCTGACAACTCTCTACGGTCAGTCACCCGAAAATATCCGTCACTTCATTGAGCTTCGAGGTATCGGAATTATCAACGCCAGAAAGCTTTTCGGTATGGGTGCAATCAAACTGCAGGAAAAGATTGATATGGTAATAAACCTTGAACAATGGGACAGCTCAAAGGTTTATGACAGAATGGGGCTTGACAACGAGTATATGAAGATTCTCGGTGTCGAAGTGCCTACTCTTACAATTCCCGTAAAGCCCGGCCGTAACCTTGCTGTAATCATAGAGGTTGCCGCCATGAATAACAGACAGAAGAAAATGGGCTACAATGCAGCAAGAGAACTTCTCAAAAATCTCGGAATGGCTGTTGAGGATCTTCCGCCGTCACCAAAGGTTATTGTTGATACATGGGAGTAACTGTATCGGATTTTTTATACATTTTAAATGTGCGGAACAGAAATTACATATCATAAACTGACAACGGAGGGTAATTTAATGGATACTACCGATATTATATATAATTATGCTCAAAAGCTTGACTGTGATGCAAGACGATTTGAACCGATGAGCAGACACACTTCATTTAAAATCGGCGGAAAAGCGGATGTTTACATAAAGGTAACGAATCTTTCTCAGCTGATGAAAATTTTAAAGGAATGCGATGCCTGTAAGGAGAAGTATATTCTTCTCGGCAACGGCAGTAATGTTCTTGTTCCCGATGAGGGAATCCACGGCACTGTTCTCCGTCTTGACGGTGATTTCAGAAACATTTCATTGATTGACGACACAACAATCTATTGCGGAGCAGGTGCAGCTTTGGGAAGTCTTTGTAAGTTTGCCCAAAAATGCGGACTTTCGGGACTTGAATTTGCATGGGGAATTCCGGGAACAGTCGGCGGTGCTGTGTTTATGAACGCAGGCGCATACGGCGGTGAAATGAAAGATGTTGTTTACAGCGTTTCTCATATTACAAACAGCGGTGACATCGGCAGAATAGAAGCCGCTGATCTTGGATTCGGTTACAGAACAAGCGTTTACCGCAAAAACGGCTGCATAATTACAGGCGCTGTTTTCAAACTCAAAAAAGATGATCCCGAAGAAATTCAGAACAGAATGAACGACTATATGAACCGCCGTTCGGCAAAACAGCCGCTTGAATATCCCAGCGCCGGCAGCGTGTTCAAAAGACCTGAGGGTGCATTTGCAGGTGCGCTCATTGAGCAATGCGGACTCAAGGGCAAAACAGTCGGCGGTGCTCAGGTCAGCGAAAAACACGCAGGCTTTATTATTAACAAATCGAAGGCTACGGCAAATGATGTAAAACAGCTTGTGTCTGAAATTCAGAAAACTGTTGAAGATGAAACAGGCTACAAGCTTGAATGTGAACTTATTTTTCTTTAATCAAAAGGTGTAATTTTATGGAATTTGTAATCATTACAGGAATGTCGGGTGCAGGCAAAACAGGTGCTTTGCATGTGCTTGAAGACATCGGCTACTACTGCGTTGACAATCTACCTTCAAGCTTGCTGTCAACACTCTACGATCTTTGCCTTAAATCTGAAGATGATTCAATGAAAAGAGTTGCAGTGGTTGTTGATGTAAGAGGTAACGAAAAATTTGAGGAAATGTGTTCTCAGATTGAACGCTTTAAAAAACGCTATGAAAATGTAAAAGTATTGTTCTTTGACGCAACGACCGACAGACTTGTTGTCCGCTACAAGGAAACAAGAAGAAGACACCCGCTTTCGGAAAAACTCAAGGACGGTTCTGTGTTGTCTGCCGTTGAGCTTGAAAGGGAGCTTCTTTTGCCTGTTAAGAGAGTTGCCGATTACAAGATTGACACTACATATATGTCAAACAAACAGCTGCGTGAGCGAATTATGTCAATGTTTATGGAGGACACCTCGCAAGGCATTACGCTTACATTTATGTCATTCGGCTTTAAATACGGAATCCCGCTTGAAGCTGACCTTATTATGGATGTTCGCTGTCTGCCTAATCCTTTTTACATTCCCGAACTCAAACATCTTACAGGGCTTGACAAAAAGGTGCGCGACTATGTTCTTGAAAGCGATGAAACAAGCGAGTTCTTAAAGCGACTTTTGAGTATGCTCGATTTTTCGGTTCCGCTTTATCTCAAAGAGGGCAAAAGCGAGCTTGTTGTCGGCATCGGCTGTACAGGCGGTAAACACAGAAGCGTTACAATTGCCATGCAGCTTAACGACCACTTTCATGAGAAAGGCTATAAGTGCGTTATTCAGCACAGAGATATTGACAGGTAAGGTGCAGAGATGTCATTTTCCTCGGATGTAAAAAAAGAAATTTGTTCGGTTGAACAGTTTGACCGTGAAGCTCTCAAAGCAGAGCTTTACGGAATGCTTTTGTTCAGCAGAAATTTTTCATCAAAAAAAATAACCTTTACAACAGAAAGCAATTATGCGGGAAACCGCCTTATATTTCTTTTACAGAATTTATATATGCCGATAATCGAAAAACAATCGGCGTTGAGAACAAAATCAAGCGACAGCCGCCTTTACAAAATAATCGTGATTGACGAAAACGATTGCAAGCGTATTTTTGAGGATTTCGGACATATTTATGGTCAGGTTACTCTGCGCGTAAACAGGGCAAATCTTTCAAGCGAAGAGCTTACACAATCATTTTTGAGAGGTGTTTTTCTAAGCTGCGGCTCAATATCCGATCCGATGAAAAGCTATCACCTCGAATTTTGCGTTCCTCACAAAAACCTTTCTCAGGATTTGTGCAAGGTGCTTTCCGAAATAACCGAATGTACTCTCGCTCCGAAAACAGTTGTTCGCAGCGGCAGTTATATCGTTTATTTCAAAGAAAGTGAGCAGATTTGCGATTTGCTCACCTACATAGGCGCTCCGATAAGAGCAATGGAGATTATGGGGACAAAGGCGATAAAACAGGTTCGAAACAATGTAAACCGCAGAATCAACGGTGAGGTGGCAAACATCGGAAAAATCGCAACGGCGTCGGCAAAACAGCTTGATGCAATCGAGCATATCAAGAGGACGGTCGGAATTGATTCTCTGCCGGAAGATTTGCGGGAAATTGCATATTTAAGGCTTGAAAATCCTGATATGTCACTTCGTGACTTGGGACAGAATCTTTCAACCCCAATCAGCCGAAGCGGTGCAAATCACCGTATGCAAAGACTGCTTGAATATGCAGGTACAGAGGTAAAAACTAATGGAAAATAAAAATATAACTTTTGAACAGGCAAATGAACTGCTTGAAAAATCAGTTTCAAAAATGGAGAGCGGAGAGCTTACTCTTGAACAGACAATGGAGGAGTATGCAAAAGCGTGTGAGCTTCTTGCTTTTTGTATGAAACAGCTTGAGCAATGCAAAGGTAAGATTATTGATATAAACGAGAAAATTTCAAAGCTTTCAAA
>OHVO01000645.1_pt1 | contig 14236 bp, 7 predicted proteins | sample 1579371 | NCBI WGS metagenome assembly OHVO01 (sample SAMEA3882557, study PRJEB24775) | human gut metagenome | biome: human-associated habitat; feature: intestine environment; material: feces | place: Netherlands | collected 2009/2010 | reverse complement strand
CCGTCTGTGTGCCCTTTTAAATAAACCAGACCGCCGAGAGGTAGAAGTTCAGATTGATTATCTTGGATTTGATATTCCAGATGAGTTCGTTATTGGATACGGACTTGACTATGCACAAAAATATAGAAATCTTCCATTTATCGGAGTTGTAGAACCAGAGGCAGCAGAAGATGCTGAGGAGGGAGCAGAGCAGGCTTCCGGGGAAGAGAAAGGAGACAATGTTGAATAGAAATATGAGAAATACTGCCATTTTACTGGTAGTGTTCCTGGCGGTATATATGTTTGGCAATTATTTTGCTGAGAAGAATCTGATGTCGGGGAGCGGCAGCAGTTCGTATTCTTACGAAAGACTGGAGTCCGATATTGCAAAGAATAAAGTAAAGTCAATAGAGGTAGTGCAGAACGCACAGGTTCCTACAGGTTCTGCCATTGTAAAACTGAATGATGGAGAGAAGAAAGTAGCACATGTAACTGACGTGAATAAGGTCATTGATCTGGCACAGCAGTATAAAGTATCCTGTCAGGTAGACGATGTGAAGTCATCCGATGCAGGCTGGCTTTCCATGATTTTGCCGTGGATCGTCATTGGTGTGATCATGATGTTCATGTTTGGTATGATAAGCCGTGCTTCCGGCGGTGGCGGCGGCGGAAATAAGATGATGAATTTCGGAAAGAGCCGCGCAAAAATGCAGGACCCGGAATCTCAGAATATCCGTTTTGACCAGGTTGCAGGATTACAGGAAGAAAAAGAAGAATTAAAAGAAATCGTAGACTTTTTAAAGAGTCCGCAGAAATACATTGAAGTAGGTGCGAGAATTCCGAAAGGTGTTATTTTAGTAGGTCCTCCAGGAACAGGTAAGACTCTTCTTGCCAAGGCGGTTGCAGGGGAAGCAGGCGTGCCATTCTTCAGTATTTCCGGTTCCGACTTTGTGGAAATGTTTGTCGGTGTCGGAGCTTCCCGTGTAAGAGATTTATTTGAAGATGCAAAGAGAAATGCACCATGTATCGTTTTCATTGATGAGATTGATGCGGTGGCAAGACGAAGAGGTACCGGACTTGGCGGCGGCCATGATGAAAGAGAACAGACATTGAACCAGCTGCTCACGGAAATGGACGGATTCGAAGACAATACAGGCGTCATCATTTTGGCAGCCACCAACCGTCCTGAATCCCTGGATCCCGCCCTCACCAGACCAGGCCGTTTCGACCGGCAGGTGCCGGTAGGACTGCCGGACCTCCAGGGCCGTGAAGCCATCCTCAAGGTGCATGCCAGCAAAATCAAGCATGCCCCCAACATCGACTACAACAAAGTGGCCCGTATGGCTTCCGGTGCTTCCGGCGCCGAATTGGCCAATATCGTGAACGAAGCAGCCCTTCGGGCCGTCCGCGACCACCGCAGCTATGCTACGGAAGAAGACATGGAAGCCTCCATCGAAGTGGTTATTGCAGGCTACGAGAAGAAACATGCCATCCTGTCGGATAAGGAAAAATGCGTAGTTTCCTACCATGAAATCGGCCATGCCCTGGTGGCTGCCCTCCAGTCCCATTCCGCCCCGGTACAGAAGATTACCATTATCCCCCGTACCAGCGGCGCCCTGGGCTACACCATGCAGGTGGACAAAGGAAACCATTACCTCATGACCAAAGAAGAACTGCTGGACCAGATTGCCACTTTGACCGGCGGCAGGGCCGCAGAAGAAGTGGTCTTCCACACCTCTTCCTCCGGCGCCTCCAACGATATCGAAAAAGCCACCAAGCTGGCCCGGGCCATGATTACCCGCTTCGGCATGAGTGATGAATTCGGCATGGTGGCCATGGAGACAGTGACCAACCAGTACCTGGGCGGTGATACCACCCTGGCCTGCTCGCCGGAAACGGCAGCTCGCATCGACCGAGCCGTATCGGACCTCATCAAGACCCAGCACGCCAAGGCTGTGAAACTGCTGGAAGAAAACCGGCCCAAGCTGGATGCCCTGGCCAAGTACCTCTATGAGAAAGAAACCATTACAGGAGAACAGTTCATGCAGATTCTGGAACATGGGGTGCCGGAAGAAAAACCGGCCGCACCGGCTCCGTCCATGGACCTGAACCTGGAAAAATAAAATTCTGTCATATCCCGTGAAAAAGGGGCTGCCAGGAAATGGAAATCATTTCCTGGCAGTCCTTTTGCGAATCATTTCCTGCCGTCTTGGTACAAAAGGACTCATCGAATCATGTGAACTACCGGTCAATTTGTGGTATAATTAATAGATATTTCATATCTTTTTTACAGATTTCTTACGCGAGGTGCATGGTGAAACAAGTGATTCTATCCGCCCTTTCCTGGGTGGTATCCACGTCTCTGGTGATTATGGCGCTGCTCCATGTTGGCGGGGACTTCCCCGACATCCACAGCTACGTACAGCCCCGGCTGGGGGCGGCGCTTCTGGTCTTCCTGATCGTATCCTTCGGTCTCTTTACCGTGATGAACAGGAAATATCTGAAGGCCCTCCTTCCCTGGGCGGTGATTCTGCCCCTTCTCTGGATGGGCACCTTCACCTGGGCCTACGGCTTTGCTTCTCTGCCGGAGAAAAAACATCTGGGCGACTACTACGTGCTGGGTGGTCTCCTCATGGCGCTGCCCTATGTGTATACCGCCCTCACGGCCCGCAGGAAACGGTTCTCCTCCCTGTGGACAGTCATTGCCGGGGTGTATACCTTCTTCATGGTGATAATTCCTTTCATCTACATCGGCTACTACGTCCTCTTCGGCGGTGAAATGGATATGTTTGCCATGATGGCCGTACGCTCCACCCATTTGAAGGAAATCAAGGACTTTCTGCGTACCATGGGCTCCCCGGTCCATGCAGTTATGGCAGCGGCAGCTCTGGCCATTGTCATTGCCTGCGCCGTCACCCTCTCCCGGAGCCTCATGAGAAAAGCCAGGACCTTTGAAGGAAACATCTTCCGGGGCAGCGGGAAAGCCTTCCCCATCGGTTTGGCAGTGATTTCCCTCCTCTTCTTCGGCGGCTTCTACCGTCAGATTACCCATGTATTTCCTGCCTCCATCATTAAAGCGCTGAACTCCTCAGGCAGCGAATTCCAGCTCCTCCAGAAGCTGAACGACAACCTGGACAAGAATGTCAAAACCATGACCTTCATCCCGCCGAATCCGGGAAGCGGCATTGACGAAGGCACCCACATCGTCATTATCGGCGAAAGCGCCAATAGGGACCACATGAAGGCCTTCACGCCGGACTATCCGGAAAATACCACCCCCTGGCTTTCGGAAATGGCCAAGTCAAAGGACTTCGCCCTGGGATACAAAGCCTACTCCAATTTCCCCAATACCCTTTTCTCCCTGTCCTACGCCATGACCAGCGCCAACCAGTACAGCGACATGTCCTTTGAAGACGTGGTGAGCATGGTGGACGTGGCCAAAGCCGCCGGCTACCGCACTGACTGGATTTCCTTCCATAACCGGAGCTCCATGTCCAGCGCCGGCGTCACCATGATTGCAGAACGCTGCGACGACTCCTACTGGGAAAAGAACTATGACGGCTACACCCTGGAAGTGCTGAAGAAACTGCCGCCTGCCAAAAAGCGGATCATCTTCATCAACATCGACGGCAGCCACTACACCTACATTGCCCGGGTGCCTGTGAACCTGCGGGACAAACTGGGCATTTCCAAAGAAGACCCCTACCATGACTACGACCTCACCATCGCCTATGACGACCAGGTGATGAAGGACATCTTCGAATACGCCAAGGCAAACCTGAACCTGAAATCCATGATCTACTTCTCCGACCACGGCGAAAATATGAAGCACTACCACACCACCTCCCCCTTCTACTACGACATGGTACATATTCCCTTCTTCGTCTACCTTTCGCCGGACTACCAGGCCGCCCATCCGGAACTCATGCCTGCCCTGAAATCCCATGAGCAGCAGGTCTTCACCAACGACCTGGCCTTTGATACCGTCACTGGCATCTGGCAGGCAAAGACCAACTTCTACCAGTCCAAGTATGACTTCTCCTCGAAGGATTACGCCATCAACATGGACAACGCCACCACCTTCGAAAGAAAGAAGAAAATCAAAGACGACCCTGTGTGGCAGGGCAAATAAAAATAAGCAGGAAACCAAATCGGTTTCCTGCTTATTTTATGCCTTGGAAATAGTGAACCATGCCATAACTGTCAGAGGCGTAAGAGCTGTATCTCTGAGCCGGGAGGCGCACATGGCCTGATCCTAACCGGCAGGGAAGTCATCCCGAGAGCCTCAAAGCACAGGCCCCGAAAGAACCCCTTCCAAAGGTAAAAATCTCAGTCCCTTGAAAACAGATCCCTAGTATATACCTTATCCTTTACCGGCAGGAGATCTTCACTTACCCGGTTAGCCAGAATGATGTCCGATGTCTCCCGGAACCCTTCCAGGTCATGGGTGACAGGCACGCCTTCAAAGGCGTCCTTGTCCAGGGTGGGCTCATAAATGATAAGGTCCATGCCCTTTTCCTTCAGCCTTTCGATGATACCCTGAATGGCGGAAGAACGGAAATTATCACTGCCGCTCTTCATGGTGAGGCGGTAAATGCCCACCCGTTTTGGCGAAAGAGAAGCGATATGGTCTGCAATGTACTGCTTCCTTGTTTCATTGGCCTCCACCACCGCGCGGATCATGGTTTCCGGCACATCCCTGTAATTGGCCAGAAGCTGCTTCGTATCCTTGGGCAGGCAGTAGCCGCCGTAGCCGAAGGAAGGATTATTGTAGAAATCGCCGATGCGGGGATCATAGCCCATGCCCTTGATGATATCGGCGGTGTGCAGCCCCTTTTCTTCGGCGTAGGTGTCGATTTCATTGAAATAAGCCACCCGGATGGCCAGGAACGTATTGGAAAAGAGCTTGATGGACTCCGCTTCCGAAGACCCCGTAATGAGCACAGGAATCTCTTCCTTTATGGCCCCCTCCTGCATGAGGGACGCAAAAAGGCGGGCCCCCGGAAGAAGGGATTCCTTCCCCTTCGGAATCCCGACGATAATGCGGGAAGGATAGAGATTGTCATAGAGTGCCTTTCCTTCCCGGAGAAATTCCGGCGCAAAGAGGATGGAAAGGGTGGGGTACCTCTCGGAAATCTTCTGGGTGTAGCCGATGGGGATGGTGGACTTGATCACCACCAGCGCCTTCGATTTCACCCGCTGGATCTGGGTCAGAATGGACTCCACCGCCCTCGTGTCGAAATGGCCGGTGACATCATCATAATTCGTAGGCGCCGCAATGATGATGAGCTCCGCCTCCCGGTAAGCACTGTCCCCGTCCAGAGTGGCAGTGAGAGAAAGATTTTTATGCTTCAGGTAGTCCTCAATATAGGCATCCGCAATGGGAGACTCCCGGCGGTTCACCATATCCACCTTCTCCGGAATCACATCCACTGCAGTCACCTCATGATGCTGGGCAAGAAGAATGGCGTTGGACAGTCCCACATAGCCGGTACCGGCAATGGCAATTTTCATAATATTTCCTCGCTTCTTTAAAAGATTATTTACCTTATTATACTCTTTCCCCGCCCCCTTTGCGACAGCCCGTGAGACACCGATGCGGCCGGGATGACTCTATAGACAGAGAAGCGAGGAGCCCGGAAGAGCGGCCGCCACATCCTGCCTGCGCACATCCATGGAAAGCAGGATCGCCGCCCTTCCCTATGATCGCTTCCCTGTCAGCCGGCTGAAAACTTCATAGAAAAACTTCCTGGAATTCCCAAAGCGCTTTCGGTACCCGCCCGGGTGATTTCAGGGAGTTTTTTGCGTGGATGAGAGGAGTCTGTAACTAATCTAATGATAGAAATCCGGAAAAGCCCATAAAGACTGGGAGCTGTAAAAGAAGATGAAACTTTGGTAAAATAAAAAATAGAACGGATGAATCCGATCAAATCGATTGACTGCGGTTTTATTTACCTGTTCACTGCCGCATAGGCAGTTTAGAAACAGTAAATCTATCTGTCCAGGGCAATGTGATTGTTCACTGCCGCATAGGCAGTTTAGAAATTTGAGTGTCAATCCGTGGCGTCTCAAGACACGTTCACTGCCGCATAGGCAGTTTAGAAAACCATCAACCTTGACACGAACGAAATCCTGGATGTTCACTGCCGCATAGGCAGTTTAGAAATTTCTGGATTAACGAGTTACTGGGAAACTGGCGTTCACTGCCGCATAGGCAGTTTAGAAAGTTGTCATCGCACCACTTTTCAAAGCGTGCGTGTTCACTGCCGCATAGGCAGTTTAGAAATATGTGTCTTCACTCATTGCAAAAGGCTTGCGGTTCACTGCCGCATAGGCAGTTTAGAAATAGGATAGATAAGATTGAAAAGATGGCTAATTGTTCACTGCCGCATAGGCAGTTTAGAAACGTGGAGACCAGATTGACCAGTTAGGTGAAGAGTTCACTGCCGCATAGGCAGTTTAGAAATTCACGCCGCCCACGCCTGCAATGGCTCCCACGTTCACTGCCGCATAGGCAGTTTAGAAATTCCCTTTTCTGGCGTTATGATAAGCCAGTTCGTTCACTGCCGCATAGGCAGTTTAGAAATACACCATAGGAAACCGGACGCTTACAAGGGCGTTCACTGCCGCGTAGGCAGTTTAGAAATCCACATTTCCGTAAAAGCCCTGCAGGCCCTCGTTCACTGCCGCGTAGGCAGTTTAGAAAATTGGTATCTCACCTCCTGTCGTTGTATCTATGTTCACTGCCGCATAGGCAGTTTAGAAAGCTATACTACCACTCACTTAAAAACGTGCGAAGTTCACTGCCGCATAGACAGTTTAGAAAGTCCGAACAGTTCGGAATTCCCGAACTGTTCAGTCCACTGCTGCATAGGCGGTGTGATAAGCCAGCCGAAAAAGAAAAAGCTGTCATAGGATGAAAATATCTCCTGATTTCAACATATTTTTTTAATTCTTTTGCCAAGTGTCATGCTTTGTCATCATTAGATGATATAATAAATGAAAGTATAAGTATTCGATTTCTTTGTGATGAAGCGAAAGTGATGAATGCGATGAACAACATGCTTTCTAAGTCGGATTTCAAGGTCATTCTTCATTCAAAACGGGCCAATATTTATTATCTTGAAAAATGCAGGGTTATGCAGAAGGATGGATGCGTGGTCTATCTGACGCAGAGCAGGGATAAAAATCTGTTTTGGAATATTCCTGTAGCGAATACGACGGTAATTCTTCTTGGAAATGGTACGTCCATTACCCAGGGGGCCATGCGGCTTCTCTGCGGAGCCGGTGTTATGGTGGGATTCTGCGGAGGGGGCAGTACGCCGCTGTTTGCCGGTACGGATATTGAATGGCTCAGCCCGGAAAACGAGTATCGTCCCACAGCCTATATGCAGGGATGGATGTCTTTTTGGTATGATGAATCGAAACGGCTTAAGGCAGCCAAAGTGTTTCAGCAGGAAAGATGCCGATTTCTGGAGCGTGTATGGTCATCTGATGAGGAGCTTCAGGATGAAGGATTTTATGCAGATGATGCAGCTGTGGAAGACGCTTTGGCTTTTTATCGTGACAAAATTGAAAATGCAGCCCAGGTGACAGAGCTTTTGGCAGCAGAAGCGGAATTTACAAAGAATCTCTATAAATACGCGGCAGCTAATGTACAAATGAGGGAATTTGTCAGGAAGAGGGAGGCCGATGATAAGGCCAATGTGTTTCTGAATCATGGCAATTATCTGGCCTATGGACTGGCGGCCTGCACATTGTGGGTGCTGGGGATTCCCCACGGGTTTGCCGTTATGCATGGAAAAACCCGCAGGGGAGCTCTGGTTTTCGATGTGGCTGACTTGATTAAGGACTCCATCGTCCTTCCCTGGAGCTTTGCCTGTGCGTCTAAAGATTGGAGGGACAAAGAGTTCCGGGAAAAATGCCTGGAGAAATTTACGGAGCATAAAGTGCTTGATTTCATGTTTGACGTGGTCAAACGAGTAAGCCTTGAGGCAGGTGATTTCTCATGATGGTCCTTTTTATCAGCCAGAGCATGAAAAAGGCGCAGCTTGTGGTGCGCCGTATTTTAGACCAGTATGCAAATCGCGTGGGCAGTGATGTTTGGAGAACGGTTATCACTGCAGAGGGCCTGGAGACGGTGAAGGTGCTGCTGAAAAAGAATGCGTCGAAAAATACGGCAGTAGCCTGTCATTGGATTCGTTCCAGAAATCGGGATGATTTGTTATGGATTGTAGGGCATAGAGACGCTTTTGATGAAAATGGCCAGGTCCCGGTAGGTTCCACCACCAGGGAACTCATGCACAGAGAGTGGGAGAATGACTGGATGTATCTTCCCTTTGTGTCTCTCCTCACGGCTTTAGCAGCTCTGTTTCACGACTGGGGCAAGGCTTCTGACTATTTTCAGAAAAAACTGGCAGAGGGAGATTTGACGGCAGATCCCTTTCGGCACGAGTGGATATCCTGCAAGATTCTGGAGGCAGTGATCCGGTGCAGCAGCGCCTGGAACGATGACAGAAAGTGGCTGTCATATCTTTCAGAAGGCCATTTTAATTCGGAAGACATGGAAAAGGCACTTTTGTCTGAAGATAATCATCAGGGAAAATTAGCGTCTCTGCCGCCTTTGGCATGCCTGCTGGTATGGCTGATTCTTTCTCATCATCGGCTGCCTGATCTGGATAGCGAGGAAAGAAACAGGTATGACGGCAGGCAGCGAATGACTGTTGAGGACATTCTTCAGACCGTTAACAGTACCTGGGGATATGAAAATACAAAGCCCGAGGCTATGAGCAGAAGAAAAGAGTGTTTCACCTTTTCGTCCGGCCTTCTTTGGGATGATGGACTCCTTTGGAGAAAAGCAGTGAGGAAATGGTGCGCCCGTGGTTTGGAAGACTATGATGATCTCAAGAGTCTGATGATAGGAGAGCAGGTTCATCCGGCACTTCGCAGATGCCTGCAGGATGCAAGGCTGGGTCTCATGCTGGGAGACCATTATCTTTCATCTCTGCCGGCTTCTTCTGATCAAAGCCGCTGGGGTGCTCGTTCCCTGCGGGCGAATACGGATAGGAAAACAGGGAAGCCCAAACAGTTTCTGGAAGAGCATCTGGTTGGAGTGATGAAGCAGTCTCTTGCCATTGTCCACCGTCTGCCTGCCTTTGCCAGCCGTATGGAAAAAGCCTATGACGTACATTCTCTCAGAAAGACAAGTCCGCCTCTGTTCCGCTGGCAGGATCGGACGGCAGCCAAAATCAGGAAATACAGGGAAGGCAGAGAAAGAAATCAGGCTTTCTTTATTGTGAATATGGCCAGCACAGGCTGCGGAAAAACCATGGCAAATGCGAAAATCATGGAGGCTGTATCGGAAGATGGAGAATCTCTTCGGTACGTGCTTGCCCTGGGGCTCCGTTCTCTTACCCTGCAGACAGGCGATGAATACAGGGAAAGAATTGGTTTGTCCAAAGATGACATGGCTGTCATCATTGGTTCCAGCGCTGTATTGAAGCTGCATAACCGGACAAAAGGACAGGATGATACCTCTCTTTATGGTGAAGACGGCCCGTTCATGGAACAGGAGCTGAGCTGCATTGATACGCAGTCGGACCAGGAAAATCAGTTTCTGGATATTTTTTTCAATCCGGCGCAGCCGGAAAGTGCCGGAAAAAACAGGAATTTTCTCTATAAACCGGTGCTTGTGACCACCATTGACCATCTCATGGGAGCCGTGGAAACAAAGAGGGGCGGAAGGTACATACTTCCCAGCCTGCGGCTCATGTCATCGGATCTGGTCATTGATGAAATCGACGATTTCAACAGGGAGGACCTGACTGCCATTGCCAGGTTGATCCATCTGGCCGGTATGTACGGTAGAAATGTAGTTATTTCATCGGCCACTATTCCTCCCGACCTGGCGGAGGGGATGTACAGATCTTATCTGACGGGATTGTCCTGTCGAAATGCTTTCTTTACCGATAAAAAAGTATGCACCCTGGTCTGGTGTGATGAATTTAAGACAGAGGTGCAGACCCGGGGAGCTTCCAATGACTGGTTTGCCAAAACCCATGATCGTTTCATTCATGCCAGAATAGAAAAGCTGAAGAAGGAAACGGCTAAAAGGAAAGGATTTATCGTGCCCTGTGGGGACATTACCACCGGTGGAGATAAGGCAGAGCTGCAGGAAGAATATTTCCATCGTATAAAAGAGGCCGTGCTGCAGCTTCATGAGAATCATCATGTGGTGGATCAAAAGACGGGGAAAGAGATTTCTGTGGGCGTCATCCGGATGGCCAATGTGAATCCCTGCGCGGTACTCAGCATCTATCTGCTGCAATGTGACTGGCCGGAGAATACGGCAGTCAGAGTCATGGCATATCACAGCCGGCAGATCCTTCTCCTTCGTCATGAACAGGAGAATTATCTGGACTCTGTTTTGAAGCGTAAAAAGGAAACCGGACAGGTTGTCTCTATAGACGACCCGGTCATGAGGAAACATATCGATGAGGCGGCGGAAAATCATCTCATCTTTATTCTTGCAGCTACGCCGGTGGAAGAAACAGGCCGGGACCATGATTTTGATTGGGCAGTCATAGAACCATCCTCTGGCCGGTCCGTCATTCAGCTGGCAGGCAGGGTACTTCGGCACAGAAAGCGGACGGAAGATATTTCCAGGCCCAATATAGCCGTCATGGACTACAACATACGGGGGCTGCGGGGGGAGAAGAGGGCCTTTATCTGGCCGGGATATGAAGATGGGAAGTATGTGCTTAAGACCCATCGCATGGAAGACTTGATAGACAGGAAAAGACTGGCCGAGAGGATTGATGCGGTACCCCGGATCTTGAAATCTCCTCCGCTGGATCCCGAAAGGCGGCTGATGGATCTGGAGCAGCAGGTCATGGCTGATTTCAACAGCTTCACCGATACAGGTCCGCAATGCATCCATGGCTGGAATCAGGAAGCCTGGTGGATGACGGCCCTGCCACTGGAAATGAACCGGTTCAGAAAATCAACCATGGAGGAAGTCAAGCTCTATGCTAAATATATCGACGGAAAAGTAGTACTCTGCGAATGGGACACAGAAACGTCCTGCAGCGGCCTGTATGGTGTGGAACCGTATACAGGCATGACACCGGGTATGAAGGAACGACTGTGGCTTCCGGAGGAGAAGAGGAACTATGTGAAAATCCTTGAAGCCATGGCGGCAGGCCGGGATGAATCAAAGGAACAGCAGATGAAAGGCTTTTCGGAAATCTTTGGGGAAATAACCATTCCCGTGTCTTCCAGCAGCGGAAAAACATTTTTCTATTCGGATCAGCTGGGATTGTTTTCAGAGTAAAAAGGAGGAATCGGAAATTGGGAAAGCTCAGTGAATATATACAGGAGCAGGCAAAGAAGAAGGGAAAAACACCGGAATCATGGCTGCGGGGGGTGCTGGAAAATTTTTCAAAATGCACACTGGCTACTCATGTAGGTAAATTTTCTAACCCTGACAGCCGGGTTATCATCTATGATGAGTCCGAAACGCAGGCAGATGGTCTGGTAACTACTGCTTCCTGCAGTCATGAAGTGGATATGATTTATTCCTCAGCAGCCTATATGGCAGCAGCTAAACTTCTCCTTCAACCATTGGAAGACGGTAAAAGCTGCCTGGAACATCTCCAGTCCGGTGGAAGTGACGTGTATGAGGAATTCAAATCTTTGGGAGTGGAACCGGAGCGGCTGCATACAGCCCTTTCTGGCATCCAAAAGGCCTCGCCCGGTGCTACCGATGGAAATCTGCGTCAAGTCTACTTCCCTGTAGATAAAAGTCAATATCATTTACTTACGGTCCTTCCAGCCTCATCCCTTTTAGAAACCATGAGCAGTATAGTCAGGGAGATGAATCATTGCTGGTTTGAAACCAATAATAAAAAAGGGGACATATACGGAGAACCGTCCAGCCATCTGGGTAATTTGACCATGATAGGATTCGGTGGTACTAAACCACAGAATATCAGTACATTGAATGCGAATTCCGGCGGAAAGGCGTTCCTTCTGTATTCCATGCCGCCGATTATCAGTCAGCACCACATCCGGCTTCCTAAACGGGATTTTTTCCGGGAGTGTATTCCCTATGCCGTTTCTCTGGATATAATCAGAAAACTGCATAAACTGTTCAAAATGGATAGAAATAATATAAAAATCCGGGAAAAGATCCGTTACTGCCTGGAAGAGGCAGCAGATTACTGCATTGAAACGGCATCATTCATGCAGATGGAACCGGAAGGCTGGAGTTCTGATGAAAAATACAGTCATCTTTTGCCGGCACAAAAAATCTGGCTGGATGGCAGTTTTGCAGAGGAACGGAAAAATAGTGAATGGAGCAGAGAAATAGGAAAACAATTTGGAAGATGGATTATTTATAGGTATGCAGGCATGGAAGGACCTGATAAAGTATTCCTGGGTGACCAGGAAATGAATAGATTCTCTGAAATCATGGAGGATTCTTTAAGAAAGGAAGCGAATATGACCCTATGAAATCCTATTTACTGATTCGTCACATGCTGGTCCATCATGCCAATGCCATGAGCAGTACACTAACCATAGGGGTACCGGCGGTCACTGCCTGGATGGGGGCGGTGCATGCACTGGAAAGAAAGGTCAGACAAAAGGAACCATGGAAGGATATTGCGTTCAATGGCGCCGGCATCTCCTTTCATCGCTGCAGTCTGCAGGTGCATAAGGGAGTAGGAGATTCCTGTTATTCCATCATAGGGACGGCCAATCCTCTGCGAAAAAAAGGCGCAGCATTCGAGCGCCCTCCCTTTATTGAAGAGCCCCGTATCCATCTTGACATATCGCTTCTGGTGGAAGTGGAAGGACTGGACGGCGATAATGATGAAGCATTTCTGACCCGCGTGCAGCAGCTGCTGCCATCCATGAAAATGGCAGGCGGAGATATTCTCAGCATCAAGGAAACCAGGCTGTGCTATGCAGATACAGACCATCCCCGGGAAGAGAAAAAAATACTGGCAGCCTTAATGCCTGGATTCGTTTTGATTGAAAGGGCTGATCTTATCCGTCAGATGACAGAGGAAGGAGCTGACAGCCTGCAGGCACTTCTTGATTACTTAAAGATTACCAGAACTGCGCAAAGAAATGATAACGGAGATGTTACGGGATGGGATTATTCCAGAAAAGGAAATGGATGGATAGTTCCCATTTCGGTGGGATTTAAAGGCATCTCCGAACTTGGAAAAGTAAAAAATCAGAGAGATCCATCCACCCCTCACCAGTTTGTAGAAAATGCGGTGACCCTGGGAGAATTCCGCATGCCTTATCGATTCGACCATGTTGACGACATTCTGTGGCATTATGAATATGACAGTAAGAATAGTTTGTATCTTTGCAGCAACCATGCATAAAGGAGGATTTTGTCATGAGTGAGAAAAATTTTAAAAAAGCTTCTGTATTGGCATTTGAAAAGAAACTGGTGGTATCAGACGGATATATGTATGGTACAAACTGGGATAACAGGGACAAGGAAGCAGAGCCGGTCAAGCTGGTTGAAAAATCGGTCCGTGGCACGATTTCCAATCGCCTGAAAAAAGCAGTGAAAAATGACCCGGCCAAACTGAATGCGCAAGTCGAAAATCCAAATCTGCAGACTGTAGACAGTGCGTCTCTCTTGATGAATCGGGATACATTAAAACTGGTATTTACAGTTAAGGTACTTTCCGGCGTGCAGTACCCCTCTGCCTGCAACAGCTCCAGCCATTATGAGGGTATCCTTGCCATGGGAGAAGAATTTATTCACGAGCAGGGATTCAAAGAACTAGGACGGAGATATGCATACAATCTGGCCAATGGACGCTTCCTTTGGAGAAACCGCGTCGGGGCAGAGGCCCTGGAAGTCCGGATCCATGTGGAGGAAGAAAAGAAGGACTGGACCTTTGATTCCTACCGGTATTCACTGCAGGACTTTGAGAGGAATGCTGCTGATGTAGAGGAACTGGGAAACCTGATCGCAGATACACTGTCCGGGAAAAGGGCGTACCTGATGATTGAAGTGGAAGCCTTTGTCAAAGTGGGAAAAGGACAGGAAATCTACCCCAGCGAAGAATTGATCCTTGATAAAGGAAAAGGGAAAAAGAGCAAAGTCCTCTATCAGGTAAATGGTGTGGCAGCCATGCATTCCCAGAAACTGGGGAATGCCATCCGTACCATTGATACCTGGTATCCGACCCGGGACGGACAGAAGAACAAGCCCATTGCCGTAGAA
>OHVO01000639.1_pt1 | contig 14348 bp, 13 predicted proteins | sample 1579371 | NCBI WGS metagenome assembly OHVO01 (sample SAMEA3882557, study PRJEB24775) | human gut metagenome | biome: human-associated habitat; feature: intestine environment; material: feces | place: Netherlands | collected 2009/2010 | reverse complement strand
CCTCTTAACACACCGATCAGTCCCCGGACCACATCGGAGAGCTGTGGGGAATTGAGCCTTGCCTCGAAACGGGTGAGTGCTGCCTCATAGCTGCTGGAACGCATGTCGGCACACACAATGTCCAGTTCCTTCTGGAACATCTCCCCGGCATTTTCCTTATAATGCTCCAGCATGGAAAGTACATCCCTGCTGTTTTTCAGTTCCTGTGTGATGGTGGAAACAAAACGGTACAGCTCCCCCTCGATCTGCTCCCTTTTTTCCCTTACCAGCTCTTCTGCTTTTCTTGTCTCCTTATAGTAGACCATGACTCCTAAAAGCACGAGCAGGATGGCAAGCAGCGGAAATACATGCAGTGCCGGAAGGATCAGGAGAAAAATGCTCCGCTGACCCCCGATAGCGTACATAAAGGAAGCCATCAAAAAGTCTGGTGGCATTGTGAAAACGGTCATACATGGTATTCAGAAATCCGGGTTCGTGCAAATGGTTCGATGTGTCCTTATTGTACCAGGCGGATGCTCTGGGTTGAAAGCAATGATCTGCTCACATTGAATCCCGCGCTGGCTTCTGAATGGGACAACGAGAAAAATGGTGAACTAAAACCCTCGGATGTGCTGGAAGGAAGTCATAAATATGTTTGGTGGAAATGCCAGAACGGACACTCATGGCGAGCTCGCATACTCAGCCGAAGCAGAGGTGCGGGATGCCCGGTTTGCACTGGGAAGGCCGTGATGCCCGGCGAGAATGATCTGACGACGGCCTTTCCAGACATCGCCGCACAGTGGGACACGGAGCGCAACGGAAGTCTGAGACCAGACCAGGTTACTTCCTTCAGCAACAGGAGGGTTTGGTGGCGATGCACACTTGGGCACGAATGGCAGGCCGTCATTGCTGCAAGAGTTGTAGAGAACTCTGGCTGCCCATACTGCGCGGGACGGCGCGTTCTGGCTGGCTTCAACGATCTTGCAACGCTTTATCCAACTATCGCTGCTCAATGGGACGATACGTTGAATGTCGGTCTGACACCTGAAATGGTAACACCGGGGAGCCATAAGCGAGTATGGTGGCGATGCGACGAAGGTCATATTTGGAAAACAGCCATCTATTCCCGAACCGGCAAGCAAAAATGCGGCTGTCCCGTGTGTGCGGGCAAAACTAAGCACCCCTCCCAATATGCGGGTCTTAGTGTGCCGATTTGCTTGCCGCATATTCTCCGGCTACAATAACTGATATCGTCGATATTTTCAAAAAAGGACTCTCGATTGCGGTCAGCATGACCCAATCGAGAGTTCTTTTTTCATATTGCATCATAAACCCAATATTTTCACATATGATAACATCCATGAGCCCACACATTTGTGCAAACAAGGGCTGTGTTCAAATGAGAATGGCGGCTGTATGGGCTAAAATATAACGTGTGGAGGTGAAGTGATGACAGACAAGGAGTTCTCCCTGAGACTGGCCAAGTTGAGAACGCAAAAAGGCGTTTCGGCTCGTGACATGAGCCTTTCAATGGGTCAGAATCCGGGTTATATCAACAATATTGAGACCGGGAAGTCTATGCCTTCGTTAAGCGGCTTCTTCTACATCTGCGATTACCTTGATATAACCGCAAGGGACTTCTTTGACGATGGGAATGAATATCCCGAACAGCTCCGTGCTGTCTTTCAGGATATGCAGAAATTAAGTCCTGAACAGATGCAGAATATTCATGCCATCGTAAAGGGGTTGCTCCGATAGGCACTCGCCATTCTGTCACCGATACAGCCAAAGAATCACGAAATCCGCACAGCCATGTCAGCCTTATTATTTGCTTGGACGGCGCGCCTCTGCGCTTCCGGCGATTCGCTGTGCAAGATCAGGCCAGTGCATGAAATTGGACAAGTGTTATCGCAGAGCGGAACAGAACCCTCGCATGGAGGCGTACACCTACGGGCAAATAATAGCGCAGCACTACCGGCGGTAGATGCTGTGGAAAAGGCTGCTTGATTGGACAATCAGGCAGTTTTTTGATTTGTAGAAAGGAGCGCAGCCATGAACAACAGTATAGAGAACAGCAATCGCGCAGCATCCCACGATTTTCAGACGGCACTTCGGCTCCTGGAAGAACGGCTGCGCAATTTGGAGGAATCGGAGGATATCATCAACGGCTTGCTGCAAGGTGCGGCAGAGTTTTACGGTGCGGCCAGAGCTTCTGTTGTGGAAGCAGACTGGGATTTGAAGATTGGCCTGCTTACATACGAATGGTGCGCGGAGGGCGTGGAGCACCAAAAGGACATGCTCCAGTATCTTGCTGTAGAGAGCTTTCCTCGTTGGTGCAAATTTCTGTCGCTGAACCGGCCCGTTGTCATACCGGATATGGAGGCAATCAGGGATACATATCCGGATGAATATCAATTCTTCCAGCGCTACGGTGTGAAATCCATATTGGCAGCGCCGTTTTCCAAGCGCATCAATCAAGGCTATATCGCGGTTGACGACCCGACGCGCTTTCAGGACGATCCGACGTTCCTGTTCATCATCTCCTACGCGGTCGTTGTAGAGCTGAATGAGATCAAGCTGAGCCAGTCCATTGCAGCAGCACAGCGGGCGTCGAAATACAACGACCACGATGTCTATGTGAACTGCCTTGGGGATTTGGAGATCAGGAACGCGAAGGGCACGCTTACGGAAGAAGATATCTCGTCCGACCTCTGTCTGAACCTCTTTGCCCTTATCATCACGAATATGAAACGGGCATTAAAGATCGAGCGGTTGGCGGACGCGCTCTGGCCAGGTGATGTGATGGACAATCCGTATCGCTCCGTCAGCAATATTGCTTACCGGCTCCGACGTATTCTGAGCATTATTGATTTAGAAGATTTGATCGTCGGCCGTCATGGAACGTTTGTCATCAATCCGGAGTATAACGTCTATACAGATTTTGACCGTTTTGAGGATAACTGCCGTCGTATGGAAACGGAGATAAATCCAAAGGCACAGTCCGAGCTTTATCAGGGAGCGGTCGAATTATACCGCGGTGATTTGTTTTCTAAAATCTCCTATCAGCATTGGCTAATGCCTAAAACGGCATATTATCACAACATCTTTCTTTGCATTATCAAGTGCTACATTGAGCGTAAGATGGAGCATGGCGATTATTGTGCGGCGCACCGTGCGGTAGTTGATGCGATGAGCCTTGATCCTTATGACAGCGAGTTGAACACCGACATGATTCTTATCATGCACCATAGAGGCGGCGCTGAGCTGGCAAAAAGCTTCCTGCAAACTGCGAAAGCCTACATGAGCGAAGAACAGATCGAATCTGTGCAGCAATTCTGGGAGAGAACATAAAGCGTCCGTGTGGCTTCCGTGTGGCGCTGGTGAGGGTGTTCGTGCGGCAAAAATGAGGGTGTCCGTGCGGCTTTTTTGCGGCAAAACTGCTGCAAAAATAAGGCTGAAATGAGGCTCCGGCTGAGATTACCTGTCTGATATGATTCTGTTACCGGCTGAACAAGCCGGAATGGAACCGGACGGGTGATCTTTATGGGCGGCTGTATGCCGGCAGGGGCATGGCTCCTGCCGGGACTCTTATTTTCATTTTTACGGAGCGCGGTTGTAAGCGCCCCGTATGCCCTGCGGCCTCTTCCGGATGCGCCGCCCCACCACAACTTCATATCGCCCCATTCTGCCCGCAGCAATCATGCTGCGGGCTTTTCTGCGTTTTTAGGGCTTCATTGCCGTTCTCCGCCTCCGTGGATTTGAAATTCCCACATTTCAAATTCACGGAGGTTTTTTATGTATTACAACACGAAGGCCAGCGGAGCGCGGATTCGTGAGCTTCGCATCGCAAAGAACTTCACGCAGGATGAACTGGCAGAACATATGAATGTTTCCCACGGCTTTATCAGCCTCATCGAGTCCGGAAAGAAAGGCTGCTCGGTCGATGTGCTGATCGCGCTCTCAAACCTGTTCGGCGTATCCATCGACTACATTGTCCTTGGCGCGGCCACATTCACCGCGCCGGATTCTGCTGCGCTGAAAGCAGATATTCAGGAATTGATCGGACATCTGGAGAAATTCAGGGGGCGGCTATAACCGATGTTACTAATGGTAAAGCGAATGTTACTAACGTTATATTCCAAACCGGTGCGCGGTCTTCTAAAATAAAATCACAGCGAAAGCTGACTGTTCCTTGAAAATTCCATAGTCATTCATCAGGTACATTCCTGCATATGTGCGAGAGCACAAGCCAGCACAGCGGTGCGCCACGACCTTCACGAGCGCGGACAACATTCAATCAGCGCAGTTTCCGTGAACGAGCGATAAAGCCGACTGGAAAAATCGGGCGGTTCCCGATCCGGCCATGACCGTATGCAGGGCTAACGATACTTCTGTCCAGCCACAGCTTCTTCACGCAATGGGGGCAGCTCGGAGCGATCCTCGGAGGGGTTCAAGTCCCATGGAGCGGCACAACCGGCCGCCGCCTGATGATTTCCCACGGCTCTGGGGTGTCGAGGACAAATTAGGGCTGTACATACCAAAACAGAAAGGAGTCCTTGCCCTTGAAGGAGAACTGGACATATCGCCGCGGCGATATCTATCTGGCAAACTTAAATCCCTATATCGGCTCGGAACAGGGCGGCACACGCCCTGTTCTTTTGCTGCAAAACAACACCGGCAACTTTTATTGCCCGACTCTCATTGTGGCCCCTCTGACAGCCCGCAGAGGCAAGAAACCGCATCAGCCCACACACTATCTGCTTTCCTCCGTGAAGGGCATGGACGGCGCTTCCGTCATTCTGCTGGAGCAGATCAAGACCATCGATAAGCGCAGGGTGGTGCGTTATATCGGGCGCGTCAGCCACGAACAGATGGATGGCGTCAACGAAGCCCTCCAAATCAGCCTCGGCCTCTATATCCCCGAAGAAATGGAGGCTCCGTAATGAAGTCCACGCTGCCGGTTATCCCGGATTCATACATTCCTCTATCCAGTCATAACCATGAAATAACCCAAGCAAGGAGGTATGGCATGGACGCATATACGGCATCCAACATGGATATTCGCGCCGTTGACCCTGCGGCGCTGGTGGATATCCGCGATGTGAAGGTCAACACGGCGCTCCCCAAGCGGGAGCGTATTCTGGATTTCATCCGTCAGATCGGCAATCCCTACTGCTACCGGCACGGAAAATATGTGGTCAGGGTCAGCTTTGCCGATACGGATATTTCGCTGGAGGACAGACTGGAAGCGTATATCCGTACAAAAGGATAAACCTCCGCGACATCCTCGACAGTCATCCGCATTGCAGGTACAATTTTGGAGGAAAGGGGCTGGCAATATGCAAAACAGCAAGGAAACAAAAATCTGGAACGCCACGCTTTACCTCCGACTGTCGAGGGACGACGGGGATAAAGAGGAATCCAACAGCATCACCGGGCAGCGGGAACTGCTGCGGAATTTCCTCCGAACCCGCCCGGAGCTTCGGGAATACGCCGTCAGGATCGACGACGGCTTCACAGGCTCCAATTTTGAGCGTCCGAGCTTCAAAAAGATGCTGGAGGATGTAAAGGCGGGGCGCACCAACTGCATCATCGTAAAAGATCTTTCCCGCTTTGGCCGAAATTATCTGGACGCCGGCGAATACATCGAGAAGATATTTCCCTTTTTAGGCGTGCGGTTCATCGCCGTCAATGACAACTACGACAGCTTTGGCGGGAAAAACGCCTCGGACGAGCTTGTCATTCCGTTCAAGAATCTCATAAATGAAGCCTACTGCCGGGATATTTCCGTGAAAGTCCGCACCCAGCTTGAGGTCAAGCGCAAGAGCGGCCAGTACATCGGCGCATTTGCCGTATACGGCTATCTGAAAGATGAAGCGAACAAAAATCACCTGATCGTAGATGAATATGCCGCAGATATCGTGCGGGACATCTTTTCGTGGAAGCTGGAGGGCGTGAGTCCGCAGGACATTGCCACCCGTCTGAACCACAACGGGGTACTCTCGCCTATGGAGTACAAGAAATCTCTCGGTATGAAGTTCGCCACTTCCTTCAAGGCGAACCCGCAGGCGGCATGGTCGGCCAACGCCGTGCTCCGTGTCCTGAAGAATCCGGTCTATACCGGTGTGCTCATTCAGGGCAAGGAGACCACCCCCAGCTACAAGGTGCGAAAGCGCATCACGAAGCCGGAAAGCGAATGGGCGGTCGTTTCGGATGCCCACGAAGCCATCATTGAGCGCCGGGACTTTGACAGCGTACAGAAGGCGCTCTCATTGGATACCCGCCGCAGCCCCGGCGACAGCGCCGTGCAGCTTTTCAGCGGCATGGTGTTCTGCGGAGAGTGCGGCGCAAGCATGGTACGCAAAACCGTCCCATCCGGCAATAAAAAGTATGTCTACTACGTCTGCGCCGCCCACAAGCAGGATAGATCCTGCTCTCCCCACCGGATGCGTGACGAGGCGCTTGCAGATATCGTGCTGGAAACGCTCCGGCAGTATATCCGGGACGTAGTAGACCTGGACGATATTCTTGCCATGACGGATACCGCCCCCCTGAGAACCGCAGAAGCCCAGAAGGTACAGCGGCAGCTTGACAAGAAGTGCTCCGAATATGAGCGGCTTCAGAAGCTGCTCATGTCGCTGTATGAAAGCCTTGCAGACGGCATCATCGACCGGGAGGAATACGCAAGGCTCAAGCAGAACTACGCAGGGCGCTGCGCCGAGTGCGAAAAGCAGATGGAATCCTTGCAGGAGACCATCACGCAGCTCAAAGAACACGGCGGAGAGCATCGGGAGTGGATGGCGCAGTTCCGTGAACATCTGAACATTACGGAATTGGAGCGCAGCATTGTCGTAGCGCTGATCGACCGCATCCTTATTTACAAAGATAATCGTGTGGAAGTCCGATTCCGCTTCGCGGATGAATTTGCATGGCAGACGGATATCCTGCGCCAGTCACAAATCAGAGAGGTGGTATAAGTGGCAAGAACCAAACGAAAGACAAACCCGGTCATTCCGGCAGCGGAAGCTCCCGTGCAGGCACAGAAGCAGTACCGTGCTGCCGCCTATGCCCGCCTTTCCGTGGAGGACAGCGGCAAACCCGGCGCGGATACCATCGAGGGGCAGAAAAGTCTCCTGCTCCGGTTTATTGAAAAGGACCCGACCCTCACTCTGTACGGGCTGTTCTGCGATAACGGGCAGACCGGCACAGACTTTCAACGGCCTGAATTTGAAAAACTCATGGAGGCGGTCAAGTGCGGAGAGGTTGACTGCATCGTGGTCAAAGACCTATCCCGTTTTGGCAGAAACTACAAGGAAACCGGCAACTATCTGGAGCGCATTTTCCCGTTTCTGGGTGTGCGCTTCATCGCCGTCAACGATGGCTTCGACACGCTCACTGCCCAGCGGGGCGCGGACGGCTATCTGGTGCCGCTGAAAAATCTCATCAATGAGGTTTACAGCAAGGATATTTCCAAGAAGTCCGGCTCCGCGCTAGCCGCGAAGCAAAAAAACGGCGATTTCATCGGCGCGTGGGCACCCTACGGCTACCACAAATGCCCGGACGACCCGCATAAGCTGGAGCCGGACGAGGCAACGGCTCCCATTGTCCGGCAGATATTCCGTTGGCGTGCCGAGGGCATTGGCATCACACAGATTGCAAGGCGGCTCAATGATGGCGGCGTGCCTTCGCCCTCTGCCTATCTGTACAATACCCGCGCGTGCAAAACAGAAAAGTACAATGGCGTGATCTGGTACGTTCAGACGGTCAAAAACATTCTGTCCCGGCAGGTCTACATTGGGCATATGGTGCAGGGCACAAAGCGGCAGTCCTTTTATGAGAATCGTGGCCAATACATGAAGCCCAAAGAGGAATGGATTATCGTGGAAAACACCCACAAGCCGCTGATTGACCGCGAGACCTTTGATAAGGTGCAGGCGCTTGCCCGGCGCAAAAATGCAGAATACTTTGAAAATCTCGGCAGGTTCCCGCATCTGGAAACCACCGAAAACATTCTCAAGGGACTGGTCTACTGCGCCGACTGCAAGCGTCCGCTGGTGCGCTACAAGAATGTGAGTCACGAGAAAAAGCTCTGGTACACGTTCATCTGCCAGACGCATACCAACGACATCACAAGCTGCCCCAAGAAGAATATCCGGGAAGATGTGCTGATCCCCATGCTCCTGCAAGCCATCCAGACGCAGATCGCCCTTGCCGCTGATATGGAAGCGCTCATCCGCAGGGTGAACAGCTCCCCCAAATACAGAAAGCAGACGGCAACGCTGCAAGGTAAGCTGGATGCGGCGAAAAAGGCACTTATGCGCTATAACGGCCTGTACGACAGCCTGTATCAGAACTATGTGGATAAGCTCATGACCGAGCAGGAATATATGACACTGAAACACCGCTATAAGGCCGAAGCAAAAGATGCGGAGCGGCTGATTGAAACCCTGACTCGACAGCAGACAGCGGAAGCGGCGCACACACCGGAGAACCCATTCTTTACGGCTTTCGGCAGCTTTCGGGATGCGGACACCTTGACCAGAGAAATGGCGCAGGCACTGATCCAGCGCATATATGTGGACGGTGACAGCAATATTGAGATCGTGTTCCGCTACCGGGACGAATACAAAGAACTCTGTACATATTTGGAAGGGAGGGACGCTGACGCATGAGAACGGCAATTTATCTTCGCATATCCAGCGAGGACGCGGATTTGAGAACCGGCGAAAAGGACGAATCCGAGAGCATATCCAACCAGCGTAGCCTCCTTCGGGAATATGTGTCCAGCCACGCAGACCTGTCCGGTTCCGAAATGCTGGAATTTTGCGACGACGGCTGGAGCGGTACGAACTTTGAGCGGCCAGCGGTAAAGGAGCTTCTGGAGCAGGTCAGGCGCGGGCAGATCAACTGCATCCTGGTCAAAGACCTTTCTCGGTTTGGCCGTGATTACCTCACCGTGGGAGACTATATTTCCCGCGTGTTCCCATTTCTCGGTGTACGCTTCATTTCCGTCAATGACGGTTTTGACAGCAGCAACCCGCTGGACATCGACAGCCTCGATACTTCGTTTCGGACACTGATCTACGACCTGTACAGCCGAGACCTCTCCCGCAGAGTTAAAAGCGCAAAGAAAGCCAGAGCCGAGCGCGGGGCATTTCTCAGCCCTTATGCGCCTTATGGATACGTCAAAGACCCGGAAGATAAAAATCATCTGCTGGTAGATGCCGAAGCCGCCGACACAATACGACGCATCTTTCAAATGGCGGCAGATGGCACGAAACCATGGCAGATCGCAGCGGCGCTGAATGGCGACGGCATAAGCTCTCCGAAGAACCACAAGGCCGAGGCAGGCTGCACAAGAACGCCGTGGCGCAGTATCCAGGAAGAAAATTTCTGGACGGCCAGTCTGGTCGCAAAATTCCTGCGTGACGAGCGCTATATCGGTAAAACAGTGTTCGGAAAGCGAAGCCGGGATATTGTGGGCAGTACGCACACGGTCAAAATCTCCCGCAATGAGTGGATCGTTGTTCCCGACAGGCATGAAGCCATCGTGTCAGAAGCGCTTTTTGAGAAGGCACAGACTTGTATGCGGGAATACCGAGAATATGAAGTATCGTCTGGCAGCGGCAATCCGCTGAAACGCAAGGTAATCTGCGGCGTATGCGGTCACGCCATGCAGCGGGACAATAAGAAGAACGCCTCCTATTGCTGCGGTACAAAAAGGCTGAATACCGGCTTCGACTGTTCAGAGGATAGAATCCCGGAGGCAGATATTCTGGAGGCTGTGATCGACACCATACAGGTCTATGCCCAATACGCCGTCAGCATAGACCGGCTCCTGCAAACAAGGCGGGAACAGCGGCAGCTTGATCGCAAACAGGCGCAGCGCCGCTTGCAGACGCTCCAGAGCCGGAAATCCCAGCTTGACGAGCGATTGCAAGACCTCTATGAAAGGTTGGTAGAGGGCGAGATATCCCGTGAGAGCTTCGCGGCGCAGAAGAAAGCGCTGACGACGCAGGCGGAGGAAATTTCCCACACGGTCTTGGAGCTGGAGCGCAAAATAAGCGGCAGTGACGACGACAGCAATGCCGTAATCGAGCAATTCAAGAGCTATGCAGGTATTACAGCGCTGACCAGAGAGATTTCGGCCGAGCTGCTGCGATCCGTCACCATATACCCGGATGGGCGCATGGACATTCGATTGAACCTTGCCGATGAGATCAAAGCTCTGATGGAGACCCTACGCCGGGAATCTTGTACGGCGTAAATTTATTAGTCCTTTTTGTACAGCAGCCGACGAGGGCATCAGCGCAACTACCGTTGAAAAACGTCTTGGCTTTCAGAAAATGATTGCCGACGCAGTTGACGGGAAGATTGACCTGATTCTCACCAAAAGCATCAGCCGATTTGGTAGAAATATCGTGGATATTCTGGACAATCTGCGAACGCTTTCTGCGCTGAACCCGCCCGTTTCCGTTGAGTTTGAGACAGAAGGAATCGCCTATACCGGCGATGGGCGGAATAATCTGCTGATCTCGCTGCTGGCAGCCTTGGCTGAAATGGAGTCCCAGCAAAAGAGCGAGGCAGTTAAGGCTGGTATCCGCTGGCGCATGGCGGAGGGCATCTACAAGTTCTCCGTTCAGAATACGCTTGGCTTCTATCGTGATCATTTCGGGCGGCTTGTCATTGAGCCGACCGAGGCAAGAATTGTTGAGTACATCTATGAAAGCTGCTTGGAGGGCGCAACCCCGGCAGAAATCGCCGCCGCACTGACAGAACAGGGTATCAAATCTCCAATAGGGAACGATCTCTGGTCTGCCGGTACTGTCCGCAGCATCCTCCGAAATGAGAAATACTGCGGTGATGCTTTGATGCAGAAAACCTATACCAAGGATTTTCGCACCCATAAATCCGTCAAAAATACGGATTTGAATATGTATTTCAAGGAAAATCACCACACAGCGATTATCAAAAAAGAGGATTGGATCAAGGTACAAAAGCTACTGTCAGAGCGGCACAGCACAGCAAAACGAACTACATTGCGCCGTTTAAGCAATCACTTCGTCGCATACCGCGTAAAGGATGGTCTTTTCAAGGGCTATCTGATTATGGATTCCCGCTGGTCTTTTATGGAACGTCAGGAGTTTATGAAAATCGTGGATGAGGCGCAAAACACTATGAAATGAAAGGATTTTTACTATGAACTTCGATTTTTCCGCTTTGAACTTTGAAACCATCGACTCCAACATCAACGCCTACCCGGATATGTTCCTGAATCAGAACGGCGTGACTTTCACTAAGAAAGTGCTTGAGGACTTGAGCTATCCCGCCTACGTTTTGTGTCTGCTGGATGCGAAAGCGAGGGTATTTGCGATCCGTTCCTGCAAGAGCAACGAACCGAAGGGATTCAAGTTCTCCAAGCCGAGAGGCGAACAGAAAGGTGTTGTTACGATCTCCAACAAGAATCTGCTTGACCCGCTTCGCGCTGTCACCGGCGAGGACTGGATTCCCGGCAAGCGTTACAAGGTGCGTGGTTTCTGGGTTGCCGATGCAAAAACCATGTGCTTTGACCTCAATGAGGGCGTTCAGGAGGACTTTCGTCCTGTTACGCCGAGCAATGACGCAGAATAATCCCTGATTTTCAGGGAGAAAAGGGAGAGCCAAAGAGCAGCGGCAAGCCGCCTGAGCGAGAAAGCCACCTCTCCCTTTTCTCCCTCGCTACGGCTATGGAAACCGTGGAAAACCGCAAGCGGTTTACGCACCGTTCCCACAGCCTGCGCTCACCCTCTTTTTCCTCTCTGGCTTTCTCTCTATACAAAGATAAGTGTCCATTTTCTATCCCGAAAACGCACAGTTGCCACGACGAACAGAGGGCAGCGTGTCAATATGGCAAAGAAAAGCAAACGGCACACAGGCGGTTTTATCCTCAAAAAAAGCCCCGAAGCACGACAAAAAATAAGCCCAGCACCATGCCATTGACGTGATGCTGGGTTTTTAGCCGTAAACTCACTCTGAGGTTAAGCCAAAGTGCCGCAGCGCATCCTTGATTGCCTCGACCTTTTCAGGCGGGCAGGGATGATACTCATGTTTTCTCTGTTCAACAGCATTCGGTGCTTTGTGCATATCCAGCCCGACCATACGCTTGACCTCTGCAATATATGCCGTATGGACTTTGAAGCCGTACTTTTCCTGCACATACTCCTGAATGCGTTTATAGGTCGGATGCTCCTTGACCTCGCCGGTTTCCACTTCCATTCTGACCTCAACCGTCAGTGGATTTGTTTCCCGTGACAAGAGGACCACCGTCTCGACAGTTGTTTCAGTTTCCAAGGGAAGTTCTTTCACTTCCTCACCATCAACAGGCACAGGAAAATTGAATACGATCTTCTTTATCCAACTACCGTCTTTTCTCTTTTCCGGGAACATCTCAATTCGCTCGATAAAGGCCTTCATAAACTCCTTCTGCTCCGCTTCCGTTGCGGAATGGTAGACTTCATCAAATGCCAGCAACAAGCGATAGATATTGTCTCCGGAAATCTTCTCCTGCTGGATGCTGCGGATCTGACTTTGCAATTCGCCAATCTGAACTTCGATTTCCTCTATGGTATCATACTGCTCATCATAGCGGCGCTGCAAGTCCAAAATCTTTCTGTCATAGTGGGCATCATTGATGTCCAAGGTATCCATCTGACGCTCCAAGCGGCTTTTCGTTCCAAAGGCTTGCTTTAGCCGCCCTTGTAGGACAGCAATCTGCCGTTCCATATCTTCTGTATCAACTGCTGTTCCGATTTTCGCCTGAATCGCTTCTACAAACCGTGGATTATTGACCATAGCGGAGATAACCTTCGCCACAAATTTGTTGATTTCCGTCTGCTCGATATTCAGACGGAAACTGCACTCATGCCCTGTCGGTGTAACCGTATTTTTGCAGTAGTAATAATACCGTGTTTTCTTGTCCTTGCTGTGCGCCTTGGCGATATTGCCGTACATACTCTTTCCGCAGCATGGGCATTTCAAGATACCGGACAGGATGTGTGCGTGGTCTGGATTGTTAACCTTTTCCCGCTTAAAGGAATTGATCTTGCGCTTTTCCTGTGCCAGATACCAATCCTCTTCGGAAATGATAGCTTCGTGTTGTCCTTCATAAACCGGGAACTCCGACTGCTCAACCACGTGCATCTCGTTTCTTGTACCCTGTTTCTTTTCAGTTCTTCGTCTGCCGTAAGCAATCTTTCCCATATAAACAGGATTGTACAATACATTTTTCACAAAATCTCTTGAAAATCCCGGAATGGTATTATTCTGTCTTAGTTTCTTTACATAACCATTGCGGTTCAGATATTTTGCAACTCCTGCAACACCCTCGTTTGTATGAATATAACGATCATAGATTACTCGGATAACTTCCACTTCATCCTCTGCAATGACAAGGTTTCCGTTTTCCAGTTTGTATCCATAGGGAGCGAAACCGCCGTTCCATTTGCCTTCACGAGCCTTTTGCTCCCGTCCTGCCATTGTCTGTGTGCGGATATTTTCTCGCTCAATCTCTGCCACCGCAGACAGCACAGAGATCATCAGCTTTCCTGCATCCTTGGAGCTGTCAATGCCATCCTCCACGCAGATCAGATTGACACCGAAATCCTGCATGAGTTGCAAAGAGTTCAGAACGTCCGCTGCATTTCTGCCAAATCGGGACAGCTTAAAGACCAACACATAAGAAACATCATCTTTGCCGTCCTGGATGTCATTCAGCATCCGTTGAAACTCCTGCCGCCCTTGAATGTTCTTTCCGGAAAAGCCCTCGTCAGAATACTCCCCGGCAACAATCATATCCTCGTATGCCGCATACTTCCGCAGCTTGTCACGCTGGGCATCCAAGCTGTATCCGTCAACCTGCATCGAGGTGGACACTCTTGTATAAAGATAGCATTTAAGTTGTTTCTTTTTCAGAATCTCCACCTCCCTCATTCCTTCCTTTTACCATCAATCCCTCGTTGCGGATATAATACTCCAAAAGCCACAGCACATAATCCGGTGCATGGCGGTTGTCCAATTCCCATTCAGTCATAGTCCGGTAAGGAATATGGACGAGCTTGCAAAAATCTTTCCGATTCAGTCCTGTGCTTTCACGCAACTTTATAATTCTGTTTTTACAATCCATCCGTCTTTTCTCCACAAAAGCAAAAAATACACGTTGCGTAATCATTATAGCATAGCCATAGCGAATACGCAACGTGTAAATTGCAAATTTTACGCAGCCTTATCCGTCAGAAGCTGCGCTTGCTTATCATCCTTGGAACACTCCACCGTTTGTGGAGTATCCTGCTCTAATTTATCCAAAACCTGATGCCCGTACTTCTGGAGCATCT
>OHVO01000631.1_pt1 | contig 14536 bp, 9 predicted proteins | sample 1579371 | NCBI WGS metagenome assembly OHVO01 (sample SAMEA3882557, study PRJEB24775) | human gut metagenome | biome: human-associated habitat; feature: intestine environment; material: feces | place: Netherlands | collected 2009/2010 | reverse complement strand
CTCATTCATCTTTTTTATTTCACGCATCATTGCACTTCGGTCAACAGAAAGGTAATCTGCAAGGTCGGAAAGAGGGAGAGGAAGATAAAAGGTGTTTTTTCCTTTTTCGGTTTTAATGTATTCAAAAAAAGTCAAAAGCTTGCTCCTCAGCGTCTGCTGACAGAGAATGTCTGTGTGAGCAAGACTTTTTTTATGAGATTTTTTGATGTATGCACTTATAATCCGCTGGTGTTTACTGCAATGCTTTTCACAACAGGCTGTAAATTTTGAGTATTTCACGAAATCAATTTTGCAGTTTGTTTTGGCACTCAGATAAAAAATTCTGTTGTCTGATTCGGGTACAATGCAGGTGACGATTATGTCGCCCTTTTCATAAAAAGAAATAATTCTCCGCTGATTTTCGGCATTGTCTGTTGTCAGATAAACAGTTCCTTCTTTTATGATGCAAATTGTGTCATTTTCGGGTGAATATGTAGTTATGATTTCACCCCTTTTATACTCTCTTTCAATAGGTTTAAAACACTCGTTTATCCCGATGAAATCTGATTTTTTAAGCTTTGCACCGCCTATTTCTTCTATCATTTGCAACACTCCATAATGTGTGGCGTTTTTTGTCTTACCACAAGATATAGTATAGTATATCACATAATTGTTGCCTGTGCAACAGTATTTATATTGCAATTATTGTATAATTGGTCTTGCATTGCAGGGATAGTTTGGTTCCTTGCAATTTTATTACACAAAGCATTTTTTAAACGGCATTATTGAAAAATTTATTTTTTTATTCGGATTAACAGATATAGGATATTTTTACCAAGGAAGTACCGCAAAATAATAAAAAGGGGAAGGATTATGAGAATTATTAAGCGTAACGGCTCAGAAGAAGATTTCAACATTGAAAAAATTATCAATGCCGTTAAGAAAGCTAACGGTTCGGGGGAACACAAGTTCCTTACAGACGAACAGATTGAGGATGTTGCCGACTATGTTGAATATAAGTGCAACAAAATCAGGAGAGCAGTGTCCGTTGAAGAAATTCAGGATATGGTTGAAGATCAGCTAATGGCAAAGGGTGCATTTGAGCTTGCAAGAAGATATGTGCGTTACCGCTACAATCGTTCGCTTGTTCGTAAGGCAAACACTACCGATAACAGGATTCTTTCGCTTATTGAGTGCAACAACGAAGAAGTAAAGCAGGAAAATTCAAACAAGAACCCGACTGTAAACAGCGTTCAGCGTGACTATATGGCAGGTGAGGTCAGCCGTGACCTTACAAGAAGAATGCTTTTGCCGGCTGATATCGTTGAGGCTGATAAGGAAGGTATTATCCACTTCCACGATTCGGACTATTTTGCACAGCATATGCACAACTGCGACCTTGTAAACCTTGAGGATATGCTCCAGAACGGTACCGTTATCAGCGATACGCTTATTGAAAGACCGCACAGCTTTTCAACGGCGTGTAACATTGCAACTCAGATTATTGCACAGGTTGCAAGTAACCAGTACGGCGGTCAGAGCATAAGCCTTGCTCATCTTGCACCGTTTGTTCAGGTTTCCCGTGAGAAAATCCGCAGAGAAACTCTTGCAGAAATCGAAGAACTCGGTGTTCATCCCACAGAAGAGAAAATCAACGACATCGTTGAGCAAAGACTTCGCAAAGAAGTAAACCGTGGTGTTCAGACCATTCAGTATCAGGTTGTTACTTTGCTCACAACAAACGGTCAGGCTCCGTTTGTAACCGTGTTTATGTATCTTAACGAGGCTAAAAACGAGCAGGAAAAGCACGACCTCGCTATGATTATCGAAGAAACACTCAAACAGCGTCACAAGGGCGTAAAAAATGAAAAGGGTGTGTGGATTACACCTGCGTTTCCAAAGCTTATTTATGTGCTTGAGGAGGATAACATAACAGAGGACAGCAAGTATTGGTATCTTACGGAGCTTGCTGCAAAATGTACCGCAAAGAGAATGGTTCCCGACTATATCTCGGAGAAGGTTATGCTCCAAAGCAAAATTGATAAAAACGGTGAGGGACATTGCTTTACCTGTATGGGCTGCAGAAGCTTCCTTACTCCTTATGTTGACGAAAACGGCAAGCCGAAATATTACGGCAGATTCAATCAGGGTGTTGTAACGGTAAACCTTATTGATATCGGACTCAGCGCAGGCAAGGATCTTGATAAATTCTGGAAGATTTTTGACGAGAGAATGGAACTTTGCCACAGAGCATTGCAGTGCCGTCACGAGCGTCTTACAGGCACTCTTTCGGATGCCGCTCCTATTTTGTGGCAGTACGGTGCGCTGGCAAGACTTAAAAAGGGGGAGAAGATTGACAAACTTCTTCACGGCGGTTATTCAACGCTTTCACTCGGTTATGCAGGTCTTTGGGAGTGCGTTTACAGCCTTATCGGCAAAAAGCTCACAGAAAAAGAGGGCAAAGAACTCGGTCTTGAAATTATGCAGAAGCTAAACGACTATTGTGCAAAGTGGAAAAAGGCTGAAAACATTGACTACAGCCTTTATGGTACTCCTCTTGAAAGCACAACATATAAGTTTGCAAAGTGTCTTCAAAAGCGTTTCGGCATTATCAAGGGCGTAACAGATAAAAACTACATCACTAACAGCTATCATGTTCATGTTACCGAAAATATTGACGCATTCAGCAAGCTGAAGCTTGAATCCGAATTTCAGGCTTTGTCGCCGGGCGGTGCAATCAGCTATGTTGAAGTTCCGAATATGCAGGATAACATTCCCGCTGTTTTACAGGTTATCAAGTTCATTTACGATAACATTATGTATGCAGAGCTTAACACAAAGAGCGACTACTGTCAGGTTTGCGGTTATGACGGAGAAATCAAGATCGTTCACGATGACGGCAAGCTTGTGTGGGAGTGTCCTAACTGCGGCAACCGTGATCAGGATAAGATGAATGTTGCAAGAAGAACCTGTGGATATATCGGAACTCAGTTCTGGAATCAGGGCAGAACTCAGGAAATTGAGGAAAGGGTGCTTCACCTTTGATGAACTACGGAGAAATTAAACTCTGCGATATTGCAAACGGTGAGGGAGTAAGAGTATCGCTCTTTGTATCCGGCTGTACGCATCATTGCAAAAACTGCTTTAATCCGCAGACATGGAGTTTTGATTACGGCGAACCTTTTACAAAAGAGGTTGAGGATAAAATTCTCAAAGAGCTTGAACCGTCATATATTGACGGCTTGTCATTGCTCGGCGGAGAACCCTTTGAACCTTCAAATCAAAGAGCCTTAGTGCCGTTTTTAAAGCGTGTCAGAGAAAAATATTCCGACAAAACAATTTGGTGTTATTCGGGCTATTTGTTTGACAAGGAGCTTCTTTCCGACAGCAGAGCAAGGTGTGAATGTACGGATGAAATGCTTTCAATGATTGATGTGCTTGTTGACGGTGAATTTGTTGAGGCTCTTCACGATATAAGCCTTGCGTTCAGAGGCTCGTCAAATCAGCGCATTATAGATGTAAAAGCGTCACTCAAAGAAAATAAAATAATTCCCCACAAGCTTATGAAAAGGGGAGTGTAATAAAAAGCGACAGCCGTAAAACTGTCGCTTTTTGTAATATTATTGAATTATTGCGTGGAATGTTGTTGATTTTGTAAGGCAAATAGTGTAAAATGATAGCATACTATTTATAGAATATTATGCAAGGAGCGATTATATATGGTATGTAAAAATTGCAATCACGAAATTGACAACGGAGCAATGTTCTGTACTTACTGCGGAACACCTGTTGAGCAGACTCCGGAGCCTGAAACACAGCCTGTTGAAAATGCTTCAACCGAAGATGTTGCACAGAACCCTTACGAGAATGTGCAGACTGCACAGCCTGAGGTTGATAACGCACAGCCGACTGCCGACAGTCAGCCACAGCAGAATCCGTATTCTCAGCAGTACGGTCAGCCAAATCAAACTTATTATCAGCAACCGCAGCCTAACAAAACTTCATACGGTCAGCAGTTTACAAACTCACCGAACAATGATTACGGCGCAAATCAAAGCAAGTACGGCAATCAATATCAGAGCTATAACAACGGCTATAATCAGCAGTACAACACGCAGTATCAGCAGACATACAACTCACAGCCTGTACCGCCCGTTGCACCGCCATACGGTACTCCGGATACTCAGCCTGTAAGCATAGGCGGTTGGATCGGCGTTATGCTTTTAACCTGTTTGCCGATTGTAAACCTCATTATGCTCTTTGTCTGGGCGTTCAGCTCATCAACAAAGAAGTCACTCAAAAACTACGCAAGAGCCGCTCTTATCCTGGCTCTTATCGGAGTTGTGCTTGTGGTAGTTATTTCAATTATACTTGCAGCCTGCGGTAACAGTATCTTCGACGAAATTTTCCGTTCAGGATATTACTATTATTAAGCATTTTTCGTTCGTGAAGAAAGTATGATATAACAAAAACATATCATGCCAGAACGGAAATTTTTTAAAATTGAAAGTTGAAAATGGAAAATTGAAAATTGTGGTCGGGAATAAAGTTTTGTTAAGTGCAAATCTTATTGTTCCCGACCATATTTATTATTATTTGCAGTAACGGCGAACCGCCGTACCCCGTTCGTGAAGACAGGTTTTATAATGCCAAAAACAAATCATGTCCGAGCGTAGTTTTGTGATTGTTTGTGCAGTCAACTGTAGCGGCGAACACGGTTCGCCGCTACGAAAAAATCCCTGTCCATTGTGGACAGGGATTTTTGAATTAACCGAAATTAATTATTAGTCAAAGAACTTGCTGTGGATAGCGCTTACAGCCTTGTCAGCGTCTGCTGAATCAATAAGAACCGAAACCTTGATTTCGCTTGTGCTGATCATCTGGATGTTGACCTGAGCGTCATAAAGAGCCTCGAACATCTTTGTAGCAACGCCTGCGTGGCTTTCCATACCTGCGCCGACAATTGAAATCTTAGCTACCTTATCGTCATAGAGAATTTCCTCTGCACCGAGGTTCTCTGTGTATTCCTTCATAAGAGCAACAGCCTCTTCGCCTCTGTTCTTGGCAACTGTAAAGCTGATGTCCTTCTTGCCGTCATGACCGATTGACTGAAGAATAATGTCAACATTGATATCTTTAGCAGAAAGCTTTGAGAACATCTTAAAAGCAAGACCGGGGATATTCGGAACACCCATAACAGAAATTCTTGCAACATCTGTATCTTTAGCAACACCGCTGATTAACATTTTTTCCATTTTAGTTTTCTCCTTTACAATTGTACCCGAAGCCTTTGTCATACTTGAAAGCACTTCAAGCTCGATATTATATTTTTTAGCCATTTCAACCGAACGGTTGTTAAGAACCTGAGCACCGAGTGTAGCAAGCTCAAGCATTTCGTCATAAGAGATTTCCTGAAGCTTCTTAGCGTTCTTAACCTTTCTTGGGTCAGCTGTGTAAACACCCTCAACATCGGTGAAAATCTGACAGAGATCAGCGTGCATTGAAGCCGCAATAGCTACGGCACTTGTGTCTGAACCACCTCTGCCGAGTGTTGTAATATCGCCGTATTTTGAAATGCCCTGGAAGCCTGCAACGATTACAATGTTCTTCTTGTCAAGCTCTTTCTTAATTCTGTCAGGCTCAACTTTTCTGATTCTTGCGCTTGTGTGAGCAGAAGTGGTATTGAAACCTGCCTGCCAGCCAAGAAGAGAAACAGCGTGGTAACCGAGCTTTTCGATTGCCATTGCAAGAAGTGAAATAGAAATCTGCTCGCCTGCGGCAAGAAGCATATCCTTTTCTCTTTTTGAAGCCTTTGGATTGATTTCGTTTGCCTTTTCAATGAGATCGTCTGTTGTGTCGCCCTGAGCGGATACAACAACTACAACATCATTGCCCTTTGCGTAAGTGTCTGTTACGATTGATGCAACATTCATTACTCTTTCGGCATTGGCAACAGAACTGCCGCCAAATTTCTGAACTATCAAACTCATGTACTTAATACTCCCTCTGTAAAATTATAAATCAGCCACACGGATACTTGAAAGTACCGAAACACCGTCAGCCTCAAGCTGAGCAATCTTCTCGGCAAATTCGCTGTACGGCATAGCCTTGACAACAAATGCTTTTTCTTCGGCAGGTGCGTCAGCCTTATTGATTACTGTTACCTCACCGAATAATTTTTCTGCCTTTTCTGCAACATTACTGCCGTTTGCACGAACATACATGGCACGGCTTGACTCCTCCCAAGGAAGAATGTTTTTGCCGTTGCCGTCTGCCCAGTAAAGGAACTTTCTTGTCTTGAGGTGCTTACAGCAGTCGATTACATCGGCTACAACTGCGCTTGCTGTAGGAAGCTTGCCCGCACCCTTGCCGTAGAATACTACATCGCCTGTGCAGTCGCCTCTTACCATAATGCCGTTGAACTCATAGTCAATGTTAGCAAGCTGGCTCTTGTTCGGAACGAGCATAGGAGCAACGATAATGTCAATCTTGCCGTCCGCAAGACGCTTAACACTGCCGATAAGCTTAATCACGCAATGGAAAGCCTCGGCATATCTTACATCTTCAAGTGTGATTTTTGTAATGCCCTCTGTATGTACAGAGTCGGGATAAACATGCTTTCCGTATGCAAGAGATGCAAGAATACAAATCTTACGGCAAGCATCGTGACCTTCAATATCAGCGGCAGGATTTCTCTCGGCAAAGCCAAGCTCCTGAGCAAGCTTGAGCGCATCGTCAAACTGCATACCGTCTTCAATCATCTTTGTAAGGATAAAGTTTGTTGTACCGTTAAGAATACCGGCAATCTCATCAACATTGTTTGCAACAAGACACTGGCTCATCGGGCGGATAATCGGAATACCGCCGCCTACCGACGCTTCAAAGAGGAAGTTTGTGTTTGTTTCTTTTGCGATTTCAAGAAGCTCTGCACCGTGAGCTGCAACGAGCTCCTTGTTTGAAGTAACAACGCTCTTGCCTGCTTTAAGACATCTCTTTACAAAGTCATAAGCAGGGTTAAGACCGCCCATAACTTCAACAACAACTCTTATTTCGAGGTCGTTGATGATATCTTCAAAGTTTTTTGTGAATCTGTCTGCAAGCGGACTGTCGGGAAATTCGCGAAGGTCAAGAATCTTCTTGACATAAACCTCTTCACCGATGCTTGCATAAAGCTTCTGTTTGTGTGTTGTAAAGATTTCGGCAACGCCCGAACCTACAACACCGTGACCCATAATTGCTATTGAAACCATATCTAAAAACCTTTCCTTTCGAGTTTTTGGTTTTAACCTGTTATTTTATTCTGCCGCAGAAGGGGCGTCGCCTCCTCCTGACGATTCACCGCCTCCTGACGGCTCTCCTCCGCCTGAGGATTCCCCTCCGCCTGAAGGTTCTCCGCCTGAATTATCTCCTCCGCCTGAATTGTCACCGCCTGAATTATCTCCTCCGCCGGAGGTGTCGCCGCCTGAATTATCTCCTCCGCCGGAATTGTCGCCGCCCGAATTATCTCCTCCGCTGTTGCTTGTGTCGCCGCCGTAATAGCTACCGCTGTTGTCACCGCCGTAATTGGGATCGTAGTAGCTTGACGAGTCGGAAACATCCGAACCGTATTCATAGTTGCCGCTGTAATATGAACCGCCGGTACTCGGCATATTATCCTCGGTGTAGTAACCCACATACCGCCCCGAGATGTTATCTGTTGAAACAATAAGTCCCGTTGTTGGGTTATATGTTGCCTCAATCAGGTTATCGGATATCTTATATTGCTTGTTTTCTTTGCCTTTAAGGTAATTGCTCATAACATTTGCAAAGAATTTTGCCGCGGTTGTTCTTCCGCTGTAAGAAATGGTTGAAGGATGATCAAAGCCGCACCAGGTTGCCATTACGGCATAAGGCGAGCCTCCGCAGAACCATGAGTCCTTATCGTCATCGGTTGTACCTGTTTTGCCGATAATATCCCAGCCCGAAATTTGAGCGTAATGTGCATTTGTGTGGGCGCTGTTTGTAACATTGTAGTGAAGCAGTCTGTTCATAATGCCTGCTGTTTCTGCCGAATAAGCCTGCTTCGGAACTGCGTCACGGTTATCAATGAGAATATTGTCCTCGGAATCCGTTACATAGTAGTAGGTGTATGGCTCATAGTAAAGACCGCCGTTGCCGAGATAGGTGTAGGCTGCCGCCATTTCTCTTACGGTAACGCCGCCGTTCATACCGCCGATTGAAAGAGCACCTGTGTTTTGTGCGTCCTGCTCGGAGAGATTTTGAAATCCCATCTTTGTAACAACCTGCTGATATGCAACACTCGGACCGCCGATAAGCTCCATTGTCTGAGCGGCTGTTGCGTTAGATGACCACTCAATCGCATCCGGAAGGCTCATATTGCCGTTGTAGTAGCCGTATGCGTTGTTAGGACCCGAAACAAGCTGACCGCTTTCGTTTGTACGGTAGTTGTCAAGCGGTTCATCAAGCACCATTGATGAGAAGTAAAGCTTCTTTGATTCGATTGCGTAAGGATAAACGACAACCGGTTTGATTGAAGAACCCGGCTGAAGCACGGAGTTGTAGGATCTGTCCCAGCCGAGAGCTCCCTCTTTCTTTGTTGAAGAACCGACTGTTGCGATTACTCTGCCGTCATACCCCATAACTGTTGACGCAATCTGAAGGTCGGGATCATTTGATTTATCAATATTGAGTGCCGCATTTTCAAGGTAGGTCTGGGTCTTTTCGTCCATTGCGCAGTAGATTTTAAGTCCCTCTGTGTAGAGCTTTAAAGAAGCTGCCGACTCACTTATGTTGTAGTATTCTGCCAAATCTTTCTGAAGATCACGGAAAACCTGATCAATATACCAGTTCTGAACATCTGCTTCGTCATCGTCGTCATCGTCATCGGACGCCTGCCAGCCGACAAATTTCATTGTGGCACTTTCCTTCATTGCCGCGTCATATTCGTCTTTGGTAATTTTTTTCTGATCGTACATTTCGTTGATTACAATCTCGCGGCGTTCCTTGTTGTTTTCGGGGAAAACAAGCGGATTCCATCTTGACGGATTCTGTGTAATTCCCGCTATTGCCGCACATTCGGCTATGGAGCATTCCTTGATGCTCTTGCCAAAATAGAGCTGAGCCGCAGACTCAACGCCCTGACAGTTATTGCCGAAGTTTACAACATTTAAGTAGGCTTCAAGAATCTGATCCTTGGTATATTCCTGCTCAAGCTTGAGTGCCTTTGTAATTTCACGAAGCTTTCTTGTGATTGAAACCTCGTTATCATCTGTAATATTTTTGATGAGCTGTTGTGTGATTGTTGAACCGCCATACGAATCGGAGCCTGTAGCAAGGTTTGCAACAGCGGAAAGGGTTCTGCCCCAGTCAACACCGTTGTGGTCAAAGAAACGCTTGTCCTCAATTGCTACCACAGCGTCCTTCATTGCCTGAGGAATATCCTGATTGTCAACCCAAATTCTGTTTTCGGTGTCATACAGCTTTTGATACTCCGTAAATTCCTTTGAGTTGTCCTTTTGAATATAGATTCGGCTCGTCTGGTTCATAGACTTTGCCTTGAGGTCAATACCGGTCGGTTCGGATGCAAGGGTAAAAATGTAGACAGCAAGTGAAATGCCTGTAATAAGCAGGGCTACCAGACAGACCGAACAAACGGTAATCAGGAACTTGCCGAAACCCCTGAAAAATCTTTTTGCACCTCCGTCAGCCTTTTTGGACAATTCATTTTGCTGAAGGTCCTTATACTGACTGATGTCGGTTTCACGCTTGTTTCGCATATTATCTCCTTTATCAATTCACAGTTTCGGTCAATTAAACCGTAATTTTGCAATTTGTTTGAGTTATTTGCACGAACACGGTGCACTGATTGTAATAATTGCAATATAAGTTATATAATAACAAATATGTCCAAAATTACAAGCAGAAATACTCATTTGCTTATTATATCACTTGCAAAGGAAAAAATAAATATATTAAACCAAATTTTTGTTAAAAAAAATAAGGATTTACGGTGTTCTTTTGGTGTGAAATTTATAAAAACGGTGAATATAACATACAGTTTGGGCAAAAATAGAAGTAAAAACTGACGGAAAGAGTGCTGAACAATGAAAAAAATAGTTGGACTGACAGGTGTGATTTTAATTGCGTGCATGATGATAAGCTCGCTTTTTGCCCCTGCAAATTCTGTTGAAAACACCTCCGCAACAAGTGATTATTCGGCTTCGCAGAATAACGGTATGGGGGAAAGTGACTACATCATAAAAGCCGAAAAAGGGTATATTGTTGTGTACAAAAAAGGTGAAGACAAGCCTTATCTGACAACCGACTGCAGAGTGTCAAATCTGCCTAAGGGCGACGCACTTTACCTTGAAAAAGGAATTGAAATAAAGGGAAAGGAAAGCCTTATGAAGACCCTTGAGGATTATTGCAGTTAAAGGCGCAATGGTAAATAATTGTTCATATATATTGACTTTTCTGTGCTTTTGGGGTAAAATCAAACTGATATGCCATAAAGTATTGAATCAGGTGCAGAATTTGCCGTGAGTTTTTCAAAATGATGAAATCTTGCAAATTATTTGTTTCTGAAAATCAAGTAAAAATGCAGAAAAGGAGATATTACATATGATTTCTACTGTCATTGACCAGTCGCTCGGTCTTGAGTTCCCTATTTTTCAGGGAGGCATGGCTTGGGTGGCTGATGCATCGCTTGCCGCAGGTGTTTCAAACGCAGGCGGCTTGGGCATTATTGCGGCTATGAATTCCAACGGTGAACAGCTCCGTGAGGAAATCAGAAAGTGCAAAAAAATGACCGATAAAATTTTCGGCGTAAACATTATGCTTATGAGTCCCTTTGCGGAAGAGGTAAGCGATGTTGTTGTTGAAGAGGGCATCAAGGTTATTACAACAGGCGCAGGCAACCCCGGCAAGTATATGGCAAAGTGGCTTGAGGCAGGCATCAAGGTTATTCCTGTTGTTCCGAGTGTTGCACTTGCAAGGAAAATGGAAAAAGACGGTGCTTTTGCCGTTATCGCAGAGGGCGGCGAGTCCGGCGGTCATGTTGGCGACCTCACAACCATGGCTCTTGTTCCTCAGGTTGTTGACGCAGTAAAAATTCCTGTAATTGCCGCAGGCGGTATTGCAGACGGCAGACAGATTGCCGCAGCATTTATGCTCGGCGCTCAGGGTGTTCAGGTCGGCACAAGATTTCTCGTTGCAAAGGAATGTACTATCTCTCAGGAATATAAGAACAAAATTCTCAAAGCAAGAGATATTGACACAGTTGTAACAGGTAAAAGACTCGGTCATCCTGTTCGTTCAATCCGTAACTCGTTTACCCGTGAATATACAAAGGCTGAGTACGATTCGGCTAATGTTTCCGATGAGGAGCTTGAAAATATGGGACTCGGCAGACTCAGAAGAGCCGTGAGAGAGGGCGATGTTTCTCAGGGTACCGTTCTTGCAGGACAGGTTGCAAGTATGGTTAAAAAGGAACAGCCTGCAAGGGAAATGATTGAAGAGATGTTCTCACAGGCAGAAGAAGTATTGAACGGAGCAACAAAATGGGTAAAATAGCATTTATTTTTTCAGGTCAGGGCGCACAGTACAGCGGCATGGGCAAGTCCCTTTATGAGCACAGCGCGGCGGCGAAGAACGTGTTTGACACGGCGGAGAGCATCCGCCCCGGCACGAAGAACCAGTGCTTCTCCGGCACCTTGGAGAAGATCCAGTGGCCGGCCGGCCCCGGCGTGCGCATCGATACCGGTGTGGAACAGGGCGACACCATCTCCCCGAAGTTCGATTCGATGATGGGCAAGGTCATCGTCACCGCCCAGAACCGTCTCGACGCCGTGGCCCGTGTGCGCCGCGTGCTCGATGAGCTTGTGATCGAAGGCGTGCCCACGCCGATTCCGCTGTTCAAGGAAATCTTCCGCAACGACGACTTCACCGCCGAGCATGGCCACCCGTTCGCTGTGTCCACCAAGTGGCTGGAGCGCACGTACCTGAACCGCACACCGGCTTCCGCCGCCTCCGGCCAGCCGGCCTCCTTGGCCGCCGCCCCGGGTGCCGCTGCCCCGGCCGCGCCCGACAAGTCCAAGTCGGAGACGTTCGTCATCGAGATGAACAACCGCCGCGTCAAGCTCACCGTGCCACTCGACATCGTGGAGAACATCACCGGCTCGGCCCGCGCCCGCGGTGCCAAGCGACCCACCCAGCCGTTGCGCGGTGCGGGACTGCACAACGTGGCCTCCAGTGCCGCTGCGGCCAACGACGGCGCCAAATCCGGCGTCATCGCCTCCCCGATGCAGGCCGTGGTCACGCGCATCAACGTGTCCGAAGGCCAGCAAGTGGCCAAGGGCGACCTTCTGGTGGTGCTCGAATCCATGAAGATGGAGAACTACGTGTACGCGCCGGCCGCCGGCGAAGTGAAGAAGATTTTCGTTGGCCCGGCCGACGGCGTGGAGGCCGGCGACACGCTGGTCACGCTGGACGTGAACGCCGGCAAGGCCAAGGCTGCTGCGGCTGCGCCGGGATCTCTCCCTCAGGCGGCTGCGTCGACAGCTCCCTCGTCAGAAGGAGCCGATAAGGCCACCGACGCCAAGAAGGAGGGTGGCAATGACTGACATCATGGATTCGCAGGCCGTGAAGGCCGCGGCTGCGGCCTCGGCCGCCAACGCCGCACAGCCTTCGGCCCACCAGCCGCTGCGCACCGCTGTGGTCAAGGCCGCCGAACTGGCCCGCGCCGCCGAAGAGCGCGCCCGCGACAAGCAGCACGCCAAAGGCAAGAAAACCGCGCGCGAACGCCTCGACCTGCTCTTCGACACCGGCACGTTCGAGGAGATCGGCCGCTTCCAGGGCGGCAATATCGCCGGCGGCAACGCCGGTGCGGCCGTCATCACCGGCTTCGGCCAGGTCTACGGCCGCAAAGTGGCCGTCTACGCCCAGGACTTCTCCGTCAAGGGCGGCACCCTCGGCACCGCCGAAGGCGAGAAGATCTGCCGACTGATGGACATGGCCATCGACCTCAAAGTGCCGATCGTGGCCATCGTGGACTCCGGCGGCGCCCGCATCCAGGAGGGCGTGGCCGCCCTGACCCAGTACGGTCGCATCTTCCGCAAGACTTGCGAGGCCAGCGGCTTCGTGCCCCAACTGAGCCTGATTCTCGGCCCCTGCGCCGGCGGTGCCGTCTACTGCCCGGCCCTGACGGACCTCATCATCATGACCCGTGAGAACTCGAACATGTTCGTCACCGGACCGGACGTGGTCAAGGCCTCGACCGGCGAGACCATCTCCATGGCCGACCTCGGCGGCGGCGAAGTGCACAACCGGGTGTCCGGCGTGGCCCACTACCTCGGCGAGGACGAATCCGACGCCATCGACTATGCGCGCACCGTGCTCGCCTACCTGCCGTCCAACAGCGAAAGCAAGCCGCCGGTCTACGCATACGCCGTCACCCGCGCCGAACGCGAGACCGCCAAGCGACTTGCCACCATCGTGCCCACCAACGAACGTCAGCCTTACGACATGCTCGAAGTGATTCGTTGCATCGTCGATTACGGCGAATTCGTGCAGGTGCAGGAACTGTTCGGCGCCTCCGCGCTCGTCGGCTTCGCCTGCATCGACGGCAAGCCGGTTGGCATCGTGGCGAACCAGCCGAACGTGCTCGCCGGCATCCTGGACGTCGACTCGTCCGAGAAAGTCGCCCGATTCGTACGCCTGTGCGACGCGTTCAACCTGCCCGTGGTCACCCTCGTGGATGTGCCCGGCTACAAGCCCGGCTCCGACCAGGAACACGCCGGCATCATCCGCCGCGGCGCCAAGGTGATCTACGCCTACGCCAACGCACAGGTACCGATGGTGACCGTGGTGTTGCGCAAGGCGTTCGGCGGCGCGTACATCGTGATGGGATCCAAGGCCATCGGCGCGGACCTGAACTTCGCGTGGCCCTCCTCCCAGATCGCGGTGCTCGGCGCGGCCGGCGCGGTGAACATCATCCACCGCCACGACCTGGCCAAGGCCAAGGCCTCCGGACAGGACGTCGATGCGCTGCGGGCCAAGTACATCAAGGAGTACGAGACCAGCACCGTCAACGCGAACCTGTCACTGGAAATCGGGCAGATCGACGGCATGATCGACCCCGAACAGACCCGTGAGGTGATTGTCGAATCGCTGGCCACGCTCGCCACCAAGCGGCGCGTCAAGCGCACCACCAAACACCACGGCAACCAGCCCCTCTGATTTTTGAAGACGTCAACCAAACACAAGTAAGGAAAGCAATGACCACCTTCTTCCTCAATCGCCTAGCCACCGAGCCCCATGCGCTCGCCTTCGCCGGCCAGTCCACCCCGTGGCCGGTAGCCCTGGCAGACCAGACCACCGATCCCAGCCTTGACGAGGCCCTGCGCGGCCACGTCGCCGCAGCCGGCCGACTGCTCACCCCGGTCGCCGCCGACCTGCTGGCCACCACCGGCCGTCCGGTCGACCTGTTCGGCTTCGCCCCGAACCCGGCACGCCTCGGCGCCGCAGCCGACGCCACCGCGTCCGTGGAAGGCGTGGCACT
>OHVO01000626.1_pt1 | contig 14648 bp, 20 predicted proteins | sample 1579371 | NCBI WGS metagenome assembly OHVO01 (sample SAMEA3882557, study PRJEB24775) | human gut metagenome | biome: human-associated habitat; feature: intestine environment; material: feces | place: Netherlands | collected 2009/2010 | reverse complement strand
AAGGATAAACGACAGCACCGTTCATCTGTATTCGTTTGCGTGTATTCAACACCCAACGATACAGGTGTGGGGATTGTTTCCGTTTATTTACTTTCAGGTTCTACCACAACCTTCTTGAAGATAAGCGACGAAACGGGCTCCACACTTTCTTTTTGTTTGTGAACATAATCATTGCTGGGGTCACAATGTTATATTATATAGACACAGATATGAGTAGGCTAGGTCTCTTGGTACAACAAGTAAATGAAGATAGTTACAAGAAAGAGTGGAAAGACAAACTCGAAGAAAAACTTAGCGGTGCTGGTTATAATTTTGATAATGATCGGCCAAGCATAGAGTCGTTTATCAATTTTGGAGCGGATATCTTATAGCCAAATGAAACTTGCATTAATAATAGGAGCTGGCGCAAGTATCCCATTTGTTCCATCTTTAACAAGTTCATTCCTTACTAAAGAACTACGACGTTGGGATAATTGGACGGGAATCATTTCTAGAGTTCCGTCAGCTATCAACGTATCCAAGCGCGATATCCGTCGCATAGTAAGGGGTATACTGTCACAAACAAGAAAAGAGACTAATTTTGAACATATAATTGAAATAATCGATAAAGTATGTGGATATTATACCAATAATAAGAAGTCATTGTTTAATAAAGAAGTCAATATAATCAGACGTAGTAATAAAGACAAAGGTGGAAGCCGAAATTGCTACGCCATAATCCCATTTCTGGCACGAGAGATTATAGCCGATGCAATATCAAGTAGTCTTAAAAATGGTTTAGATTCCGAGTTGCTTACAAAGCAAGGTGAATTCATAAAATTCCTTGTGAGTAAGTCAAACAACGTGTCAATAATCTCATTCAATTACGATTATGTTCTAGATAGAACGCAGAATGCTATAAATAGCAAGGACTATCCAAGTCCATCTTTTTGTAATGGATTCACAAAAGAAGCTTCTGATGGCTATGAATTGGATTTGGAAAAATTAACAAAAGCCTCAAATTCAATCGTCTTTCCCCATGGTTCCATATTATTCAATCACAAATACAATGGTCGTCGTCTAATCTACAATAGTTCGTACGATGAAGCCGAAGCGGATCGTTGGCGATCTTTAAAAGAGAGCTATCCTCCCAAACAGACATCTGTTGGCCAGCACGGTGTGAACACTATTGACTTTAACACATTCATAGTCTCTGGGCAAACAAAAGAGACTACAATGAAAAATGCGCCATTCAATAGGCTCTATCAAAAGGCGGTAGATGACATCTACAAAAGTGATGCAATCGTAATTATAGGCTACTCGTTTCATGACGAGCATATAAACAGTGTTTTGTCGTACTATACTGAAACTAGAAAAGGCCACAAAGTTATAGTTGTAGATAAACAAGAAATTAACGATGCTGTCGATGGGCCGTTAAGCCCACTTATGGATGTTCTTTCAACGAATATCCAAGTAAATGGTAATAGTGACAAAAAGGGAACATTCCGGATTAACAATTATGACCAGCTTGTTAAAAACAAGGAAGGTTGGATATCTGAAAAGGTTTATTACTATGATAAAGGATATGATGAATTTCTAAAGGAATATGAACAGGTAATTAACAAAATAATGAATTTATGAAAACACGAACATTAGTCTTAACATTCATCTGTTGTATCGCGTTTGTTTTTAACGCCACAGCTCAATCAGCTAATCCTCTCCAATTACAGTATTACTATGACGGTTATTGGTCTGGTTGGCGAGGGTATAGCGGCGGGGTTCATGCGAAAGGTATATTTGATGGATTTTGCCTATATGCTTATGATTGTCATCCTTCTGAGTATTTTTTCAAGTTTTTTATTTCAAATCCATCTGAATATTCAGAGCAAGACATAAAACAGCACTTTAAAACGAAAAAGTGGTTAGTGTACAACGGGATAGTAGAGTATTATGTAACAGATGATTACCCTACTATCAAAAGTCAACTAAAGGCAATACAACAACACAAACTGAGTTGGGGGTCAATAGGAGGAGATTATAATGAAAAAGGCTACAAAACATACGGAGGAATAGCTGTCAAACGAACTGCAACGGCTACAATAAAAGTACAACCATATAAACTAAGGCATAATTGGAGATGCTATAACATTTGGTTTGACGATGTGGCGGTAGGTATTGTGATTACAGCAGACGAATTGAGGTAATACAATGGAATCATAAGGAATATGGAGAAAGTATCACGTCGACTCTTTCTAAGAAAGGCACTTGCAAGCATTCTGCCTATTATTGGAGCATTATCCTTCCCGGCTGTTAGCGCTGGTGCTAATATGAAGAATAGGGACAAAGAATCTCCTGATTATTGTCCTGGCAGTTGCACAGGGCTATGCACAACATCTTGTATGGGGAACTGCAAGGGAGAGTGCAAGGGAGGATGCGTTGGAGACTGCACCTCCTCTTGCAAAGAGCAATGTGCCAGTTCTTGCGGTCAAGGATGCGCCAGCACCTGCACTGGAGTTTGCGCAAGGGGATGCGGGGGAACTTGTGGAAGTGATTGTACTGGAGAATGTAAAAACCAATGTCTGTTCACCTGCCAAAACTCATGCACTACAGCCTGCCAAGGCACGTGCTCCTCTACTTGCCAAGGCGCATGTTACTACACCTGCCAGACGAGATGTACTACTACCTGCGGAGATTCCTGCCAGCTGGTATGCACAGGCACCTGTTCCGGCTCGTGTGGCTCAAGTTGCGGCTATGGATGCACAGGAACAGCGTCATTGTTCTAAATCAATGACTGTATGAAACGTTCAACTCAATGGCAAGCCGGACTAGCCAAGACAATCACATTCATAGTCACAAAAGACTGCCAGCTTGCTTGTAAGTATTGCTACCTCGTCGGGAAAAATTCCAACGAGCGGATGACTTGGAATGTGGCTAAAAAAGCTATTGATTATATTCTTGATTGCGAGGAGGAGATGGATGAGAAAAGCGTCATCTGGGATTTTATCGGTGGAGAACCTTTCCTCGAAATAGACTTGATCGACCAGATTTGCGATTATCTCAAGACAGAGATGTATTGCAGGAATCATCATTGGTTCAACTCCTATCGTTTTTCTTTCTCGACGAATGGGATCAACTATGATTCCGAGAAAGTCCAACGCTTCATCAGCAAGAATTACAATCATTTGAGCATAGGGATAACAATCGACGGGACAAAACGCAAGCACGATCTTAACAGGATATGGAAAGGCGATGGGGCAGAAAAAGGATCATACGATGATGTGGTCAGGAATATTCCTCTGTGGCTAAAGCAATTTCCTAATGGTGGCACCAAGGTGACAATCAGCAGTGCGGATATTCCTTATATTCAAGAAAGTGTTCTGCATCTATATTCTCTCGGCATACACGAAGTGAACATCAACTGTGTGTTTGAAGATGTGTGGAAAGATGGAGATGATAAACTCTTTGAAGATCAATTGTTGCAACTTGCCGATTCCATTATTGACGGAGAATACTATAAGGACTATTCCTGCTCATTCTTCAACGAGAATATCGGTCGTCCAATGGATTGTAAGCTACAGAATCAGAATTGGTGCGGCGCGGGGAAAATGTTGGCGATTGATGCAGAAGGGAACTTTTATCCCTGCACACGTTTCGCACAGTATTCATTAAGGAATAAAAAAGCCATCGTCATCGGCAATGTGAACGATGGAATCGACAAGAATAAACTTCGCCCGTTCTTGACACTTGACCGTTGCACCCAATCAACACAAGAATGCATTGATTGCGAAGTGGCTGAAGGCTGCGCGTGGTGCCAAGGGGAAAATTACGATGCGGCCGACACTCCGACAATATTCCAACGTTCTACCGCAATATGCAAAATGCACAAGGCGAGGGTCAGAGCCAACAATTACTATTGGAGGAAGCTTAATATGAAGTTGGATGAAGATTCATCCGAAGGCGAAGAATAGTTATATCTTCTAGAGTAAGACTATGCTACAGTATTTAGTAATTCAACTGGATGACACGTCAACGTCATATTGCCATTATACCAATCCTAAAGAAGGTAGGCACTTGATGTCTTTGGAGACACTCAAGCGTGGAATTCTATTTGGTATGACGGAAAACTTTAATATCCAAATAGTTTATCCGCCATATACCATACCCGATGAATATAATCAGGCTATCGACAGCATTAATTGCGTGAGAATCAAACCTGCAAAAGAGTGCGCGAATGCCAACGCTGTTGTATTCAACAATTTGGACGAAGTTGATAACCTAACTCTAAAGGAGGGTGTCTATTATATTCTGAGGATTGATAAAAAGACCTTATTTGACAGATATGATAAGGTATCATTGCTTCTTGAAGATGTGAGACGATTGAATATTGTCATAACGGATATTGAGTCATTTAACAAGGACGATTTTACCAGATATGAGAATGTGTTAAAGCACTTGAATGAAAAAATCAAGGAATTATATTCCCAAGGTAAAGTACCGCAATGTAATATTCTTACAGATCGTATTATGCTCACGAAGATGAACAACTGCGGTGCCGGAGAAACATCTATAACATTGGCTCCAGACGGGAAGTTCTATGCGTGTCCTGCATTTTACTTATGTGACAGCGACCGTTCACTTGGTGACCTAAAAAGTGGTCTGAACATCAAAAATCCTCAACTTTACAGGTTAGACCACGCTCCAATCTGCCGGCACTGCGATGCTTTCCAATGTCATCGCTGCGTCTGGCTTAATAGAAAGGCAACTCTGGAGATTAACACACCAAGCCACGAGCAATGTGTGATAGCGCATCTGGAAAGGAACGCGAGTCGTGAATTGCAGATGGAGTTAGCTAAATGCACGAATATCTTCTCCTCTTACGAAGAGATTAAAGAAATAAATTATTTGGATCCTTTTGAAATCAAAAAAGAATGGAAAGAAAAGTAGTAGGGCAAGTTTTGCCGGAAGAAAGAGATGAGATCAAGCGTCTGTTTGAACGCAGAAACGGTCTTGAGGAATTGGCCAGAATTGTCACGGCCGACAATAATGATCTGTACGAGAAAGTCGTCAAGGACTTGGGAGAGACCAAGGTCAACTTCCAATCCTGGTGGGATCGTATGAGTACTAAGTACCAGTGGGAAAGTTCCGCCGGGGGACATTGGGAGATTGATTTTGAGAGTTGCGAGATAATACTTGCGTTTTAGTCATACGCATATGCGACGTGTATCTATTTACGAGATTTATGATGTCCTTTACTTGCATAGGCCAAATAAATTGTCCATATCTGACATAAGAGCATCATTAGTAGCAGCAAGGACTCCCGACAATTTAGTAACATGGCAAAATATCTATGACACAATTAAATCATACAAAGGATATGCGATATGTCGTGACACATACAGTAATCCATACAAATACTATATTAATCCCTTTGTTAGTAGCCTCTAATAAAAGGGAAAGATCGTGATACAATATAGATCAACAGTATTATCCAATTTAAATCAGCTATCAGTACTAAATTATGCATCTGTATATAAAAGCCCCAAGTGTCGTAATTTCAATCCTATTAACATCATCGCTATGTTATTCCCACGAGTCTAATGGAAATGATATGTTCCTTGCCACCATATCTTACAACGAAAAAACAGTTTATGACTTGGTTTCAGATTTCACAAGTGAACAGATCACTGTAGAGTCTTGCAAGAGAGCATCTCAAGATGCAACTGTTCTAATCTCATCTATTTCAGATGGAAATGATAAACATCGTATCAAAGTATTTAAGGATTTTGTAGATTTTCTTGTAGATGGGCACACAACTATGACTCATAACGAATTTTCTCTATTGAAAGATATGTTCAAAGGTCACCTATTTATTTCTACGGTTTATAATAGGGTAGAACTAACAATATATGAATTATCTATAAGAGGAGTAAAAGCCAGAGTTTTGTATAATAATCTACAGAATGAAGGTATCAGCGTAAGAATCATAAGCAAAAGATTAAGCCCTTTTGCAGCAAGTCAACACGACATAGGCGCAGACTCATCATATTGTACATTTTATGCCTCCGGACTGTTAAAAGACATTTCGTTACCAATTGTTGATCTAGAAATAATTCATCGGTCTAAAAAGTTGTAGCATCAATATTAAGATCATGTTCCCTTTAATTAGTCATTTTCATTAGTGTCCACTAAAAAATCATAAAAGTTAATAGATTAATGTGGCATGAAAGTGCCTGTTACTACTTGATTACAATATATTTCAAATAATCTTATGTTTTTAGAGGACAGCGACAATTGACTTTATCAATTTATGGGTTGGTTCAGAAAAATAACAGAATGGTTCGTTAGGGATTCGGCGGCCAGAAAGAGGTTCATTGATGAGTTCAATGAGAATGCAAAGCTGAACTTCACGGACTTGAGGGTGGATTCATTGCTGGAGGCTGGAATATGCTGGGGCAATGAGGATCCGAAGTACCGGCACGAACTTTCAGCACCGCTCTTCGCCAGCGGATTCGAAATCCGTGTGCGCGCAGGGTCGGAAGTATCAGTTGATGACATATTGCTGATAGGCAAGATAATCCTCTGCGATGAGTACATAGTCAGAAGAATGTACGTGCTTCATTGGGACACATTGGTGATAAGAGATCTGAGGACAGACAGGTATGTGGATTGGGCAATCAATGATTTTGTCCACCTCGGTGGTCTCCTCGCCACCATCAGAGCGAATATGAATCAAATCGGAAAGTAGTGCTATGTGGAAGATATTCAGAAAGAAGACTCAAGAGGAAAAGGAGTTGGAAGAACTCTCCAAGAAGATAAAATCAGAACCCTTGAATATGTCAACCCTCTTCTCGAACTTGAATATGCGAGGCGAGATTGACGCATTATATTCCGACCTATGTCGTCGTGCACATCCAGACCGCTTTGTCGGTAACGATGAGAAGATGGTGTTAGCTGACAAACTCTTCAAACAGGTTCAGGAGAGCAAGGCTGACTACCAGAAGCTGCTTGTCATTAAAGAAGAAGTCGACAAACTGTGTGAACAACGTTGATCATAAAGGGATATGGGGTTGCAGGAAAACATCAGGAGACTTGTTGATCAGGTTCTTGACTCGAATATTATGAAGGAATATTCCACAGATGAGTTATCAATCGAAATCTGTGTGAATACTGGACAATATTATTCTCCGCGACAGATATACGACAGCATCAAAGATATGGATTATGACAGACACAAATATGTAAAGACTGTTACATCAACGTCTTATACTTATCAACGCATGAGATGAGTTGAACAAAAATTAGAGATGAACGATGAAATGTAATGTTTGTGGTCAGGAGTTTGGCTATGGGGCATATTGCCAACACTGCAATGCGGATAGGATAACGGCATTGGGAAACTATTCCGGGGGATATAACGCTCCGGACATCCCGAAAAATGTTGCATCGAATACAAATCCTGGAGGAAGCGACCCCACTTCTGGTTATAGCTACGGCAATGCACAGGACTCGAATTATACACATAAGCAAGGTAGAGCTGGAAATGGTGTAGAACAATTTATGATATGTTATCACTGCACTAATGTCATCCCGGCTGATTCGGAGTATTGTCCTTGTTGCGGAACCAAGTTGTTTGTTGTTTGCCCTAAGTGTGGTCATTATTATTCTTCACAATACAAGATTTGCAACAAGTGTGGGACAAATAGGGAAGAGTACTTGAAAGAGCAACGGATTTTGGAGCAGCGTTGGCAAGAAGAAGAGCGAAGGAAGGAGGCGGAGCGTAAAAAGCAGTTGGAAAAAGAAAGAAAACTAGAGCAACAGAGACGTGAAGAAGAACGCCGAAGGCAAGAGGAAATACGGCGGCGAGAAACTGAAGAGAAGCGGATGCAAGAGCAACATAGGACAGAAGAGTTGAAAAAACGAAGGAGAGAAACTTTATCACAGCCACTAAAGTTGGAAATACCCTCGATAGATGAACAGACGGCTCAATTCTTAAACCTAATGGATGAGGACTGGAGGAATATTTTTTTTAAACGTTTAGATCAAATTGACATGAGTGAAGAAATGAGGAATAGTATTTTACAATCAGAGACTTATAAAAAATTCAAGTCTCATAAGTGACAATTTGATTATGGAAGATACTGATGTTTTAGAGAAGAGCGATGAACAACTTGTGGAAGAAGGGGCGGCTGAAAATGGTTCTGCCAACTTTGAGATGGATCTTTACACGCTTCAGTTCAGGTGGATTCCCTCGCTGATTGATGCCGTGGTGAAGGGGAACTTGCCTTGTCAGGCATTGGTGGACGTACCATGGTGGGAGAATTGTCTGAAAAAACAGGGGATGACTAAGGCTGATTTCTCGTTTGAGGAGATCAAGGCTGAAATAAAGAAGATCTCAGAGGAGAAAGGGCGGATATGCCTGACATTCCCCTATCCGAAATGCGCTCCGCTTGCTAAATATGCTGTCATTGACTTGTTGGCATCGGGGCGGATCAACTATTACACATTGGAAATGTCCCTCGATGACACATGGGTGCTTGGGTCGCAGGATGTTCACAGGCACAGCTACATCCGTCAGGTGCCTGATTGCCAGACGATGGCGGATTTTGAGAGGGAGGTTGATCGACCTTGTGATGTTGATCGACCTTATGAGCGCCCCACTCCTGAAAGAACGCGAGTTGTATGGAGATGCGTCTGATTTGGCTATGATGAATCGAATTCCGATCGCAGTCGATTTCACATCGGAAACTTTAGACTGGTGGAGACAAAGCGTAACGCTCACGCCTGATGAGTATGAATCTGTCTTAAGCAGGGATATGGAACCATAATGACAGCTGTTCGAGCGATCTACTTTTACAAACCACGGACACAGGGAATGGCAGCAGAGATGCGTACATGGCATGTAGGTGTGGCTGACCCTCATTTACGAGAAGGGGGTCGGGCACGGCAGGATGGGCTACAGAGGCGCGCATGCCGGATAGCCTCTCGGATGCGAAAATGGTTAATAAGGCCGCCCTTGATTGTCCGGACGCACCCCTCGGGAGACATAAAGTTGGGGAAACGTTTCCCAAGAGTGCAGGCTGCACTCTTGAGGAACAAAAGAGGCCGAAAGTGTTACCGAAGGGATTCGGAGCAAGCCTAAAGTGCATAGAGCCGAAAAAGAATATCTCACAATTAAAGAGAATGGACAAAATTGCCAGACAGCGCATTTTGCGTATTCTGTCAGTTTTGCCATATCATCTTTCCTCAAATTTCCGGTTTACCTTTCCAGAAACGCGACATTAATGGTAAAAGTACAAGACAATGGGAATGAATATGAGTATAACCCGCAAAGCGGAACTCCGCCGAATCACCTCCCCGCCCGGAGCAGGAAGTACAAGAGAAAGAACGCCAACCTCAACAACCGAGGCTGGTCTTAATGAATATATCAACGCCACGGATCAGGTCGCCAAAAATCAGGAATATAACTGAATATAAAGCCGTTGGATAAACGTCCAAGACTCCGGCAAGCCAGACGAGACAACATAACCCACGGAAATAATCCTCAGAAAAAGTGCTGAAAGTCCGAAAATATTGACATTGATGTGTTCCAACTGCATTTGCGATACCTGCTGATAGACTCGAATACTGGATACCGGTCGCAGTATCACGCACTATCAACAGTGATTAGTGCATCTGCTGATTGAGGACAACTAAATCGAAAAACATCAATCTTGTCCTACAGTTCTGCACATCACTTCTATGCCCACTTCTCAAATGTTCAAGTTCCTCTTCGTCAGAAGCGAACAGGAACTCAAAGCCATTTCTCTAGTAATACTCAATAACCTCCGGACTATTCAGCGCATCGACTATCAAATATCTGCTTGAGGTATTGTTGTCCGGATCAATGGCTATCGTCTTGATGAGGTTCATCATTTCGTCCGCGATATTGTAGCCGAAAGTCTTATGTCCAAAGCCATCAAACACACATAATTCGCCAATCAATATCGCAGGGTACTGAAAGCGACGTTTGGCGTTTGGAATCGAACGGTTTAGACGATTACGCCTATTTTGAGGTAAAATATCAGTGCGTAACGATGAATTTGACAATGAGAAAGCACAAACCATTTTCGGTTGTGTCGTATTATCTTTTTCGTCTGTAAAGAAGCAATGGGTTGTTCCCATCATCTCCAGCATATAATCACGATAATTGTCCTATGTATGGTCGTGAAAAAACGAATCAATGTCAGCGTTTTTACTGCAAGTATACGGCTGACATTGATTAATGATTTCTGATGTTAATCTGCCGAAACGGCAGTTGTCCAATAGATACCCCACGATTTACTTATTCCCCTCTTTCTTTTTCAAAATTGCATAAGAATTGGCTGCCTCCTTAGAAAAATCAACAGAGGCACGTCTGCGAAGGTTTTCTTCGGACATCTTGACGAAGCGTTCAGCTGCTGAACCTCTTAACGTCGGGATTGCTTTTACCTGCATTCTACTCGGACTGGGGAGATGCGGACATCACGGAGGCCTACATTGACAGGATCGGCTTTGCTCCGGTCCCCGGTCAGAAGTATCTCCTCTCGTTCTGGTGGATAGACACGGAGACAGGGTTCACGGGCGAGTCAATGGCGGTTTCCACGATTTGCGGCGAGCTTTCCAACGTGAACAAGGAACTCTACAAGGTTCGCCCACGGATGAACTTCTCGGATGCGGTGCTGAGTGACCCTTCCGTCAAGGTTTATCATATGGGTACCACGCTCAAGAAACTGGGAGAAGGCCACGAGTCATACGACAAGGCCGGCCATTCGTTGGTGACAAATGGCGGCCGTGTACTGATGGCTCTTGCTTCTGCCCCTGATCTCAAGTCAGCTCATGGCAAGGCTCTTGAGGCTGTGTCCAAGGTGGATTGCGATAACCTCTTCCACCGCACTGACATCGGGCATTGGGCATTGGGCATTTGAATAGCCTTCGCTTATAAAATAACTCCGGCAGCTGTAATTTTGATTTTGACTTCCGAGTCCCCTTTTTCAAGTTCTATCTTGAACCAGTCTCCTGATGGGGTCTCCACGTATTCGGCGTCATCGATTTTCCAAGATGGATAAGATGTGCTGATCTGGGTCAGAACGGCTGCCGGAAGTTCGTTTTTACGTACATCCCACTCTGTGCGGAGCCAGTTGTGGTCCTTGCTGAAATACACATCCTTGCCGCGTCTTTCGTGTACAATCTCGACTTCGATTTCACCGTCATCATATTCTGTATCTATGATTGCTGCTCCAGGGTATTTCTGTCCGATGAATTTCTCGAGTTCGGACTGGATGTCTGTCGGGAGATAGTCCTCGTAGTCGTAGTCTGAATCGATGTCCACCACTGTCTTGATGAGGGCTCCTTCTTCAGAATAATACAGGTCCGCTTCCTTTTCGATATTGCCGGAACGTGTCTCGACCTCGATGACATAGAAGGTCTCCATGCCGTTTCTCTCGAGCTTGTCGATGTCATCCACTTTCCAGTCAGCATATTCACTTGCCTGGAAAGCTGTCTTTACGGCTTCCGGAAGTTCATTGTACGAAATCTCGCTTTCGGTCATGCACCACTGTCCTGAGCGGTTGAACCATACGGAGAAGTCATATCCTGCGTTGGCTGAACGTGTAGCGACTCTGTTGAATTTCGCCACGTCGTAGCCGTTCTTGGATGTCCATTTTACATTGACTGCATCCGGATAGCGTTCTGCCAATTCTGCTTTCGCTTTTTCGTTTATCTGGCTGTCAGCCGAAGCTTTATTGCAGCCTGCAAGTGTCATCAGGCAGATGCACATTGCTGTAATAAATAAATTTTTCATTGTACTTTAATTTATTGATTTGTATTTTTTTTATCTCTGATTATCCGGGCTATCGGTCGAGTCCTGCAAGATTGAAGTTCTTGTCGAATTTCAGTTCGAAGCCATTGTCCAGTTTCAGCTCAAGTTCTCCGTCGTCATACTCGGCCTTGGTGATGAACGAGTCGGGATACAGTTCATTGACCTTGTCGGCTGCTGCCTGCGGAATTATGCCGTCGGGGATGCTGTTGCGGTGACGGTTGATTTCCTTCCATTCTCCGTTGCGACGGAATTCCAGTTTGGTCCCGTCCGTGAGCACGATTTCGTAGGAAATTTTCAGCAAGTCTCTGTCTTCTTTGGCAAATGCTATTTTTTCATCTTGAAAGTGCTCGGTGATGAAGCTCAATACGTTTTCCGGAAGTGATTCCGGGCTTGTCGCCTTGTCGTGCACGAGGTTTGACAGGAAATAGCCCAATGTTCCTGCTGCCGCGAGCGAAATGATTACTAAAATGATCTTCTTAAACATAACATTGTCCTTCTTTGTATTGCGAAATTATAGTACAATTCTGGAGTGAATCTGTAATCGGCACGGAAATTCTGAACTTTTTTCAGAATTTTACGCTGAAACGGTGCATTCCGTCCACATAAGAATAGGTGAGTAGCATTCCGCATCTGTCTGCAATGGTTTTGGCAAGTGCCAGCCCCAGTCCGGTAGAGCCCTCTTTTTTCGAGCCCTGGTAGAATCTCTCAAAAATCCGGCTGCTGTCCAGAGGCGAGTCCCCGCTGTTCTCGACCACGAGTTCGTTTTCTGTCAATGTCAATGTGACCTTGCCGTCCTCAGGGCTGTGCACAAATGCGTTTTTGATGATGTTGGTCACTAAAATCGTGGCGAGCGTCTCGTTCATCTTTATCGTGACAGGGGAGTCCGGTATTTGTGCTGAACAGGTTATCTGCTTGCTGCTGAAGATTTCCCCATACAGTTCTTTCTGGGACAGCACCATGGCTGAAAGGTCTATGTCAGTCACGTCAGGGAACTGTCCGTTGTCGATTTTCGTGAGCAGGAGAAGTGTCTTGTTGAGTCGCACGATATGTCCGAGTTCGCGTTTCATCTGCACGAGTTCGCCGACGCTTTCTTCTCCCAATGTGTCATTGTCCAGCATCCAGTCGATCCTTCCTCCAAGCACGGCAAGCGGTGTCTGAAGCTCGTGTGAAGCATTGCCTATGAACTGTTTCTGCTTTTCGAAGGCTCTGTCGGAGCGGTCAGTCGCATCTGTGGCGGCTTTCTCCAGCTGACGGAATTCCCGGATGTCCGAGTTTATTGACAATCTGCCGTGTGAATTTCCAGGTGTGTAGGCATTGAGCCAGTCGAGAATCATGTATAGCGGCCGCATGCTTTTCTGGAACACGACGAGAGTGGTCACTATAACTGTCAGCAACAGAATGAGATACAATGCGAGTATCCACCAGAGGATGGTTTTTATCAGGTCATCTTTTTCGATTGTTGGTGTAGCGACAATGAGTTCAAAACATCTTCCTTCACGGTCTCTGAATATCGTCTTGAGAAATCGTGCAGGTTCTTGTTCGTCTGTCTCCTGAATGTAGAAGTCTGCATCGTAGTACTCCATCCCGGTATGTGAATTTGCATAACTCTCCGCAACTTCGGAAATGCTGTAATGCCCGTCTGTCATGATGTTGGCAACCGGCAGCTTCTTCCCGGACAACTTCTTGACCATCAGCTGTTCAGCGTAACTTTCAAGCAGGTCGTCGGCCTCGTCATTGATCTCATCCACGATGACGAAGTAAAAGACCATCGCCCAGAGCGCGATGACCGGGAGCAATGCCATAGACAGGCGTACAGCGATATTGTGGATCAGTTTCATTCTTTGGTGACGGGTTTTTGCCTCACGTGTTCAAATTGAGATTGTGTCGTTTATAGACGAGTCTGTCCCTTATTCCTTAGTGACGAGTTTGTATCCGAATCCGTAAACTGACTTGATTTCTATATCGGCGCCGGCTTCTTCCAGTTTTTTGCGCAGATTCTTGACCTGCGAATAGATGAAGTCGAAATTGTCCGCCAGATATATGTCGTCGCCCCACACGGCTTCTGCCAATACTGATTTATCTACCATGTGCCCCGGCCTGAGCAGGAAATAGTGAAGTATGTCGTATTCTTTCTTCACCAATGTCAATGCTTTTCCGCCGACTTCCACTGTGCGGCTGTCCGGGTTGAGTTTGACATTGCCATAGACTATTCCGTTGCGTCCGCTTCCGTTGCTCCTTCTGGTCACGCTCTTGATTCTGGCCAGAAGTTCTGCCGTGTGGAATGGCTTCGGGAGGTAGTCGTCCGCGCCCTCTTCCAGTCCGATAATCTTGTCTTCCAATGAGTTGCGGGCGGAAAGTATGATTACTGTCAATGCTTTTCCTTCTTCCCTGAAGGCCTTAAGCAGGTCGAGCCCGTTTCCGTCCGGAAGCATGATGTCCAGCAGGATGCAGTCATATGAGAACAACGACAGTTTTTCCCACGCCTCACCGTATGTCGAAGCCACTTCCACGACATAATGCTCCTTCAGCAATGCTCTCGCAATCAATTCCTGCAAAGAGCGCTCGTCTTCTATTACCAGTATCTTCATAGTTCCATGTCAATGTCCTGAGGGCTGCAGGTCTCTTCAATAATTGCCAATACTCTGAAAAACACGAGCTTACCCTCGCCGTTGTCAATGCAAACCCTTACGGTTCATCATCGTTTCCGTTTCTCACGACTCGACGAAATTACAAATAAAATCTGGAACGAATCTGAAATTTCTTCTGTTTTTCTTAAGATAAGTAAATGTTAAAAAATAACCTGCTTCATTTTGGGGGCTCTCTTATGCGGCCA
>OHVO01000607.1_pt1 | contig 14964 bp, 15 predicted proteins | sample 1579371 | NCBI WGS metagenome assembly OHVO01 (sample SAMEA3882557, study PRJEB24775) | human gut metagenome | biome: human-associated habitat; feature: intestine environment; material: feces | place: Netherlands | collected 2009/2010 | reverse complement strand
GCGCGAGCGTGAAGCTCGGCCGCGCGGAGACGGAAGAGCGCCTGGTCGGTACCGAGAGCGTCGTGTGCATGCGCGGCTGGCTCACGGCGCTGCCGTTTATCCTGCCGGGGCTGATTCTGGTGGCGGTGTTCGTGCTCTATCCGCTGCTGTTTACGATCCGCATTGCGCTGTCCGATTATCAGATCGTGCAGGGAAACATCACGTTTATCGGTCTTGAGAATTTCAAAAAGGTTTTGTCCGGCGGCTCCCGGTTCTGGTATGCCTATCGGAACAACTTCCTTTACGCGCTCGTGACCGTCCCGTTTATCCTGCTGGGCGGCATGCTGTTCGCGTATCTGATCAATAATCTCAAACGCGGACAGGGTGTTTTTCGCGTGGGCTTTTATCTGCCGGTCATCACCTCGTGGGTCATTGTCAGTCTGGTGTTCCAGTATATGTTCAATAACTCCAACCGCGGGCTGATCAACTACATCCTCGTGGATGTGCTGCATGTGCTGGACGACTATGTGCCGTGGCTGCTGCGGGAGTGGTCCGGTAATGCGGCCATCTGGCTCATGGGCATCTGGAAAAACGTCAGCTGGGCCATGCTGATCTATCTGGCGGCGCTGCAGAGCATTCCAAAGGAGCGGTATGAGGCAGCGGAGTTGGACGGCGCGGGGCTCTGGGCGAAATTCCGGTATATCACCATGCCGAGCCTGCGGCCTACGACCTTTTATGTCATGGTAAACATGATCATCGGTTCGTTCAACGTCTTTATTCAGGTCATGATGCTGACCGGCGGTAATCCAAACGGCAAAACATCCACGCTGCAGTATCTGCTGTATGACAAGGCATTCAATCAGTTCGCCTTCGGCGAGGCTTCCGCCATCGGCATGATCTCCGCCGTGACCATCGTGATCCTGACGGTGATTCTGAACCGGACGCTGAAGCTGAACAGCACAGAACAGGAGGGATAGGCTTGAAACGTATCAAAAGCAAACGGGGCTCGGAACTTTTGGGTCAGATCCTGTTGTGGGCGCTGCTGATCGGTGCGCTGCTGGTCTTCTCTGTTCCGTTTTTCTTCATGATCAGCAATTCCTTTGAGGAATTCAGCTATGTGCTGCCATACCCGCCCAGACTGCTCCCGACCAGACTGGATTTTTCCGCGTACAAGCATATTCTGGAACTGGAGATCTTTCCGACGGCGGTCTGGAACAGCGTCGTCAATACCTGTGTAACGGTCGTTCTTTCCGTGTTCATCTCCACGCTCTCGGCCTACGGCTTCGCCCGCATCCGGTTTCCGGGCCGGGACAAACTCTTTGGAATTTATCTGTTTACGTTGATGATGCCGGGCTTTCTGAACATCATTCCGCAGTTCCTGATTTTGAAGGGCATTCAGCTTCCGGGCCTGACAAACGGCCTGATCGGGACGCGTGCCGGTCTGATCCTGGTGTATGTGGCAACCAACGTCTGCGGACATACGTTTTTCCTGCGGAATTTCTTCCGAAGCCTGCCGGATTCTCTATCTGAATCGGTCATTATCGACGGCGGCGGACACGGCACGATCTTTTTCAAAATCATGCTGCCCCTTTCCAAACCGGCGATCGGGACTATGACGATTTTCGCGTTTCAGGGCTTCTGGGAGGAGTATTTTACCGCCAAAGTACTCGTCGGCGCGGATGAGAAAATGATGACGCTCCCGCTGCTGCTGCAGCGGCTCAACGGGCAGTACGCCACGCGCTGGGAGTGGGTCTTTGCCGCGTCGATCCTCGCGCTACTCCCGGTCGTCGCGCTGTTTATTCTGTTCCAGCGAAAAATGGTCGTCGGCGGCCTGACACAGGGGGCGGTAAAGGGATGAAGCTGACCTGTGAATTTGACCGCGCGCAGTATCTGACAGGGCAGGAGATACGGCTGTACTTGCCGGAGGGAGTGAACGCGCCGCGCGTATGTGTATACCGGCTGGAAACGCCTGTTGACTGCTCCGTGCGCCAAAGCGGACGGTCGCTGATCCTGCCGCCGCTGCCGATTGGCAGCTACGGAGTCGCCGTCGAAGCCGGCTCTGCGCAGTGGGAGGGTGCGTTCGACGTTGTGGAGGATTCCCGTCAGGTGACACGGTACGCTTTTTTATCGGATTTTACCTCTGCGGACACTGAAACGCAGGACGTGGACTGGCTCCGGCGGCTGCATTTTAACGCCGTACAGTTTTATGACTGGATGTACCGCCACGACATGCTGCTGCCGCCGCAGGAGCGGTATCTCGATCCCATGGGCAGGGAAACCGACCTTGCCGCGATCCGCGCGAAGATCGCCGCCTGCAAGGCAGCCGGGATTCGCCCCATTGCCTACGGTGCTGTCTATGCCGCTGCAAAGGAGCTGTTTGCAGCGCACCCGGAATGGGCCATGTATACCATGGACGGGCAGGCGATGACCTTTGCCGGGTGGCTCTATTACATGAACATCGCGCCCGATTGCGGCTGGTCGGAGCATATTCTGGCAGAATTCCGAAAGGCCGTCGCCTTTGGCTTTTCCGGGATCCATATGGACACCTACGGCTTTCCAAAGCAGGTCTGGGACGCGGAGCGGCGTCCGGTCGAGCTGACCGACGCGCTTCCGAAGCTGATCGACCGGGCGGCGGAGGCAGTTCGGAAGGAAGACTCTGCCGCAGGCGTGATCTTCAACGCCGTCAACAACTGGCCGATGGAGTCGGTAGCCGGAACGACGCAGGACGCAGTCTACATCGAGGTCTGGCCGCCGAACGACCGCTATTGCGATCTGTATACGCTGATCCGTGAAGCGCGGCTGTGCTCCGGAAAGCAGGTGGTGCTTGCGGCCTATCTGCATCCGTTCCAGCAGGCGGACACGGACGGCGCGGAACGGGCGTTCCGCCTGTCCTGGGCCGCGATCTGCGCAGCAGGCGGCACACAGCTGGTGCTGGGCGAAAATAAAGCCGCCCTGCAGGACAGCTACTATGCAAACTACGCTTCTCTCCGAGCGTCCTTTTTGCCCGTGGTGCAGCGGTACTGCGATTTTCTGGTGCGCTATGCCGCGCTTTTGTATCTGGATGCCGGTATGGACATCGGACGCACTGCGGCCGGCGGGATCAATGAGGATGTTCAATTTGAAGCGGAGGACTGCGTTTTTTCCACGGACGCGGAGGCGGGTACCGTCTGGAGCATGATCCGGGAAAGCGGGAGCTGCCTGAACATCCAGCTTGTCAACCTGCGCGGGAACAACGCGCGGTGGAACGAGGCAAAGGCCGCGCCGCAGGCCGCGGAGAATATCCGGATCCATGTGCGGCTCGACCGGCCGGTCGCCGGTGCGTTTGCCGCTTCGCCGGACGACGAAAGTCTGTGCGCGGAGCGTCTGCCGCTGACCTGCCGGCAGACACCGCAGGGCCGGATCTATACGGCTGAACTTGCGCGGTTGGACTATTGGGCTGCAGTCTGGTTTACGATGGGGGAAGAAGTATGCTGATATCCTATAATGCAGATCTGCTCCCGAAGGTGCGGATGCTGGGACAGATCCGGTATAACGAGCCGTGGCTCCATTTTTCCCGCTGCATCAACGAATGGGTCCTGTATGTGATCCGGGACGGGAATCTGTATTTGCAGGAGGACGGCGTTCGGTATCACCTGAGCGCGGGAGATTTTTTCCTACTGGAGCCGGGCCTGCCGCATGAGGGCTATCAGAAGGCCGCCTGCGACTATTATTACGCGCATTTCACACATCCGGATATGCACCGGGCCGCAGACGACCGGCAGGCGATGGCGCTGCTGGCGGAAAAACGGCGGCAAAGTCTGGTCGGTTATAATTTGGATGCCTGCGATCCCACGGCTCCGGAGACATGCCTGCCGAAGCAGTTTCATCTGACCGGCGGGGAATTCAAAGCACAGCTGCACGCGGCAGTAGAATGCTATGACAGCCGGGAGGACGACTATAAGCGCCGGGCGTCTGCCCTGCTGCACAGCTTTCTGCTTCAGACGGCGCACGAGCATCTGCTTGCAAGAAACAGCGCACAGGGACGGAAGATCCGAAAGTCCGACGTGATCGCGGAGCAGCTTCTGCGCTATCTGAATCAGAACTATACTAAACATCTGACCAGCCGGGAGATTGAGGAACTGTTCGAGGGAAACTTCGATTATCTGAACCGGGTGTTTTCCTCCCTGACCGGCTCGCCGGTGTTTGCCTACCTCAACATTTTGCGGATCAACAACGCAAAGCAGCTGATCTCCACGACCGATCTGCCGTTTTCGGAGATCGCATATCTGGTCGGGATTGAGGATCGGTACTATTTTTCCAAGCTGTTTCGGAAAATGACCGGCATGAGCCCGACGGAATACTACAAGGAGGTCAGAAGCTGATACGATGCAGGAGCAGAAAGGAGAAAATGCAATGCGTGCGGCATGGTGGAAAGAGCGGGTATTTTACCAGATCTACCCGCGCAGCTTTCAGGATTCCAACGGCGACGGGATCGGAGATATCCCCGGAATGATTGCCCGGCTGGATTATCTGAAATGACTGGGTGTCGGCGCGGTCTGGCTGTGCCCAATGTATGATTCTCCGAATGCGGACATGGGATATGATATCCGTGACTATGAAAAGATCATGTCTGAATTTGGGACAATGGAGGATTTTGATACGCTTCTGCGGGAAATACACAAGCGGGACATCAAGCTGGTAATGGATCTTGCTGTGAATCACTCCTCCGATGAACACGCCTGGTTTGTGGAATCGAGAAAAAGCCGGGACAATCCCTGCCGGGATTACTATGGACCTTTACACGCTGGGCGAGAAGAAAGTGGCTCTTTACGCTGTCATTCCCGACAATGATAACACGTTCGTGCGCCCGGATAGGGCACCTTGCAATGCAGAAAAATGGTACTGCCCCGCATGATAACGCGGGAGGCCGCCTGCCTGACCGAAAGGCGAAAGCTGACACGGGAACACAGCACGGCAGGAAAGCGGTAAGTTGCCCAAAGGCAATCGGGCACGACTGAACCGCAAGGCCAAGTGGATATGAGGCTTAAGTTGGGTTTACTGAATGCAAGTTTCAAGTCTCTGTTGTGTCCAGGTGGGGGAAAGTGCCTGTAACCCCCAGCGCAGGTACGTTTACTACTTGAATGTTGGTAAACGGTTATCAGCAAACCTGCGCGACGAGCAGGAGAACCTGCTTTAACGAAACGAAAGCGGAGTCCGACAATCCACATTTACCAAGGCAAAGTGCTAACCGGGGATACCCTAAACAGGAATGCCGTGAAAGGGGGAAAGTTTGGCTATGGTTTAGAGCCTGAATATCCTGCATGGGTACGGAGCGCCCATAGTAGTCCGAGGACCCTGAATTGACAGGGATAGCCGTAAAAACGGAAGCGGTAACGCCGTCCACATGGCGAAGGGGCGCAGTCAATGCGTACTAAAATCATAAATTGATTAGGGAGGAAAACCTCACGAATGAAACCAACAATGGAGATTTTAGCAAGAATCAGTCAGAACTCAAGCAAAAATAAAGAAGAAGTGTTCACCAGATTATACCGTTACCTTCTGCGTCCTGATATCTACTATGAGGCATACCGAAATTTGTACGCTAACAGTGGAGCGGCGACCAAGGGAGTAAATGAAGATACGGCGGATGGATTCAGCGAGGCAAAAATCAACCGTATCATCAAATCGCTGGAAACAGAAACCTATCAACCCAAGCCTGCCCGCCGCACCTATATCCAAAAAGCCAACGGGAAAATGCGTCCGCTGGGGATTCCCACCTTTACGGACAAGCTGGTACAGGAGGTGCTTCGGCTGGTGCTGCAAGCTGTGTATGAGCCGGTTTTTCTAAATTGCGCACACGGATTTCGGCCAAACCGGAGCTGCCATACCGCATTAGCACAGGCCAAACAGGAGTTCTCCGGTGCAAGGTGGTTTATAGAGGGCGACATCAAGGGTTGCTTTGACCACATTGACCACACTGTTTTGGTGGGGCTGGTAAACCGAAAAATCAAGGATGCGCGGCTGATAAAGCTGCTGCACAAATTTCTGAAAGCCGGATACATGGAGGACTGGCGTTATCACATCACATATAGTGGAACGCCCCAGGGTGGGATTATCTCTCCTATTCTGGCCAATATCTATCTGCATGAGCTGGACAAATTTGTGATGGCGCTGAAGGCTGGTTTCGATGTCTATGAGGAGAAAAAGTACACACCTGAATACAATGCGCTACTCAGTAAAAAGAAAGTGGTACAACGGCAAATCAAAAAGGCTGAGGGCGAGGAGCGCCAGCGGCTTATTGAAAAATACAGGGAAATTCGCAAGCAAATTCTGACGACGCCCGCAAAATCCCATACCGACAAGAAAATCAAGTATATCCGCTATGCGGACGACTTTTTGATTGCGGTGAACGGGAGGCGGGAGGACTGTGTAGAAATCAAGCGAAAACTGGCCGAGTTTATCGGTGGGATGTTGAAGATGGAACTCAGCGAAGAAAAGACGCTCATTACCCACAGCAGCGAATATGCCCGATTCCTGGGATATGATGTCCGGATACGGCGGGATGGGAAAATAAGGCGTGTCGGAAAGTTGAAACAATCAAAGCGCACGCTGAACAATAAAGCGGAATTAGTTGTACCATTGGACGATAAAATCCATAAATTCATCTTCTCAAAAGGCATTGCGATTCAAGAGGAAAACGGAAACCTGCGACCCGTCCACCGGGCGGAGCTGCTACACATGACGGATTTAGAAATTGTCTCCAGTTATAACAGCGAACTTAGGGGAATCTGCAATTACTACAACTTGGCAAGCAACTTTTATAGGCTGAGTTATTTGGCCTACTTGATGGAGTATAGCTGCCTGAGAACCCTTGCCAACAAACACAGAAGCTCTGTACCGAAAATCATCCGCAAATTTCAAGATGGACAGGGCCAGTGGGGTATCCCCTATGAAACAAAAAAAGGATGGAAATGGTGCTATTTTGCCAACTACGCCGATTGCAAGACAGTGAAGAATCCGACAGACATAGTTACGTCCGCAACCCAACAGCATAGACTTTCGGTGAATACAATCGAGAAACGATTAAAAGCGTGTGAATGTGAATTGTGCGGAACAACGGACAGTCCCTGCTTTGAGATTCACCATGTGAACAAACTCAAAAATCTGAAAGGGAAACTGCCTTGGGAAGTCGCTATGATTGCAAAGCGGCGCAAAACTTTAGTGGTGTGCCATAATTGCTATGTCATGATTCACCACCAGTGAGTATCTGATTGAACAAGCAAAGACGGAGCCGTGTACAGCGAGAGTTGTAAGCACGGTTCTGAGGGGGGTCTGAGCAGACCTGCCGCCGCAATGCGGTAAGGCGGCTCTTTCCTACCCTACAATTTCCTTGTAAGCCTGCTTTACGCGCAGGCGTTCCAAGCCCTGTATTACAGCGCAGACCAGATCCACCACGGCCCGCTGCCGCGTCACGTTCGCTTTGTACTGGATGAGTTTGCAGCCATGCCGCTGCCAGGCTTTACGCGCGAGCTTGCGACGATGCGCTCGCGTTCCATCTCGGCAAGCGTGATCATTCAGAATATGGCACAGATCAAAGAATTGTATAAGGATAGCTGGGAGACAATTCCAGGCAACTGTGATACCATTTTGTATCTCGGCGGCAACGAATCGTCAACACACAAATACGTTTCCGAGATGCTTGGCAAGGCCACGATTGATACCAAAACGCACGGGCAGACGAAGGGCAAATCCGGTTCTTACTCGACCAATTTCCAGATGTCCGGGCGCGAACTGCTGACCCCTGACGAGGTGCGAAAGCTGGACAACCGCTATGCGCTGCTGTTCATCCGCGGTGCAAGCCCGGTCATGGATGAAAAGTACGATCTCATGCACCATCCAGCAATCTCGCACAGCTCTCTTGGTGGCGCAGCGCCCTACATCCATCACGGAAGCAAACCGCCCGTTTACACTGGTCGTCCGCTGTTTCGTGTGGGCGGCGCAGAAAATTTGAATCCATCAAAGGAGGAATTTCATTGAAGAAACCTTTTGAATCCAAAGTAAAACGGCTCTATTCCATCTTCGCCAGCGTGTTTTTCATGCTGGCGGTTTTTGTTGTCCCGGCGTTCGCGGCGGACGGTGATCCGCTGGCGGTCGTCAACAATCTGAGCGACTTCATTTTCTCGCTCATTCGCGCGGTCGGCTTGATCCTGCTCGGCTTTGGCATTTTGCAGGTTGGCCTGTCTCTTAAGTCGCACGATCCGTCGCAGCGCGCAAACGGCATTCTGACCGTCGCGGGCGGTATCGTCATTACATTCACCAAGGAGATCCTGACGCTGATCACCGGCTGATAAAAATATGGGGAGAGTGAAAAAGCTCTCCCCGATACAACTGGAGGTGATACCATCTCAAGTGGAAACTGGATCATAGATAACCTCAATTCTTCGCTGGAAACGTGGAACAGCAAGCTGTCGGAAATTTGGACGCTGCTGACCACCAGTCCGGAGAACTTCAAGGGCGGCGGGATCTGGAATGTGATCGTGGGCATCAATGATGCGCTGAAGGCAATCGCATATGCGCTTCTGGTTCTGTTCTTTGTGATCGGCGTGATGAAAACCTGCGGCAGCTTTACGGAACTAAAACGCCCGGAGGTGGCATTCAAATGCTTCGTCCGCTTTGTGCTGGCACAGGCGGCGGTCACCTACGGCATGGAGCTGATGACGGCGCTGTTCTCGATTGCGCAGGGTGCGATTCAGACGATCATGGGTGCGTCCGGTCTTTCGGCAATGGAAGCATCCACGCTGCCCGCTGAGATTGCAACGACGATTGAAGATGTGGGCCTGCTGGAAAGCATTCCGCTCTGGGCGGTGACACTGCTCGGTTCGCTGTTCATCTGGGTGCTGTCACTTGTTATGATTCTCACGGTCTATGGCCGCTTTTTTAAGCTCTATATGGCGACGGCGATTGCGCCGATCCCGCTGTCGAGCTTTGCAGGACAGCCCTCCAGCAACATCGGCATGGCGTTCATCAAGAGCTATGCCGCCATCTGCTTGGAGGGCTGTGTCATTTTACTGGCCTGTATTATTTTCTCACAATTTGCATCCAGCCCGCCTGTCGTAACGGAAGGACTCGCCCCGGCAACGGTCGTCTGGAACTACATTGGCGAGTTGGTGTTTAATATGCTGGTACTCGTCGGCTCCATTAAAATGTCCGACCGGATCATCCGGGAATTGATGGGACTTGGATAAGAAAGCCTCCATCCGTAGTTGGATGGAGGTTGTGAGCTATTCAGCTAAAATTCTCGTAATCTTTTGCTGCAAATCCGGGAAGTCTGTCACAGCCGTTTCGTAAACGTCTTCCATGCGCAGCGTTTGATATTTGTGTGCAGCAATATCCCGGAATCCGGCGATTTCCTTCCATGCTACCTCTGGATGCGACAGGCGGCATTCCTCCGTCAGATTCTTTACTAGCTCACCGACGTTGATTACCGTCATGCAGACAGCGCGCTTGAGCATCTCATTATCAAGAAATTCTGTCAGGGAACACCCCTTCATCATACCGGCGGCAATGTTCACCTCGGACAAAACCTTTTGAAGAATAATTCCGTCTCTACGATTCATACAACGCTACCTTTCTGTCGATCACGATCATGCTGTCTGAGGGCAGCGGACCGTGAATCACATCAACGTCCGTTTTCAGAATATCCTCCAGTCGGTACTTGATCGCGCTCAGTGTGAGCAGAGAAATGCGCGGGGATTTGAATTCCAGCAGAAGATCCACGTCGCTGTCTGGGCGGTTCGTGCCATTGGCATAGGAACCGAACAGTTCTGCTTTCTTGATCGGATATTCCTGCGCAGCGAGTTGCACACCGTCTTTGATTTTTTGAATATCCAGCATGGCACAAACTCCTTTCTTGATTCTACTTCTATTATACCCATACTGTTGATAATTTCAAGTGGACTGCCTTTTCAGAAAAACACAGCCTTCACCATGCAGGCTTACCCGTTGCAATCAGGCTGTCCAAATCCATATACGCATTTTCAATCGCTTCAACATGGTACAGGTCATACACATTGTAGACGAAATCGGTAAGACCTTTCTCATCCAACGTTTTCAGCACGGCCCCGGCTGTTGTGTTCTTATGCTGGGCGTAGCTTTCCAGCAGATAGATGAAAAAACGAGATTGATCGTCCAAATAATTACCTCGATTCAACGGTCAGTGGTTGGCGTATTTCACGTCGGGCGCAGGCTCCGGAATCTCATAGCCGTCTTCCAGCGCGGCAACCAGCCATTCGCGTTTGCAGTCCTGCGCGTTTTTCAGCGCCGCTTCTGCCGTTTCGCCGCTGGTCAAACAGCCGCGCAGCTCCGGATACGAGGCTACAAAACCGCCTTCCTCTGTGTCTGGAACAAGTTCCAGACGATACGGAAGATTCATATAATACTCAATTGTCCTCACGGGTTATCACTTCCGCTTCCATGCAGCATAATGTGCTCATACAGACGCCCCATTCTAATTCCATTATACCCAAATTGCGGACAATTTCAAGTCAAACACATTAACGGATAACACTGCGGATTTTTCGCGCCAGCGACACAATCCAAGAAATCAGTCCCAGGACAATGAGTGCATACCAGATCCCATTCGCCAGCGCGTAGTGACTGTAATACCACCCGGAGAACAGCGTTGGCACGATCAGCGCATACAAAAGCGGCAGACCGAGGTGCAGCAGCGACGCGGCATGAAATAATACGGACAGAAGCAAACAGCCAGCCCCAAATACGATCATCAACATGGCACAGCCTCCTTTTGAAAGTTTGTGCCATGTTAGCTTGGAACAAAGAAAAAATCAAGCCCCATTCCAGAAAAAACTGAAAAACAGGAGGGATTCATCATCGAAGTTAAAATCAACAAAGAAATCCAACGGTATCAGGAGAGCATTCTGTTCGGCTTATCGCTGCGGCAGATGGTGTTTGCGCTGCTCGCCGTCGGTGTGGCAGTCGGCGCGTATTTTGGCTTGAAGCCGCTTATCGGCGCGGCGGAGGTCGGCTGGGTGTGCATGCTGGCGGCGTTCCCGTTTGCCATGTGCGGCTTTTTTAGCTACAACGGTATGCCCGCCGAGCGATTCCTACTGGCGGTCATTCGGTCAGAAATTCTCTGTCCGCGTACACTGTCATATCATCCGCAGAATCTATATGCAGAATTGCTGCTGGATTCCAATTCCATGCGGGAGGTGCTGACGCTTGATTAAAACCCTCAACAACACCATCAAGCAGGATCGCACAGCCTACAAAATCCCGCGCAGCGTACAGGATGTCATTCCCATCCAGAGAATCTTCGCGGATGGGATTTTTCAGTTCGGCACGAAATATTCCAGAACGCTGCGCTTTTCGGACATCAACTATGCCATTGCCTCGAAAGAGGACAAAACCGCGATGTTCCTCGGCTACAGCGAGCTGCTGAACGCGCTGGACAGCGGCTCAACCACCAAGCTCACGATCTGCAACAAGCAGGTCAACCGACAAGCGTTTGAAGATACCGTCCTGCTCCCGCAGCGCGGCGACAGCCTCGATGGATTCGTGGACGAGTTCAACGGGATGCTGGAAGGTAAAATCTCCGGCAGCTCCGCCAGCGTGGAACAGGAGCGGTTTCTCACGGTTTCCGTTCACAAGAAAAACGTGGACGAAGCGCGCACGTTCTTCTCCCGCGTGACAGGCGAGATCACGTCCAAGCTCTCGCGGCTCAATTCGTCCTCCAACGAGCTGGACGCCGCCGAGCGGTTGGATGTGCTGCGCGGCTTTTTCCGCCCAGATGAATCATCATTGCCGTTCGACCTGCAATCTGCCATGAAGCGCGGGCATAACCTCAAGGATACGATCTGCCCGGACAGTCTGGAATTTCATCGGGACTACTTCAAAATGGGCAATCAATACGGTCGTGTGCTGTTCCTCAAGGACTATGCCAGCTACATCAAAGACAGCATGATTCTGGAGCTGACCGACCTCAACCGGCGCATGATGCTCTCCATCGACATGATCCCCGTGCCGACCGACGAAGCCGTGCGCGAGGTGGAGAACAAGCTGCTCGGCGTGGAGACGAACGTCACCAACTGGCAGCGGCGGCAGAACAGCAACCAGAACTTTTCTGCGGTTGTCCCTTACGATCTGGAACAGCAGCGCAAGGAAACCCGCGAGATGCTGGACGACCTCACGACCCGCGACCAGCGGATGCTGTTTGCCGTGGTCACGCTCGTGCATCTGGCGGACAGCAAAGAGGAACTGGACAGCGACACCGAAACGCTCCAATCCATTGCGCGCAAGCACCTGTGCCAGCTCGCAAAGCTGAGCTTTCAGCAGCAGGACGGGTTAATTACTGCGCTGCCGCTCGGTTTGCGGCGTATCGATGCACTGCGGACGCTGACCACAGAAGCCCTCGCTGTGCTTATGCCGTTCAAGGCGCAGGAGATTCGACACCGGCACGGCATCTACTACGGGCAGAACGCGATCTCCAAAAATCTCATTCTGGCAGACCGAAAAGAGCTGCTCAACGGCAACGGCTTTATTCTCGGCGTCTCCGGCTCCGGTAAATCCTTTGCAGCCAAGCGCGAGATCACGGAAATTGCACTGTCCACGAATGACGACATTATCATCATTGACCCCGAAGCCGAGTACCGACCGCTGGTCGAAGGCTTGGGCGGCGAGGTCATTGAAATCTCCGCGACCTCGCCCAATCATATCAATGCTCTTGATATGGAGTCTGGCTACAACGACGGCGACAACCCCGTCGTGCTGAAATCCGAATTCTTATTGTCCCTCTGCGAGCAGCTCGTGGGCGCAGGCAAGCTGTCTGCCAAGGAGAAATCCATCATTGACAGGTGTACTGCCCAGGTCTACCGCGAGTTCATCCGAAACGGCTATCTCGGCGTTGTGCCGACATTACAAGACTTCCACGCTGCGCTCCTGGAGCAGCCGGAACCGGAATCGCGGGACGTTGCGCTGGCACTGGAGCTGTTCACAGAGGGCAGCCTCAACACCTTTGCCAAGTACACGAACGTGGACACCAATTCCAGAATCCTTTGCTACGACATCCGCGACCTCGGCAAGCAGCTCCTGCCGGTCGGTATGCTGGTCGTACTGGACAGCGTGTTCAACCGCATCATCCGCAACCGAAAACTCGGTAAAAATACATGGTTATATATTGACGAAATCTACCTGCTGTTCCAGCATGAATACAGTGCCAATTTCCTGTTCACGCTCTGGAAGCGGATGCGCAAATACGGGGCCTGCGGCACAGGGCTGACGCAGAACGTTGACGATCTGTTGCAATCCCACACGGCGAGAACCATGCTTGCAAACAGCGAATTTCTGCTCATGCTCAATCAGGCGAGTACGGACCGAATCGAGCTGGCGCGGCTGCTCAATATTTCGGACAATCAGCTTTCGTATATTTCGGGCGTAGATTTTGGACACGGGCTTCTCAAGTGCGGCAGCACCATCGTGCCTTTCATGGACCACTTCCCGCGCAGCGGCAGGCTGTACCAGCTTATGACGACGAAGATGTCTGAACGGGTGGAGCAGGCGACGTAATGCGGGAGGTAAAAGAAAAATCGTCGCTGAAAGAGCGAGTTGGCGAAACGCTCAAATCCGCGCCGCGAACAGCATTCCGCCGCGGCACAGATGCTTCCTTTCAGCAGCTCCGGCAGGAGCTGCGCGACGCAGCACAGGATGGGCAGCCGGAGGATCGCTACGAGAGCGGCAAGATCACGGATACCGCCGACCATGCCGTGCAGGAAGTCCGCCATCTGGCAGAAAAGGCAGCCCACAGGCTGCCGAAAACAAAATCCGAACCGCAGCGGGAAGCCAGGACAGAATCTGTTCCACAACATGAGCAGCCTCGGCACCCCCTGCAGCCTACTGCGGTACCGAGGGAATATCCACCGCAAAGCCAGTCACAGGGAAATCAGTCTGTGCGCGAATCGGCTTCTCCGATCAGGGAGAAGCCGATTCCTCCGGCAAGCGACAAGCAGCCAAAAATGCGAGAGCATACACCGACCGCTGATGCACCTGTGCAACAGTCCCGGCATCCAGCTTCGCAAATTCATGAAAAGTCGCAGGTCGTTTCCTGTTCACAGGTAAATCAGCCTGTGCGCGAGCTGTGGTCTTCGGTCAAAGAAAAATCTGCTGTGAAAGCAAAACCGGCAGAACAGCGCTCGCTTGGAAACGCCCCTGCCAGCACGGAACCGTCTGCACCTGCGACGACCCCGACGGTGCAGCCATCAGCACGGACTCTGCCAAGAGAAAAACCGATTGTTTTCTCTCCGCGAGAACCGCTTGCCACGCCAAAAACGGATACCACACAGTTTGCGCTTCCTGCAATCAAGACGAAAGAGTACATCCGAAGTAGGCGGCAAAAGCAGAATTTTCTCAAAGAGGAAGCGAACGGTATTGAAAACATAACCGAAGATTCCGAAACGTTTTTGCCTGCCGTCCGTACACGGGAAACTGTTCGTGAACAGCAGAAACTCCACGTTTCCCATAGTGCGGAACAGGAGCAGCCGGTCATGCCGCAGATTCGAACGCGGCAACCGCAGGCAGTTTCCATGCACGCCAATACAGAATCCGCGAAACCGGATGCCCCGCAGCCACCGCTGCCGGACATCAAGAGCAAGCGGAAATACATTGTGGCCCAGCAGCCGACGCAGGTAACGCCCGTGCAGACAAACCCACAACAGGCTATACGAAAATCGTCTCATAGTGGCGTGAAATTATGTCAACCGGAATCGGCAAGCGAAATTGTTCCAGAAGTAACGGGCAAAAAATCTGTTCCTGCAAAACCGGTGCGTGTCCAGAAACAGGCGCGACCGACTTTTGTAAAAAAGCAGAAGATCAAAACGGCACCAAAAACAAAAATCAAGTCCGCCACATCTGCGGGAAAAGCCTTGCCAAGCAAAGCGTCGGCGGCTGCTCCCAAGCAGGCCGCAACTGTCATCCGCAAAGGGCAGTTGCTTCGGG
>OHVO01000588.1_pt1 | contig 15300 bp, 19 predicted proteins | sample 1579371 | NCBI WGS metagenome assembly OHVO01 (sample SAMEA3882557, study PRJEB24775) | human gut metagenome | biome: human-associated habitat; feature: intestine environment; material: feces | place: Netherlands | collected 2009/2010 | reverse complement strand
GATGGAAAACCCGTTGGGTTTACCACATTCCCACACCCTTCCGCACACCCCCAATTCCCCACCGACTTTCTCCATTTTCAAGAGAAAAAAGTACATGATAGCTCCCCTGCAAAACCCTTAAAGGGGGGCATATATTATCAATGAGTTATTTCCCTATTTTTACCTGTAATTATAGCCTGTCCGACAACCGATTGCAAGGCCCTTCGGACAGGCTATTTTATCAAATCTGAAATGTCTCTGTGCGCACTAATTTCGTCCTGCTCTCATATCTAAAGGGACAGCAGCCAGCGGCTTCGTATGCAGGAATATCATCTCCCAAAAGCCGGTCCTGTAGTTTGCCTTTAACCGGCGCTCCAGCATCACGTTATAATTGCGATACTCTTCTCTCCAGTCCTTGTCGTAGATCATATTGGCATAGCCTTTTGGATAGTTTTCAGTGATGCCGATTTTTTCAATCAGCCAGTTCCCATCCTCGTCATCCTGAAACAGTTCCTGTATCAGATGTCTAACCTCTTCCACGCAAAAATCCACGGCATACGGCGTCTCCAGCACCGTTTCCCATAGCATCACTGCACGCCAGCGCCCATTTCCATCTTTGTAGCGGTGCTCCTTCTCCATCGATGACACCACAACATACCCGGTATGTTCCTTCTTCGGCTTCAACTTCCGATCAGCGTTGGCTCGTTCCCGTGCGATCCGCAGCAAATTAGCATTCAGCCCTCGCTGCAGCGCACTTTCCTTTTGTTCTGCTGCCAATGCCTTTTCCAGATATTCTATATCTTTCGCTGCATCACACTCCGTAGATTCTATTCTTCTTTGAGCGTCAATCTGTACTCGACGAATCTCTTTATCTGCATCGTACTTTGTATTCCTGACCTCCTGTTCTGCACCGGAGATCTGTTGCAGCAATCTATCATATTCGCCTTCCGTCAAAATCACATGGGTACATTCCGGGTCAGCGCGGCCACCACTTGTCGGCTTATATCCAAATGCAGTTTTCTTTACAAACTCGCCCACGGCAGCGCACCTCCTTACAGGCCCCGAATATAGTTATCCGCTACGACGCTGATTCGGTTATGCCCCAGCGCCTTGCTGCAGATCAGCATGGCAGCCTTGTCCAGCTTCTTCCCCGCTTCATCTTTTCGGCAAGTATAAACCTCGCTTTGATATCGCCGCCCGGTGCCACGGTTTACCCGGTCATAAGGAATGTCCTCTATCGCCCTGGCATGAGCCTTGTAGATCGCCGTGGCATACTCCGCACGATAACCGTGGATGTCGGCGCAATTATGGACGTGCTGCCACACCTTCTCCTCTGGCGGTGTATCAGTTATCCGTTCAATGATCTGCCCTGCATTTTTGCCTATAATCGGGCTTAAACGCTCTCGTCCGCCCTTTCCGTTGCGGACATGGATAAACCACTCCTCTGAGAACAAACGTGCGTCCTGGAGCATTTCAAGGCGCTTTGTGACGCTCGGTGCTCGCTGCTCCTCCGGGATCTTCTGCAGTTCGGAGATCTCCGCCTCAATTTGCGCCCTGGACACCAGATCCTTCCCCCGCAACTCCTGCAGTTCCTTTCGCCGCAGACCGGTTCCTCTGCAAAATTTTATCAGTTCATCGTTATTAGTCTTGGAGAAGTGCTTGTCTCGCACCCGATCCCCCCGGCTCCGTTTAATCTCCTCACGTTTTCGCTTGGGCGGATTAAAGTAATTCTCGTCATCCGGGGAAATCCCGTAGAGCTTTCCCAGCGCTTTCGCTTCAAGCTGCACCGTCCACGCTGAAAGCCCCTGATCCACTCTGGTCTGAAGCCACTCATTGGCATACTTCTTTGCACTCTTCAGCGTGGTACACTCCGGATGCTTCTCCTTGATGTACTTGATAAAATATTTGGTATGTTTCCAGTAGCTCTTATAGGTGTTGAACGCAAATATTTTATCTTTCTCTGTGCCATTGGCTACCGCCTCTTTTTTGCTCTCGCCAAAGGCCTGCATCCCGGTAAGCCGGTCATAGGCTTGCTGGTGCAGATCCTTGAAGTACGCTTTATTTCTACGCCCCATTCCGACTTCCTTTCGTGCATCTATTTTTGTATAAATCTATATTTCTATAAAACCACATAACTATTTTCTTAGTTTTATAGACTTCTACATTTCTCGTTCAAGCTAAGCCGCCTCATGCCAGCTCCATTCGGAGACTCGACAATCGGCAAAATACACTTTTTAACGTCTTATGTATGACGGGTTTGGGATTGCTCCCTACACTTTTTTTAATCTGCTTATGTGTGCAGCTCTGTTTTATTGAGATCTACGGCAGTTCAGATTCTGTCGGCTTCTTTGTAGAGGAAGCAGCTCTCCGGAAGATCTACAGTATTCCAGCTACTATCAGAAGATGGATAGGGACAGATACGTTTTACTTACCGACACTTTCAAAAGGATTACTCATGCCGGGTCCATGATGCGCTTTCCAGTTCACAAAGGTTACTACGGCAAGCCCACGCATCACACAGGTGTATCGTACCTGAAGCGGCTTCTGATTAGCAAATTGCTAAACCCCCAGCCGGCATATCTGCCAGCCAAGACGCTCTGGGCCTAATTACTATTTACCCTCGCCCAGACGAGCTTCATTCTTCATTTCTGCTACCGGCCACACGCCGCCCGCAGCCGCCATCTATTCCCCCTTTCTTTCAACGCTCCAATCAGCGTCTACCACAGCCTTTTCTATCCAAGGACATCTTACCATACGTAACTGGTAGTGTCAACATATTACTAAATTTAACCGTATAACGGTTTACCCGTTCACATATAGCGCAAACGGGTAAACCGTTATAAATGTGATCTTTTTTCATCAATGTAAAAGCTACCAAGACCCAAAGGAAGCTCAAAATATCAAGGTAACTATAGAGATTAAAATTTATCAGTCTGACTGGAATTATGAGTTCCCGTCAGACTGATAAATAGGCAATTTTAATTTGAATATACAAAGAATTGATTTAAAACGATAATATTAAAATCTCGGAAGTACATATCATCGCTCGTTTTTGAGAATGAACAGGTATCTATTGTCACTATAAACGGAATCTCGTTAAGCAATAAAGAAATCGTCTTCCCTCTCGACTTGATCAATTCTCTGCATAATGATTGATCTTTTTCAAGTGAGCTCACTTGAAAAGAAAACATTATTTTTTTATTAATCTTGAAACAACTTGCAGCAAAAATATGATTGTCGTATTGCAATTTCAATTTTGTTATGAGAGATATTTGCATCTGTGGGTTATCTATAATAGTTGGAGGACACATCAGGTGCAGTGATTGAAATGCCACGTGAATCAATCATAAAGCCAGATAATGTAGCAGTATTTTTACCTTTCAGAGTTGTCACATTGTCGATAGTACCACCACAGTCTCCATCGAATTCAATATCTCCGAGAACGAAAATCTGCCCCCGGTTAGTAGATACAGTCCCAGTAAAGACCATAGCTCCACCAGCATTGGAAGTAATCCCCCATGTAACCATGTGTGCATCTACCCAATAAATAGTGGCGGTACCAGCATTACCCGTTGCGGTTTTTCGCTCAGCAGGATTATATGTTACAGTATTACCGTTTTCATCAACATACCAATAAACTGTAACAATTTCACCATGAGGATCAGGCGCAGGAGCATCTTCGGGGAACCAATCAGGTAGTGTGTTACTTTTGAAAACAACCGGCTCTGTTTGCTCTGTGGTAGCAGTATCTACCGCAAATGCAGGTACGCAAAAAACGATAGCCATAACACACATTAACAAAGCGGACATTAGTCTCTTCATTATAAATTTTTCTTCTTTTCTGTAGTCCAAATAATGAATGTTGTATGGATAGCTAATTTCCCCCGCCAATAAGTGAAGTCTTCATCCATTTGCCAATTCATCAGCCGAAGACGCTAAACGAATTCTTACTGTTCCATCTAATGCCGAACCATCTTGGGCTGTTACGGTTAAATAACGCATACCAGATGCAGCATTCGAGTTAGTGATATTGGTATGCCTACCAGCCCCCAAAGTAATCGGAGACGACGTAAGTTGATTCTTACCAGATGCATCAGTCAATGTAATGTTATATGAAGTCTTACTGGTATTTGAAACAAAAACTCGATAGTACGGATAGTCACTATTCGTTCTAAAGGGAATCGTCTGTGATCCGCTCTTATCATTTAAAAAGCTATCGACCGCAATATAGCTATCTCGTCTCATTCCTCCCACAAAGGAATCCTCGACACCATCCTTGATCTCAAAGATGACTCCATCATTTGTTTCAATCGTTGTTGTCTGCAAATTATCATTGTACGCTGCCATTGCCATAACGCCACTGCAGCAACTCACAGCCATCACGCAGGCCATTACCACACTCAGGATTTTCTTCTTCATAACAACTCATTTCTCCTCTCAAATTATCTCTGCACTATATAGTTCTTTCCTTGATGGAATCTAATAGTTTACAAAGCCGAAAACATTTACTGTATAACTGGAGTTATTTCTTATTGCAAACGTATAGTTCCCTCTGAGATCTATTCTAATTGTCTGATTGATGCTTCCGTTATTTGCTCGTACTGGATAAAATGTTCCATCAGAATCAATCAGTCCGAAATCCATACTTGCTGACGCAGGAGTATATGATGCTGTAATCGTAACAGTCTCTCCATACTCCATCGGAAAACTACTGCTTGCCTTCATAAGAGTTTTCGCCGGAATATCAAAATCGAATTTTCCAGATGCTCTTCTCTCTTCAATTTCTACTTTTTGTTCTCCAAGTTCAGCAGCAGCCACTGGCGTAAAAAGGCAGCCAAAAACTGCAACACAAGCAAGCAAAAAGCACGTACATTTCTTCAGCCATATCGGTATCACCTCCTTCCTTCTAACTCCAGTCCAAATTAAATTCTGGTGATTCATGGGGCGTATTCTTTTCCCCTTGTATCTCATGCAAATCTAAAAAAGGTCCTTTTTTCGTACTCATATACCAAAAAATGCAACAAACCGCCAGAGCCAGAATCATCGCTGCAATTACTCCACGCTTAGCCCAAACGTGCCTTTTTCCCTTATCTTTACGCTCTATATCACATTCTACTTTTTGACATTCAGGCTTTTCTATTGGGACTTCCTCATTACTCTCATCAAGCAAATCATCTAACTTTACGTTATAGAGCTTGCAGAGAGCCTGAAGATTTTCGATAGACGGTCTCGAGTCTCCAGCCTCCCATCTTGATACGGCCTGTCTGGACACATTTAATTTTTCTGACACATCCGCTTGGGACATGCCTTCTTTTTTCCGTAAGCGAACCAATTTCTTCTCTAAGGTCATTGTTTGTATCTCCGAATTTATCTTAGAAGTTAATAAATGTAAACCGCGTGCGGTTTACATTTAGGCAATCGCCGATTGCCTTTCCAATTTTCTCGTTCTTTTTACAGATATTTTGTTAATCCAGCACGTAATACATCGTTGATCGACTCAGTCAAATTCTTTCCCTCTTCCAGCGCCTTTCTACGCAATGCCTTATCAATGTCCCGATCTAAAAAGTAAGCTCGCTGCACACGATCCTTGTTCTTTTTCGGTTTTTCAGTTTCCTCCTGCAGCTTCTCTGCCGGTCGACGATCTGCACCAATGATGGACTTGAATGCAGCCTCCTGATCAAACTTTGCTTTTCCTGCCATTATTCCTTAACCCCTTTCAAAAACTCCTCAATAAATGCTTTATAGTCCTCTGATACCGTAGATCTATTTGCGTAGTCAAAAATATCTTGCCGGTTTGCCTGCGCTTCTTCTACTACTACGGCAGATCTGATATACGTCTCGTAAATCGGTGCAGCAATATACTCGCTAAGCTGTTCTGCGAGCTCCTTCATCTGCCGGCTGATATTAGCCCGCGGATTAAATTTCGTAAATAAGATACCCCTAATTTTCACGTTCGGGTTGCAATACTTCTGAACACTGGTAACTGTCTCGTTGAGTTGCGATATTCCTACGGTCGCAAAAATTCCTGCTGTCGTTGGAATCAAAATATCCGTAGCGCAAGTAAAGGCATTCACCGTCAGCACACCCAAAGAAGGCGGCGTGTCAATCACTATAAAATCATAGTCGGCTGCGATCGGCGCCACGGCCTCCTTCAGCCGGTGTTCTTTTCCCGTCTGCGACAGCTCCTGCTCCGCTCCGGCCAACATAATATTTGCCGGCACAACATCGTATCCTCCTTTAGTATGCTGAACTGCCTCCTGGATACTGGCAGCTCTTTTCATGACCTCATAAATCGTCTGGACATTGTAGTTTTCTGCTCCGCAAGCCGTCGAGAAATTCCCTTGCGGATCTAAATCAATACCGAGGACTCGGTATCCCCTGGCTGCAAGGCCTGCAGCCAACGCCTGGGACGTTGTTGTTTTTCCAACGCCGCCCTTTTGATTTGCTACTGCAATAATCATTTGTTCGCCCTCCTATATGTAGTTTTGTAGATAAATATATTTATATTTTACTATATTTATAGACCATAGTCAACCGCAATAAATCGTGCATTATTGCAAACAGGCAATCAAAAATTGCGTCAATGTAAACCACACGCGGTTTACATTGACGCAATTTATCCGTACAATTTTAGTAAAAGAGTAGAGGTGATGCTAACCGATTATGATCATGATGGCATTGATAACTATGTAACCTGTAAGGTTGAAACCCGCTAATCTATAAAATTATCGGTATATAACAATGTTCATAGTGGAATAGAGCAATTCCACAGGAAAGTTTTAGATAACTACATTTATAGATAAATAGCAAAAGAGAAATGGACGAAAGCAAAATGCTCCGTCCATTTCTCTTTAAATCTTTACAAACAGCCCAACCGGGCAAACTTCTCTGAAACCTGGCGTTGAAATATACCAACATCCGGGTCCATTCTGATCTTCTCTAATCTCCAGCGTAACATCATGCCAACCGTCGGGAAATAGTGCTGCAAAACTATCGCCAGCATGTATGCCTTCTCCATTGAGTGTCAGTCGAGGGTGCTCATCAGTATCTGCCAGATCAGGGAGCTGCAACTGAGCAATGGCTTCATTTTTCATGCGCTCATAGCCTCCTTATTTCTCATCGATTAGTTCCAAGACATTTGAATTTTCCGATGATTGTCCGCGCAATCTCTCAAATAAAGGTTGATCAAAGTCTGATATGGAATTCCCTTAGTTACAGCCATCGATTTAAAGTAATCTATTGTACTGCCATCAATGTTAATCGTAATTTGCTTTTTCAAGCCGCTTGCATAAGGATTTTTTCTTGGATTCAACTCTCGAATATTATACTCGTCTCTCATACAATCACCTCAGATTCCGTCAAGATACGTTCGCTGCTCGGCTCTGGTCGCCCTTCTCGCCGAGATAATACGAACGACGTTCTCGTTGTCACGATAGCAATGGCTCACAATGCAAATTTGTTCTGTTTTAGTCTCACCGATAATGAGGAATCGATCCTCCTCATCAGAGTGGTCAGGATCATCAAACAGAATAGCGAACTCGTCGTAAAAGACCTCCCTTGCTGTCTCGAAAGATAAGCCATGCTTCTTTTTATTGATTTCGTTTTTATTGGGATCCCACTCAAACTTTATTGTCTCCATAATTATATTATACTTATATTGTAATTATTGTCAATGTCATTTCCTATATCATTTTCCCAGGTGCTGAACATCTCCCAGAACTTCATCATAATGCTTTACTATCCCACCATTTGCGGATTGTCTTGGGATCAAGTCCAGTATCCCTATGGCAGTCTGCTTTGCGCCCGTCCGGGTGCTGCTGCCGCCACTCACACACCCTTTTTTTCGCCGTACCACTACCTTTTGGTCTTCCTTCGTTTACAGCTTCTCCTAATTGTTTTTTCAGAGATTTCATAGTATTCATAACCCGAACATGATCGCTTCGTTTGCGCCAATTTCTCTTGTTGACCGGCATAGTCATGCCGGAGAGCTTGGCAATATCGTCCCTCGGAAAAGTTACATAGTCCTCATTGAACATTTCTAAAGCACACACAATATCGTCCCTCGTAAAACGATTGATGTCCTCTACGCTCATATCATCATATCGCTCGAGCAATCCAAATGCGTCCTCTCTCAGCTCATCTTCATCTATGCCACACTTTTTTGCGTATATGGCCAACGTCATAATCCCGTAAAAACGATGTCCCACACGAATCTCATCGGCAATCCGATGAAGCCACCAGTCATAGAGATCCCGTTTCACTGTCCAGCGCCCCCGGCGCTCTTTTTTTACGATACGACGCTCATACCAGTCCGGATACTTTTCCTTAGCCTCAGCCAGTGATAGGCGGCTCTTTTTCATAAGCGCCTGTATTCGCTGCTGCTCCCCATTGCTGTCTGGGATATAGTCCAGCAGCTTCTCCAGATCTACAGCATCCCCGAATCGATAAGCTACCACAGGATAATCTCGCCCCAGCTTTGAGCCAGACCCAACAACACGGAATCCCTGTAAAATGCCCTGCATCTGCGGCTCACGCATGGACGAGGTAAACCTGTTCCATATCTGCCTGGTGAGGGCATACTTCAGTTCCTTCAAAATTTTCTGATTTTGCGGATACATGGGAACCGGCTCTGTCAGCACATAATAGAGATGGAGTCCTGTTCCGCTGTTTACAATGAAGGTCGCTTTGGGAATGATATCCTTGTCCATCTGATGCAGCGTATCCCGGAGCTGCGGCATACCTACACCGTCCAAATCGAAAACGATGGCATAGAGATATCTGGCATTTCTCCCGCTACGCTGCCTACCGAAGTATGAGATAGGAGACATGATCGTAAAATCTGTATCCTGGATATCTCCCAATTCTTCCAACTCGTCCGTAATCAGATGTCTTCTGGCCTTACCGTCACCTTCGATCTCCAGCGCGACCCCATTTTCACGACTATCCTGCTTTCTTGGGACGGTCAGTGCAATAGCATTTCCTTTAGCATCTTCATAGTGGCCCTTCCTCTCGAACGAACCTTCAGGAAATATCTCTCTATAAAACTCAAACGGCTCCACCGGCTCCAAATACTGCCGGAGATGGTCGTTCTTTTCCCTATAAAGCGCCCGCTGCCGCTCCAGAGCGGTCTGCTGATCTATCGTCACAAAAACACCTCCAGTCCAGAAAAGAAAAAGAAGCAAAAAGAAAAGTCCGCAACGCGGAGACCGCCTGCGGGCGGGAAGGGGGAAAAGGGGAGCCAAAGAGCGCCCCCTTCGGGGGCTTAAAGAGAAAGTCACCTCCCCTTTTCCCCCTCGCTCCGGGGCATGGAAATGATGGAAAACCCGTTGGGTTTACCACATTCCCACACCCCTCCGCACACCCCCATTTCCCCTCCGACTTTCTCCCGATTCAGAGAGAAAACTTTCTTTCGGCTGTTTGAGCCAAAGGCTCTTAGGGGGGCATATATTATCAATACAGTAAATCCCTATTTTCGTCTATCATTATAGCCTGTCCGAAAGGCGTTTGCAAGGCCCTTTGGACAGGCTATTTTCACAGGCTCATATCGTCCCAGGAATGGCCTCTCTCACGCTGCTGTTGCTGCCGGTATGTCTGATGCTCTGGCAGCAGCTCCCTCGCCTTATCGACGAGGTGAAGAAGCTGCCTCGGCAGATGCCGCTCCAGCATATCCAGCACCCGGTCGATGCCCTCCAGCAGCCGGTCGGAAAAGCTCCGTTCTTCCTCCAGCGCCTCCTTCAGCTCCATGTTCTCATACTGGAGGCGTTCAAGCTGGTTCTGTTTTGCCGCAGCTTCCATCCGATCCATGATAGACGGAACCTTTTTTTGCAGCTCGGCCTTGTCTTTTCTCAGCGCAGCATTTTCCTTTTTCAGCTCCACATTTTCCTGCTTCGCCGCAGCGCCGATCATGGCCGCAGCCTTGAGATCCCTGATCTGCTCCACCGTAACGCCCTTGACAGACCCTGTGAGCGTTTTTTCCGGTCGGATGGTATCAAAGTCCACCCGCGCCCGTTCTGCGGCCTTCAGCGCCGCAGAAGCGCCGGAGAGCGACTTGATTTCCCTCTTCAGCTCAGTTCTCTGCTCCTGCAGGTCTGTCAGCTCCTGCGTGGCTGCCGCCGTCTGCTCCTGCACGGCCTCGGCCTCCTGGATCGCCGCCCGGTACTCCGGCAAATCCATGTGTCGCCGGTTGCTGCCGAGAGAAATGATTTCAAATTCGTACTGCTGGGCGATCTCCGTCAGGGTGTCCTTCTCCCGATCCATCCAAGCCTTCCACTCGGTCTGTTTCCGGCCAAGCCCTGTAAAGCCCTGCTGCTTGAGGGCCTGCTTCATGGATACTCTCACGGACAGCCCCCGCGTCTGCTCCGTTGCCACCGGGATATAGTCTACATGAAGATGCGGCGTGGCCTCGTCCATGTGCAGAACCATGTTGAACACCCGGAGATGGGGGTTGCGCTCCTGAAAGGTTTTTGCGAACTCCGTCAGCGCCTCGGCTGCCCGCCGGCCACCCTCCGAGCCGCAGCCGCAGTCGCTGAGATTTCCGATCTGGAAGATGGCCTCATGGAACAGCTTCTCTTGCTTGCTCTGCCGGATATGCTCGTAATAGTCCGGGATCTTATCTCTGGTCTTTTTCTTCCCGGCGTTGTAGCTCTCCAGCGCCGCGTCAAACAGCTCGTGATAGACCTGCTTCAGATCCTCGTTGACAAAGACGATGTTCTGCCCCGACCGGCCACGGTCTACATTGGCTGCTGTGAACTCCCGGTTATTGTGCCGGATGCTGCCACGGCCCATCATGCCGGAAATCGTTGTTCCGATACCGCTCACCCTTCCTTTCCTCTGCTCTATTCTTCCGTTTTCGTACTGCTGCTATTTTACCATATAAGTACCGATTAGGCAACCTCTTTGTTACTTTCTGGTGAGAAAGTAACGCAAAAGCACTTTCACACCGCCTCCCTTTATGGGCTGGCAGTATGAAAGTGCTTTTGCGCGCTTCCGCGTGGACTGCTGGAGCTGGCTGCGTCTATCGGTCGCTTGTGCTGCCGGTCATGCGCTGCCTCTGCCTCCAGCAAGGGACACTCATTATCAGGCCAGAGTCATTTTAGCAAAATTATCTTGCCATTATCATCGATTTTTAGTATAATTTGTTTAAATCCTATCCACAGAAAGAGGTGATTCCCATGGGCCGATATACTCAGTTTAAGCATACCTGCCCACCAAAGTAAAAGGATGTCTTTACATGAAAAAATCCTTATCGATTATTCTTTCTCTCGCTATGGTCTGCACTATGTCTGCTACCGCTTTTGCAGCCGACAGTTCAACTGACTTATCTGCTATCGCAGACGCAACAATTCAAGTTACGCAAACAACCAGTGAAAGTGGAGCAATTACGAACACCTTTAATAATTTGGACGACTTTGTGAATGCTGTGCACACTGCAAATCCTGCCATTTCTGATTACGAAATTGCAACTTATATTTTGGACTACACCGGTCAAGAGTACCAAGATTTACCCGAAGAAGAAATTCTTTCTTTCCTCACCTATGATAACATCAGCACTTCATCTTCTTATGTACGAGTTGATGATGAAGGAAACACCATCGTTTCCAATTTTGACGCTATTCCTTTAGCCGATTGGACATCAAATGATGGATATATGAAAATCACTACAAATTACAGTTACATCAAAACTGTTGGCCGTGAGAAATACTATTCCGTATGGGCAAGGGGAACATGGCAAGAATATCCTGCTATTGCATTGCAAGACGCCTTTGTTTTGGGCACTTCTGGAACTTTCGATGACAGTTATAGTGAATATGGTTCTGTTTCTCAAACTTTCACCTGTACCAGCGGCTGCACACAAAAAACATACAAAAATCGAAGTGTATCAAGTTCCAACACCATCGATGAAGATTTAAGCTTTGACTATGAACGATTTATTCCTGTAATGCACTTTGTTCCAATTTCTCCAAGATGTGATTATTGCACCGGTGGTGCAAGGGACTATTACTTCAGTGCATACATTCGCTACGGCATGATTGCCGATGAAAGCGTAAATATCCAAGCTGGATACGCACACAAGACCATTGGTTTCGGCGATATTAGCGTTGGAATTGATGTAAACGGCACACCAAGTTTCTCCGCCAGCGTAGCTACCGTAGTCCCTTACGTTGCAAGAGCTGTCACCGTTACCTACTAAAATAAAAGCGTGACCTAACAAAAAAGCTGCAGAGGCTTCTCTGCAGCTTTTTTACTCGTCTTTTTTCATTCTTTTTAGAATGAAAAAACCCATAACCGTTATTGCAACAATAGCTCCCGCATCCGGCCAATTCATAACCGCTCCCATTGTTGCGCCCAAATAGCCTGCAATAAATGTTATAATAGCCGCAATAAATTCCATTGTTACACCTTCATTTCTATTTTCTAAAAATCTTACTCCAAAAACTCTTAGGTCGTTCCAGCTCTACCGAAGCAACAGCACATCCAACCTCACTAGAAAGACGCTGCTGGTGCATCGTTCCGGCATGAAGTGCCTGCGCTGCCTGCACCGTCTGCTGTGCGGCGGTCAGCGCGTCAGTGAGCCGGGTAATGGTCTTAGCCTGCTGCTCGATCTGCCGGTCTTTCACTTCAAGCTGCCCTTGTAGCGTGTCGATGGTGGCCCGTAAAACGCAAACCAAATCGCCAACTTCGTGGTTTTCGGTTTGCGTTTTAGTTTGCGATTGGTTTTCGATTTCAGTTTGCGTTTTTTCAAAAAAAGCCTGTTTTATCAACGCTTCTTGTTGTTCATCAATCGCAAACTGGTTTCCGTTTTTTCGCAAACCTGATCGCAAACCAAGGTTTGCGATTTGCTTACTTACCGCTGTCTTTGATACCCCTATCTCGTCGGCTATCTGCCGGATCGTTTTTGCCACCGTATCACCACGCTCTCCCTCTCATTTTTCAGAACAAGTCACTATGCGTTCCCGTTCTGGTCAAGCAGAGAACAAGCTCATCATTCTTGATTTCATAGATCAAAAGCCAGTCCGGAGTTATATGGCATTCCCTGCACCCGATATAATCTCCGGACAAGTTATGATCCCGATATATCTCCGGCAGCGGCTTTTGTTCCGCCAAAATACTAATTACTTCCTCCAGCAGCCGCACGTCATAGCCTCTCCGGACAATTCTCTTATAGTCTTTCTTAAAGGCCGTCTGATACTTAATCGTCAGCATTCAGATCCTCCATCAATTCTTTCACGGAGGAAAAAGCCCTGCTCATTCCGATCCCATTCTCTGCATCCTCGATAGCTTTCCTTGTCACAGCATTCGGCACTTCGCCGCTGATCTCAAAGGGAATACGATACTCACGCACCGCCTTCTTCGCAAAAACATTAAAAGCGGTTGTCATTGTCATTCCCATATCAGAGCAAAAAGCCTCAAACTGCATCTTCAAGTCAGTATCCATTCGGATATTGATATTCGTGCTTGCCATAATTGCAGCCCCTTTCTTCCTTTAGTATCTCCATTGTATTCGATTTTATTTACATTGTCAATATCATTCCTCGGTCCCCACATGCAATGCTGCCATCGCCGTATTGCGGACGCATAGAAGGAGAAAAAGCCTCTTTGTCGCCCCTCTGGGCCGCTTTTCAGAGCAGGTCAGCATCTCTACCCTCAGCGCACCGCAAACGCCGTCCTGCGGGGATAAATGCCTCAAAACGAACCCTAATCCCCGTCCTTTTTCAAAGCCTCCACCAGCAGATCGCTCATTGCCTGGGACGGCCGTACTCTGGCTACCATGTGACCATCCTCCTGCCACACCGCAGGCAACTCGCTGTCCCACCACTTACGGATCGTCTTCGGATCAAGCCCGGTATCTCTGTGGCAGTCCGCCTTGCGCCCTTCCGGGTGCTGCTGCCGCCATTCATAGACCTTCTTTTGAGCCTTTGGCCGACCGTCCTTATTTCTCCATTTCCCGTCTGGATCATCAAATCCTTGCACGACTCTTGCTCGTCCCAAATGCTCTGCCTGCTTACGCCAATTTCTCTTATTGACCGGCATAGTCATGCCAGAGAGCTTGGCAATATCATCTCTCGGAAATGTCACATAGTCCTCGTTGAACATCTCCAGAGCGCACACAATATCGTCCTTTGTAAAGCGGTTGATCTCCTCCTCGCTCATATCATCGTATGGTTTAAGCAGGGCGAAAGCATCCCGGCGCAGCTCCGCTTCGTCTATGTTGCATTTCTTAGCGTAAATGGCCAGCGTCATGATTCCGTAGAACCGATGGCCCACACGGATCTCATCGGCGATCCGATGCAGCCACCAATCATAGAGATCCCGCTTCACCGTCCAGCGCCCCCTGCGCTCCTTCTTTACCACCCGGCGCTCATACCAGTCCGGATACTTCTCCTTCGCCTCGGCCAGCGACAGACGGCTCTTTCGCATGAGCGCCTGTATGCGTTGCTGCTCACCGTTACTGTCTGGGATATAATCAAGCAGCTTCTCCAGCTCCACCGCACCGCCATACCGATAGGCCACCACAGGATAGTCCTTTCCCAGCTTTGTGCCGGTTCCCACCACACGAAAACCCTGCAAAATGCCCTGCATCTGCGGTTCACGGATGGACGAGGTAAACCTGTTCCAGATCTGCCGGGTAAGGGCATATTTCAGTTCCTTCAAAATTTTCTGATTTTGTGGATACATGGGAACCGGCTCGGTCAGCACATAATACAGGTGCAACCCTGTCCCGCTGTTTACTACGAAGGTTGCTTTGGGAATAATATCCTTGTTCATCTGATGCAGCGTGTCACGAAGCTGCGGCATACCTACGCCGTCCAGATCAAACACCATCGCATAGAGATACCGGGCATTCTGCCCACGGCGCTGCCGACCAAAATACGAGATGGGGGACATTATTGTAAAATCCGTGTCCCTAATATCCTCCAGCTCCTTCAGCTCGTCCGTGATCACATGACGGTGGGCTTTGCCGTCTCCCTGAATCTCCAGCGCAACGCCGTTTTTCGGCGGCACCACCAGCGCAATACCATTTCCCTTCGCGTCCTCAAAGTGGCCTCTGCGCTCAAATGATCCCTCCGGGAATATCTCCCTGTAAAACTCAAACGCCTCCACCGGCTCCAGATACTTCCCGAGATGGGCGTTCTTCTCCATATAAAGCGCCCGCTGCCGCTCCAGCACGGCCTGCTGATCCATCGTCATAAAAAATACCTCCAGTCCATAAAAGAAAAAGAAGCAAAAAGAAAAGTCCGCTGCGGCGGGACCCGCCTGCGGGCGGAAAGGGGGAAAAGGGGAGCCAAAGAGCGCCCCCTTCGGGGGCTTAAAGAGAAAGTC
>OHVO01000584.1_pt1 | contig 15396 bp, 9 predicted proteins | sample 1579371 | NCBI WGS metagenome assembly OHVO01 (sample SAMEA3882557, study PRJEB24775) | human gut metagenome | biome: human-associated habitat; feature: intestine environment; material: feces | place: Netherlands | collected 2009/2010 | reverse complement strand
GGCGCCTTTATTACGAGCAAGCCTAAAGTGCATAAGTCCGTATAATTTTATAGAAATCATCAAATCACATGAAGGTGATTCATTGGATCCCACGGAACTCTGCAGGTAAGCCTTTGATTGGTGTTTCTGTCAAAGCTGGGCAGGAAGTTTGCACCGGACGCGAAAGCATCATTCGGCCAAAGCGCCGGTGAGCGTGACCTGACGGGACTCGAAAGGGTGAAGGAGGCTGTCGATGATGACGGCGAAGTCGCCGCGGGTGAGCGAATCCAACGAAGGAAGGCCCAGATCGGAAAGGGATTTCCCCGGATAATAGTCATCAAGGAATATCTCATCCTCCCTCACCGGATCATCTATCCTGAACCAGGTCTCGTTGGACCAGCCGACAGACCGGCCGTCCCCCCTCATGATTCCGGTGGCGCCGATCCTCTGGACCGCAGCGAAACGTGGATCGTCCGGAGTGATGTCCAGATAAGGCATCAAATACCCGCCGGCGGCAAGGATCCCCTCCTGCACCTCTCGCACAGAGACTTCCCTGAGACACGGCTGCGCCCCAGCTGCCCTCCGCGCGGCCACCGCGGCGGCGATGCCGGCGGCCTGGCCGATCTCCATCACGACCGGCTGGAGCCTGGTGGCTCCATTCGCGACGCAGGTCACGGACACCGCCTTCTCTATCACAAGAATATCCTCGGCCTCCTTCGGAACCATGACCCCGAAAGGAACCGAGAAGGACGGGACAGGATGGAACTCCAGCTGAGGAAGATCCCTCCAATCCGGATTGCGATAGTGATGATGGTCAACAGGATAGTCCCCCACCGCGATGGCCGTGCGGTAAAGGGTGTTTGAATATGGCCGGTCAATGTCCGCCAAGGAGAACGTCACCTCCCCCTCGATCCGTCTTGAGTCCCTGTAGTACGGAATCATCGGCAGACCGTCATCGGTCGGATACTCGTCCTCCGCAATGCCTATATTCCTTAGTCCCAATTCTTTCTGAATATAATAGAGATAGCCGAGCGCCACCCTTTTGGCGCTGTCAACCGCCACGGCGCGGTCGGACGGAGGCATACGGGTGACATCCTTGACATAGCAGTCATTGCCCGCGATCGGCCAATTCAGCATAATCTTTCCTCCCGGCAGCCGCCCGTAGGAAAGCATCATGTCCACGGAATGGCCTCTTGACAGGCAATCCTCGTACAGTTTAGCGTTATAGCCTTCCGGACAAGGGATCGTCTTGTCGAAACCGGCGCCGAAATCCTGTGCCGTGATGACGTAGGTCAAGTCCTGTACCGCTGCTATCGTGTCAACAGGAGAACTGTTGCAAGGTACTCCACACATTGCCGCGATGTCACCAAGTTCGGTTCCGTCAATCAGAATCCCCGCCCTGACGCAGCGACGGCCATCCGGTCCGTCCAACGTAAGCCGCCAGCTTTCGTCCAGTTTCTCAGCCCGGACGCAACCCGTCTCCATAGCAAGGGAAAGTCCGTCAAGCGGCCCTGCCATATTCATGAATATCTCCGCCCCGACTTTCGGTTCGAAGAGGATGTTGCTTACCCATCCGGTCTTCAAGGCCTCATAGCCCCCGTAGCGTCCGGCCAGAGAGTCGCAGAACTCGCCGAACAGGCCACCGCGGAGACGATAGTTACCGTCAAACGCCGAGACTCCCGCGGATGTGAGCATGCCACCAAGCCAGGGAGTTTCCTCGACAATCAGCACTGATGCCCCTGAGCGGGCCGATTGTATGCCCGCCGACGTTCCGCCGGCACCGCCACCGACAACCACCACGTCATAATAAGCTTCAGTTCCGCCGCACGAGTGCAGCAGAACCGAAGCGATCATAAACATCAACAGACCAATTGGATAAGGCTGTCCGCGCATCAGATGCAGGCCTCCTTCCCCTTTGAGATGTCCTCCAGCATGGAGCCTATCTGATAAAGACCTCTCGGAACATGGAAGCATCCTTTCCACTTTCCGCCCTTGAGCGGTAGCAGGACTTCCCCACGGCGGTTCAGGTAGCCGAACCACTCGGGATACTCCTTGTCCTTGAAACGGGTCCAAAGGTAGTCATCCAGCCTGAGGAACCACTCCAGACACTTCTCGTTGCCCGTGAGGCGGTAGCCTTTCAGCATCGCGATCGCGGACTCTATGTGTACCCACCAGAGTTTCTGGTCCCATTCAAGTTCCTGGGTCGGATAGCCCTTGCGGTCCATGAAATAGAAGATCCCGCCATATTCCTTGTCCCAGCCATAGTCGATCACGCGAAGGGAGATCTCCACAGCCTTGTCGATCAAGGCCTTGTCCTTGCGGCGGATTCCGAGGTTCATAAGGAACCACATCGCTTCCAGATCATGTCCAGGGTTCACCTTGCGGCCCTCGAAACAGTCGATGAGGGAATTGTCAACGGCGGAGACGTTCTCCACCATCACTCCAAGATCCGGCTGGTAGAACACATCCAGAACCTCGTGCAGACATTCGTCGATCAGGCGGTCCATCATCTCGGGGTCGTTGATGATCCTCTCGACCTCCAAAGCCATGTTGCAGATGATCATCGGCAGGGCGAAATCCTTCAGCGGCCTTGTTCCCGGTACAGCCTTCGACCAGATTCCCTTTGGATTGGAACGGCGTTCCAGGATCCGGCGGAAAGTCTCCTTGGCGTAACGGGCATATTCCTCATCGCCTGTCGCCTCGGCCAACTGGGCGAATCCCATACAGGCGAATGTGTTGGAGAATATGTTGTAGGGCTGGATGACCGGCTTTCCCTCCCTTGTCAGGGAGAAGTAGAAGTCATAGTCGGGAGTGTGGCCGTATTTCATGAGAAAACGGGCACCCTGCTCGGCACACTTCAGCCATTCCTCGTTCTTCGCGAGTTTGTTGTACAGCATCGCGAACATCCAGACCTCACGTCCCTGAAGCCAGATGAACTTGTCCTTGTCGTAGACACTTCCGTCACGGTTCAGGCAAGTGTAGTAACCTCCGAATTTCGTGTCCTGGGAATGTTCCAGCCAGAAAGGCAGGACATTCCCGAGGAGTTCCTCCTTATAGCGCGACGCCATCGCGCCGAAATCAACATTTTTTATATTCATAGTTAACATTATTGTGCGGTGAACCTTATGCAGGTGATGCAGTCATAGTTGCCGTCCGTGACAAACATGTCCATGGACTTACCGTCGGCCGAGGTCTGGAGAAGGACATCCCCGCATGCTCCGGCATCCGTGAAGGTGCCTTCACCGACAACGGTCGCTCTTTCAGCATAGTAAGCCTCTTTCACGGAACCAAGATTCGTAATGTCAAGCAGATAGACCTCAGGGCAGGATCCATATGAGAAGTGGGCTCCACGTTCGACGGCGCAGAAACGGATCCCGTTAAGAGTGGCCACGGAGATGCAGTTGTAGTTCTCGTTGCCGTCACTGGTGGTGTGGAACACGGACTGCCACTCGCTCTTCGCCACTTCCTTGCACCAGTTCAGGTCGTAGTTGCCGTTGGCGTCGGCGGAGTAGCCAATGAACAGTAGTCCGTCATTCAAGTCATCAGAAACCGGCGCGACACACGCTCCGTAAGGATTCCAGACCGTGATGGCGGCTGGAGCGATCGATCCGAAGACCGCATCACCGACCTTTCCGTCAGTAATCTGCCATCCTACCCAGTACTGGCTCACATCGACGAAAGCGGTGACGACTGCCTTCCGGGTCACGTCTCCACGCACCCTGATGTTGCCCATCGAAGAGCTCCAGATAGCGTTGTGGGCATATTCCAGAAGCATTTCAGGAGCGGATTCCAATGACTTGAACGTGTAGATCCGGAGCGTGCCGCCAAATGGCGTCAACGCGGCGGCAAGGACGTTGCCGGCATCATCATTCACAAGCGAGTGGACGGAAAGGCCTTCAGGGACAGCTATTTCCTTCAGATATTCACCGGTCTGGCGGTTCAGGGCGTAGAGTTTGTTCCCGCCATTGCCGACAAGCAGGATGTCATCCTTCACGGCAAGCCTGAGAGGTCCGCCGGCCACGGCGATCGCGCCAAGGTCAGCCGAATACCTCTTCTGCCAAAGCACACTGACATCAGCCGTTCCCTTCTGCTTAAGTTCGACAGCCGCGGAGTAATCCTCCAGCTCAGTGGTCACATTGATGACGCCGGCCCTGGAGCCGAAATCAGGATTGGCCTCAACCTTATAAGTAAAGGAACCATCCTTCCCGGAGACTCTTGTGATCCATTCAGAATCAGGATCCTCGACCTCATAAGGGAAGTTGGCCTCGACCTTAAGGGTCACCTCGCCACCGTTCTTCTCGGCAACCAGGCTCTCAGGAGAGACATTGAAGAATCTTTCGTTAGGGGCCTGGTTGACAACGATGTCCTCCGACCCTTCGCTGCTGGTGAAGGTTATCACTCCCTGACGGGCCTCGAACTTGTTGTAGATCTCGTTTGATGCAACGGCAAAAGTCACCGTGTTCTCAACAAGACCCTTGGTCGTGACAGCGGAGATCCATTCCTTGGCATCATCGGCGATCTTGTAGTCGAAGTCGATGTTGGACACGACCTTGATGTCGATGGAGCCTCCCTCCTTAGGAATGTCGAATGATCCCGGCGTGACGGTTATGGAGTTCAGCTGTTTCTGAGTCACTTTGATAGTCTTGGAATCCAGTCCGCAGCGCAGGTCGAACGAATATTCCCTTCCGTCGTGGCCGGGGTTCCTCAGGGCAGTCACTGTCACCTGATTCTTGCCGGCTCCGCCGCTGGTCGGAGTCACCGAACTCCAGGTATAGTGGTTCGTGTTAGGAACCGCCACCCTCCATTCATTGTCAGCAGTGAACTCAACCGTGTAGGTGCCTCCGGCAGACGTGAACACCGGATTCATGGCTTCCCCGGAAATGGTGATGGTCCCGGAGTCGTTCGAATCATCTTTGCAGGCGGCTAAGGACAGAGCCATCGCCGCTGCCAGCATTATTATGGATATTCTTTTCATTTTTAGCGTTTTTGTTATTTTTTCACAGTTTTCAGATAGTCATCGAATCCCTTTTTGAAGGCATCCCAGTAGTCGTACATCTTGATGTGACAGAGGTCGAACACAAAAAAGCCATCGCCCTCGTTGATGCAGGCCTTGATCGAATCCGGGATCTTGGAAGCCTGACCGCCGTTCGTCCACCCTGGGGAGTTGCCGATGTCCGGCCCGCCGCAGAACTTGACATCCCCCTTCAAGAGAGACCTGCCCTGCTTGCAGAACCCCTGCATCGTCCACTCACCGCTGCCCCAGATGCTGTCGGCGCCGGCATAGGCTCCGAGAAACATGAAGTCGCAGTGGTCGGCATAGCCACAGTTCTTGTAGTTCGCCGATGCCCAGAAATAGCCGTCCGCCTTTGGATCGTACTTAGGGCTTGCCCAATTCACGCCGGATGTGTAGTAAGTCGAGTACCAGGCCCCGACATACACGCCGAAGCGGATGTCCTTGTTGATCCGGTGGACAGCGTCGGAAGCCTCGGCGACGAAGTCGTGGATGACGCTCGCGCGGAACTCCAGCCACTTCTTCACAGTCTCGCCAGCCTTCGATCCAAGCGCCGTCGTGCCGGGAGCCATCACATCACCAGGCCATGAAGAGCAGGTGATGCCTGAATATTCCTCGAACTTTCTCTTCGAGACATCCGAGAAATCGCTCTGCAGGCCATAGTCATCGTAACGGCAGCGGTCCAGGATGATGCCGTCAAGATCGTATGCAGCCAGATCCTTGATGATCTGAAGCACATAGTTCCGCACCTGCTCGTTGGCAGGATTGAGGAATCTGGCTCCGTAGTCTTCGGAGCCGGTCAGATCCATGACGCTGACAAGGCCGTCTTTCGCGTTGATGACCGAAGCCCAGGACTTTCTTCCCGACTCGCGGAAAAGCATTCCGTCGCTTCCAAGGCCATAAGGGCAAAGGTAGCCGCCCACGAAGGTGTTGATGCTGGCGTTCACCTTGAGACCCACCTTGCGGGCCTCGTCGATGAAGGTCTGGAGGTAGTCGTATGTGCCGGTTCTGGAAACCCACACATAACTGCTTCCCTTCCAGACATCTACCTTCTTCAGCGGACTGGCGACAGAGGACTTGAACAGCACGTCGCCGCTTGTCGGCCTTACATCGACAATGATGTCCGTGAAACCAACGTCCTTGATGCGCTTCAAATCCGCGGCTATCCTGTCCTTGTCGTTCTCGTAGTCACAGAAATTGGCCGCCGCGTCAATCCACACGTACCTCGGCTTGCCTGTCTCTTCCGCAGGTTTCTCGGGCTCCGGTTTCGGTTTGTCCCAGTCGGGGTTCCAAGGGTTATCCTTGGAACCTCCGCAGGACATGATTGTCATGGCGGCAAGAACGATCAGGGAATATATCCTCAAAGGGTTCATCTGACTATTTCTTTATGCAATCCACAGAATAGCCTCCGAGGACTCCTGAATTCTGGTCGTAGTAGTACAGATACATCTTGAATCCGTCCTTGGTCGGAGCCAGAACGACATCTCCGGCGGCAAAGCCGGCGTCAGCCTTCTGGAACCAGTCAACGGAAGACTTGCCGAGGACTATCGACGTGGTCTCGTCCAGATTGCCGGACAGCGCCGCCGGATCCGAGATGTCGTACAGGTAGAGGGCAGGGCCGCATCCCCAGTGAGGGAAGTGGCTGACCACGAAGAGCGACATGTAGGTGGCGTGATTGAACTGCTTGCTGTCCAGGTTATTGACATTCAAGGCCCACGATGATCCATTGTTGAACGGTAGCGACGACTTCAGCGTGCCGTCGGCCATGACATAGTGCAGGACGTTAGGATCGTAGTAAGAAAGGAACATCCCGGCGTTCCGCGTAGGAGCCACGGCCACAGCGTCGGTGTTGTTCACCGGAGCGCCGCCCCATGCGAGGCCGGATCCCGCGAGATCGAGCACCGAGACATCGGCGACAGATCCGCCGGCAACAGTGACCCTTGTCACCTTGCTTGAGGATGTCACACCCGCGATGCCCTCATGGGTTATGTCAATCACAGCGTCACCGTCAATGTCGCCGATGACCTTTATTGAATACCCCATAGGAAGATCCGTGCTGTTGGTGAACGAATGGAACAGTTCCGGAGCGGTCTTAACAGAGGTAGCCTTCCAAATCTTGAACTCGCCGCCGCCGTCAACGTGGTTGCAGAGGATAAGGTTCTCCGCCTCGTCATTGGTGACAGCCGCCGGAGCGACACCGCCGGCATTGATCTCGCCTTCCTTGACACCGGTGACGCCGTTCAGGAAGACAGGAGCGGAACCGTTGCCGTAGCAGAAGACAAGCTTGCCGCCCGTCACCGCAAGGCTCGGGAATATGTCAGCCGTGTTGTAGGCCGGGAGTCCGGCCATGCTTACAGGCTCGAAGTTGAACAACGCCTCAAGCGATGACTTGTCAAAGCCCTTGTCGATCTTGTCAGGAACAGTCTTGATGACGGTATATTCAGAGAAGGTCTGACCATCGTGGGCGGTCACCCTGAACCTGACGCCCTTGTTGTAGTCCTGCGGAGTCGAAGGATCCGGGGAGATGGTGGCATGCGCCGAAACCTGTGCGGATGCGGTGCAGGCGCTCAGATCCTCGGCGGACACCAGGGTGACGGTCTTCTTGTTCTTGTCCACGATGCCGGAGACGGCGGGGTCATCCAAGGAGAAGACAAGAATGTCGCAAGCCTTGGACTTAACCCTCTCTCCGGTGATGCAGATGTTCCTGCTCTCACCCTTGGCGTTGGTGAACCTGAACATGTTGTCCTTGGTCAGATCCAGGAGGGTCAGCGCCGGCTCGATGGTACAGTTCGGCTGCAAGGCAGCCTGCACCCTGACCTTGGTCATGTAAGGTGATGTCTCGTTGTCCGATGTCTCAGGGAAAAACCAAGGGACAGGGATGACGAACCGATCGGCGTTCTCGTCCGTGATGTTCAGCTTGCACATCGACTGATCCATGAAGGGGCCGAATGTGAAGAACGCCTCGAAACTGGTAAGGTTTTGACGCTCCGCGGTCGACTCGACATATTCAGGGCTATGGCACGAAGCCGCCACGAGAAGAGTCAGAACCGCTGTCAGTATGTGGATCTTTTTCATATAAGTCGTGATTATTTCCATTCCGGGAATTGTTCTACTGCATTGTTGCTTGACAGCTCGCTGTCTTGGAGAGGGAATCTGTTCATCTTCTCAGGATAGTTGCGGTCCTTGTCATCGACAGAGACATAGGTGTAGATGAAGCCACTTCCTGCGCTCTCGATCTTCAAGCCATGCACCTGATAGCCGGAGAGTCCGTCAGGATAGTTGTTCGGAGCCACTCCCCATCTGCGGAGATCCCAATAGGAGAAGCCTTCGAACGCCAGCTCGACCTTGCGCTCCTGACGGATGGCATTCCACAGGTTGTCCCCCGCCTTGTCAGCGTACGGGAGCCCGACACGGGCGCGGATTTCCTTGACGGCGGCATTGGCTCCCGCGGCGTCATTGAGACGATAGCAGGCCTCGGCCCTGTTCAGAAGCACCTCGGCGTACCTGATGATGACAAGCGGCTGGGTGCTCTCGCTTCTGGCGATCACGTCATGCGTCTCGTCCACACCTTTGCGGAGGTAATAGCCCGTGGTCGTCTTACCCTTAGGCTCCTTGACCACGTTCCATTGGCACCAGCCGTCGTCTCCGCCCACAAACGGCTCGATCGTGCGCCCTTTCCACTTCGCACCGTTGTAGAGTACGGATGCCTGGAAACGAGGCTCAAGCAGCTCATACGGAGGATTCTGATCGGTTCCCTCGGCGGTGTGCCAAGGCGACCAGTCCGGAAGACCGGAGCCGTCGGCATATTCATAGGACTCCACAATCTCCTGTGTCGGCGTACCGTAGCCGCCACCGGAAGCATCCTTGGTGGTGTAGTCGCCTCCCGGAGAGTAGTAGTAGTCGAAGCTGTGGGTCACATTGTCGGAATAGTTGAAGACATATTCAAGTATGACCTCGGAATTGTTGCCGTTGAAGACATCAGCATAGTTTGAGATCAGAGAATAACCCAACTCCTTCACTTTGTCCGCGGCCGCGACGACCTTGTCATAACGTTTGGCGTACAGCATCGCTCTTGTCATGAAGGCATAGGCCGTACCTTTGTTCAGCCTTCCGTTCGCTTTTTCTTTCTCAGGCAGGTTCGCGGCGGCGAACTCAAGGTCGGATTCGATGAAGTTCCATCCTTCCTCCTCTGTCGAGAGAGCCTTGTTGGCCGTGATGGCGCTCAGATCCTCGTCATAGATGATGACATCCTTGTACCTCTTGACAAGGTCGAAGTAGAACCATGCGCGCATGAACCTCAGCTCGGCCGAGAGTCTCGTCTTGTCCTCACCGGACATCTCACCGTACTTCTCCAGATAGTTCAGACCCTGGTTGGTCTTTCTGATCGCGCTGTACATCGTGTCCCAGTAGCCAAGGTACGCGGACACGTAGTTGGCTGTCAACACAGATCCCCCGTAGGCGATCTCGCTCGGTATGTAGCACAGAGCGTTGAAGTTGTAGGAGCCGTACTTCAACTGGTCGGTGAGGGCGTCGGTCATGCCGGCCACACACTGTCCGGAGTTGGCGTCGGCCATGTCCAGGATGTAGCTATAGATGTAGTTCACTCCATATTCCGCATTCGCGGTGGTTTTCCAGAGCATCTTGTCCGAGACGCTGTCGGTCGGAGTCATGTCGAGGAACGAGTTGCAGGAGGACACCCCCATCGCCACGGCGATTCCCGACACTGTCAAAATCAGATTCTTAATGTATTTCATATCAAGCTGTCCTTTTAGAATGATAATGTCACACCACCCATCAAGAGGCGCTGCTGAGGATAATAACCGTTGTTCACGCCCGGAGACTCAGGGTCGATTCCCTTAGGAAGACCATCGATGGTGAATATGTTCTGTCCCTCGACGAACAGCCTGAGGGAAGACACGCCAAGATGGCTCATCCATTTCTTCGGCAGGGTGTAGCCAAGCTGCGCTGACTTCAGACGGACATATTTTCCGTCCCTCCACCAGAATGAGCAGCTTACACCGTTGTCACCACCGTGTCCCGGAGAGCCGAGGGTTAGACGCGGGAAGGTACCGTCAGGATTGTCCACGCTCCATGCGTTCTCCACAAGATAGAGAGGAGAGTTTCCTCCCTCCTTGAAAGTCTGGGTCCAGATCGTGTTGTCATCATAGCCGTTGTAGTACGTTCCGGTAAGGGAAACGTCGAACAAGGCGCCGCCGGTGAACTGGGCATTGAAATCAAAGCCGTTCCACTCGAAATTGAGGTTCAGGCCGAATGTCAGCTCAGGCCTGTTGGAACGTCCGAAATAGCCCCAGTCGTCGTAGTCGATCTTGCCGTCGCCGTTGATGTCCACGAACTTGATGTCGCCCACGTTAGGGCGTGATCCCCACCAGGCGGAATTGTCAATCTCCTCCTCGGAGCGGAACAGCCCGTCGGTCTTCCAACCCGTGATGGAGCCATAGGTCTTGCCGACAATCTTCCTGTTGTCGCTGACCTCAGGATTGTCCTTGTACTTGATCCATCTGGTCTTTGAATATGTCAGGCTGGCGCTCACCCCGTAGAAGAACGGCTTGCCGCCGAGAGAGAACTGATTCTTGTGAGTGACCATGAGGTCAACACCCTTGGCGTCAATCGCAGGATAATTGATGTAGGTCGGATAGTACCCACCCATGGAAGCCGGGAATCCGGAGCCCTGGCCGGTCAGGATGTCATAGGTGTAGTTGTAGAATCCGTCCACCTCCATGCCCAGAAGCCCGTCCCACAGGGTCGCGTCGAATCCGACGTTGTAGGAAAGGTAACGCTCCCATGACAAGTTGAGCGACGGCACGACATCCGGCTTATAGGCAGGATTGAAGGCAGCGCTTCCGTCAACCATCCTGTAGCCCACCTTCTGGCCATAGCGCGAGTAGGTGCTGAGGAAGGCATATTCAGGAACACCATCGTTTCCAAGCATTCCGACGGAGGCCCTGATCTTCAAGTCATTGAGAAAATCAGCAGATTTCATGAAATTCTCATTGGAGATTCTCCACGCGACGGATGCTGAAGGGAAGAAGCCCCAGCGGTACTTGTCCATTCCGCTGAAAAGGTACGAGCCGTCCTCGCGTCCCGAAAGTTCGATGAGGTACCTGTCCGCGAAGTTGTACTTGAGTCGGAAGACTCCGCCGACGCTTCTGGACGCTCCGCTGCTTCCGGAGACAGGGTTCTTGGTCGGGTTGCCCTGGCTGATTTCCGGGAGCGAGGCGAAAGGAAGATCCTTGACGTAGGCCGCGGACTGTTGCTCTTGGTGTCACGGATCTCCATGAGCGCCAAGGCCTCCACGCTGTGCTTGCCGAAGGTGTTGGAATATTCAAGACTGGCCTGTCCCACCATCTGCTGCCAATAGGACGTTCCCTCTCCGAGGTTTATGCCGTTGTCCACTCCCCTTGGGTCATTCTTCTTCGAATATGCTCCGTCCACGAAAGCCATCGTGCTGTAAGGGGTGTTCAGATTCTTGTTGTAGGAGTTGCTCCAGTCATAGACACCGGCAACCTTGGCAACCAGTCCGTCCACGCCTGGAATGTCATAGGCCAGCGTGGCGTTGACCGAAAGATCCATCGAGCGGGTCTTCTTGTAGCCTGACTCATAGATGGCGGCGAGAGGACTCTGAGGAAGTCCGGTGTTCTTCTTGATCGTCGAAGTGTACATGCCCTCGTACCTCTCCGGGAGATACGGATGCATCACGATAGTCTGGTTGGCCACCGACAGCCATCCCAGCTCGCTGTATCCGCCGTCCGTGCCTCCCGAGGCATAGCCCGGAGTGTCCCTGTGAGCCAGCGTACCCGACAGACCCAGCTTGAAATGCAGCCTGGAGGTGATGTCCGAGTCAATGTTGGATCTCAGGTTGTAGCGCTTGTAGGTGAAGTTGTCGATGTTACCGTCCTGCCCGTAGTAGCCGAAAGAGGTGTAGTAGCGGGCCTTGTCGCTTCCTCCGGTCACGGTCACGTTGTGCTTCTGCGTGAATCCGGTGCCGAACACCTTGTCGATGTAGTTCACGTTGTCCCAACCGTCGGTAGGGTCGCCGTTGGTCATCGCGGCGACATTCTCCGAAGTAAAGTACGGATTGTACTGGGAGCGGTCGGTGATGGCTCCGCTGGCCAGCTGGTCCATCATGTCCGCCATATTATAATAGTAGGCGAACTGCGGGCCGTTCATGAACTCCGGGAAATTGGCGTTCATCGACACACCGAACGAGGCGTCATAGGTGATGGAGGTCTTCTCCTTCGCTCCCCTCTTGGTCGTGATGATCATCACGCCGCCCGCGCCTTTCAATCCGTACACAGCGGCAGACGCTCCGTCCTTGAGGACAGAGATGCTCTCGATGTCATTAGGATTGATGTCGTTGATGTCACTCACCGGAAATCCGTCCACAACGTAGGCGATTCCGTAGATCGAGCCGCGCAGACGCAGGGAAGCCTGATCCTGACCAGGTTCTCCGGACTCCTGCACAGAGGAGATGCCCGGAAGACGCCCGGCAAGAATCTGAGAGACGTTCGAGGCCGGAGCCTTCAGGACCTCGTCCCCCTTGATTGCCGAGACCGCTCCCGTCAGGGATGATTTCTTGGATGTACCGTAACCCACGACAACCACCTCGTCAAGATAGGCAGTGTCCTCTTTCAGGGTCACGTTCAAAACCTGCACGGTTCCGTCACATAGTTTCCGGAACGATGTCATGCCCAGACACTGGAACTCCAGCGTCTGTCCTTTTGCGACGGAAATCACATAGCTTCCGTCCGATCCGGTCATCGTGCCGTTCGTGGTTCCGGCCACAATGACAGAGACACCGGGCAGCGGTTGCCCGTTCTGGTCTGTCACCCTACCCTTGACGGAAGGCTGCGCCGACACGTTTCCCGAGAACAGGAAAAACGACAGAACCGACGCAAGCACCACCTTTAGGAAAGGGAATGAATAATTCGATGTTTCTTTCATAAAAGAATGCGTTGTTATTAATAATAGTGTCATCTATCCACAAAGGTTAGCCTAACATTTTTACAAAGTTATAATATTTCATCAAATATTTAACAAATAAATTAATAAATATTAAAATAATTTAAGAAATAAATTCTTACCTTTGCGAAGACAATATTTACTAAGTTATCTTTTAAGGATTACTAAGGATTACTTAAGGATCACCTATCACATAAAGAAAGCACCATGACAGACAGAAGAACTTTTCTGAAGAAGGCCGGAATCGCCGCCGCGACCGCTGTGGCGGCTCCAATTGCCGCCAACGCTATGGGAATGGCCTCGAAGAACGGTAAAGACCTCAGGCTCAAGGCCGACGAGAGCATCAACAGCAGGCTGATCGTCCCTCACGGGAATGCCCTCCCCATCACCGGCACATTCCTGGACGAGATCTCGCATGACATTCCGCACCAGAACTGGGGCGAGAAAGAATGGGATCTTGACTTCCGTTACATGAAGGCGATGGGCATCGACACCGTGATCGACATCCGCTGCGGTTACCGCAAGTTCATCACCTATCCGTCACCTTACCTTCTTAAGAAGGGGTGCTACATGCCTTCGACCGACATGATCGACATGTTCTGCCGCCTTGCCCAGAAATACGGCATGAAGTTCTGGCTCGGACTGTACGACTCCGGAAAATACTGGGACACAGGCGACATGTCATACGAGGTCGAGGCGAACAAGTACGTGATCGACGAGATCTGGCAGCGCTACGGCAGCAAGTACGACAGCTTCGGCGGCTGGTACATCAGCGGCGAGATCAGCCGTGCCACCAAGGGCGCGATAGAGTCCTTCCGCACGATGGGGCGCCAGTGCAAGGAGGTCTCGGGCGGACTGCCGACCTTCATCTCCCCGTGGATCGACGGCAAGAAGGCGGTAGACGCGGCCGGCGGCAACCTGACCAAGGAGCAGGCCGTCTCGATAGAGCAGCACGAGAGGGAATGGAACGAGATCTTCGACGGGATCCATGAATATGTCGACGCATGCGCCTTCCAGGACGGACACATCGACTACGACGAGCTTGACGCGTTCTTCTCTGTCAACAAGAAGCTGGCGGACAAGTACGGTATGCAGTGCTGGACCAACGCCGAGAGTTTCGACCGGGACATGCCGATCCGTTTCCTCCCGATCAAGTTCGACAAACTGAGGATGAAGCTTGAGGCGGCGAAGCGCTGCGGCTACGACAAGGCCATCACCTTCGAGTTCTCGCACTTCATGAGCCCTCAGTCGGCCTACCTTCAGGCGGGACATCTCTACGACAGGTACATGGAATACTTTGACATTCGATAAGCGATGGACAAAAGCATAAATATGACCCGGATAGTGTTCCTGGCCATCGTGGCGGCGATAGGCGGAATCCTGTTCGGCTACGACACCGCCGTGATCTCCGGCACGACCGAGATCGTGAAGAACCAGTTCCGGCTGACGACGATCGCCGAAGGGTGGTACGTGGGCTGCGCTCTGATCGGCTCGATTCTGGGCGTGATGACGGCCGGAATGATGAGCGACCATCTCGGCAGAAAGAAGACGATGCTCATCTCGGCTCTGATGTTCAGCGTCTCGGCCATAGGCTGCGCCGTCTGCGGCGACTTCAACCAGCTGGTTGTCTTCAGGATCATAGGAGGATTCGGCATAGGAATAGTCTCGATCGTCTCGCCGATCTACATCTCGGAGATCGCTCCGGCGCAGAAAAGAGGCTCCCTCGTGTCGCTCTACCAGCTGGCCATCACGATAGGGTTCCTGATGGCCTACCTGATCAACTACTTTGTCCTGAAGGGCGCCGACGTGACCTCCACCTCGACGGATCTCTGGACAAGAATATTCAATTCCGAGTACTGGAGGGGAATGCTTGGCTACGAGACTGTTCCGGATCTTCTGTTCCTCCTCGTCATATTCCTTATCCCCGAGAGTCCGCGCTGGCTGATCACCAAGCACAAGGAAGATAAGGCCGCAAGGATCCTCGGCGGGATATTCACATCCCCGGAGGAAGTGGCAAGGCAGATCGAACAGACCAGAGCCTCGATCGCCGGCGAGACCAAGTCCGAATGGCGGACTCTTCTGGAGCCGGGAATTTTCAAGGCTGTCCTCATCGGCTGCGCCATCGCCATCCTCGGCCAGTTCATGGGAGTGAACGCCGTGCTGTACTATGGCCCCAAGATATTCAGTGACGCAGGGTTGTCCGGCGAAGGTTCAATGTTCTCGACAGTTTTGGTCGGGGTTGTGAATATGCTCACGACGGTCATCGCCCTCCTGATCATCGACAAGGTCGGCCGCAAGCAGTTGGTCTGGTGGGGTGTGGGCGGAATGATCCTCTGTCTGCTGATGATAGGCCTGTACTTCTGCTTCCCACAGAGCCTTCCGACCTGGTTCCTGCTGACGTTCTTCCTTCTGTACGTTTTCTGCAC
>OHVO01000579.1_pt1 | contig 15435 bp, 10 predicted proteins | sample 1579371 | NCBI WGS metagenome assembly OHVO01 (sample SAMEA3882557, study PRJEB24775) | human gut metagenome | biome: human-associated habitat; feature: intestine environment; material: feces | place: Netherlands | collected 2009/2010 | reverse complement strand
TGAAGATTTTTCACCTCAAAGAACATTTCAAACAATTCAAAACAGCTTCTTATTTTTTCAACATTACTAAAGTGCACAAAACTTCAATTATCATCATTCCAAAGTGCACAAAACACAAGAAACATCAATTCTTAAATAAATCATCAAGCGTCACAACACTCTGGACTTCACTTGAATATTCATTGGTCGCAAGTCCGTCTGACGCGATCATCGTGAGATGCAAGGCGGCGTTGGTTTTCACCGTGTCGCGGAAATCCTCCATCCGTTCAAACATCTCTTGAAGATATTTTCCGGTCACGACGTAGGGCCTGTTGGAAAATTTTGCCTCGCAGACATTTATCACCTGGTCCCGGCGTTCTATAAGGATGTCGATCTGATGCCCTTTTATTCCCTTTTCACTGTCCCCTTTCTTGTACCAGGAGCAGACATTGCTAAGGATGCCACGGATGCCCAAGGCTTCCTTGATTTGAGGAATATGACTGAGGCAGAGCTGTTCAAAAGCATATCCTGACCAAGCCCGTCTCGCCGGATCGTCAATAGAGTTCGACCAGAAGGCCTCGTCCTTTCCGCCACCATTCTTGACGAACTTGAGATAGAACAGAATGAACATATCCCCAAGCTGATACATCGTGTCCCTGTCCTTCTTCCCGAACGCTGAATATGACCGTATGAAATCGCAATTCCTCAAGTTTTCAAGAATGGTAGTGAACGCTCCGCCATCGGAAAACTTCAGTTCTTCGCACATCTCCTTTCTGGTCATGCCTTTGGAGCGCTTGGCAAGAAGCTCGATCACACGCCTGTAGGTCTGCGAGTCCTTGAACAAGGATTTCAGCAAAACATCATATTCACCGTCAAGCTCGGCGTTGTTCCGAAAGAACAGGAAATCGACATTCTGAGGCAGACTATAGCCTTTGCGGAGCAGATCGAGATAGTACGGGGTGCCGCCAAGAACCATATAGCACTCCGCGATCTGGTGGTTTGTCCATTTGATGCCTTTCCTGGCCAGGAAAAGAGAAGTCTCGTGAAGATTGAACTGAGACAACTTTATCTTCCGTGTGACCCGATTGTGCAACCCGCCTTTCTGAGAGATGACATTGTCATTCATCCACGTTGTGGCCGAACCGCAGATGATCACCATAAGTTCGCTCCGCGAAGAGGCCCAATCATTCCAGAAATATTCAAAAGCACTGACAAACTTCGACTTAGGAGTGTCCAGCCACGGCATCTCATCCATGAATATCACGACTCTCTTTTTCGCGATCGTGCCGAGATAGTGCTTCAGCTGCTCAAAAGCCTCATTCCAATCGCGCGGCATAGGGTAGAAGTTTCCGGAGCACTCCACGAGTTTCCTGTTCCACAAATACAGTTCGTCCCGAAGTTTCCCCTCGTATTGCCCCGTGACAAAGAAGTCAAACCTATCCTGAAACAGGTTTTTTACCAGATAGGTTTTCCCGACCCGTCTTCTGCCATACACCGCAACCAATTCAGCCTTACCTGATTGATAGCATTCTTCGAGCAGTTTGATCTCCTCTTCCCTTCCTATGATCTCATTTGCCATATTCATTATCGCTTTGCGACAAAGGTAAAAAAAATAGAGTTACCGCACAAGAATAAATTTTATTGCCTTGCGACAAGTGCTGATTTCAGACGGTTATCGCAAAGGTATAATGTAAAAATATTCCTACGATAGACAGTTCCGGGCAATACATAACCTGTCCCGTTTTGGTAAAATTCGGCAAAATGACTATTTTTGATTTTTATTGAAATCAGCTTCATTACTATGGGTAATATGACACTGAAACAACTTCTTTTGACGGCGGCGATGCTCATCGGCTTGCCTTTGGTGGCCTTCGGGGCGCGGAATAATTGGTCGCTTTCTTCTCCGGACGGGAGGATTGTCACGGAGATCTCAACGGGGGACGGCCTTAGATATTCAATAAGCCGCGATGGGATTGCGCTCCTGACACCATCTGAGATCTCGATGACATTTGAGGACGGGACGGTCTTCGGAGGAGCGGACAAGGTTCGCAGGAGCAGGAAAGGGAGCCACGATGTGAAGGGTATTCCGGCGATGAACTACAAGAAGGCGACCGTGGATGACGTTTACAATTTCCTGACGCTGGAGTTCAAGGGGTACAATGTGGAGTTCAGGGCGTTCGACAACGGGGTGGCATACAGGTTCATCTCGACGGTGAAGTCCGGGGAGTTCACTGTGACTGACGAGCTTACGGAATTCAACTTTGCCGAGGACTGGACGGCGTGGGTGCCTTACGTCAAGAGTGATGACGGAAAGACATTCAAGCAGCAGTTCGTCAACTCGTTCGAGAACACCTACGAGCATATTCATTTGTCCCGGATGAATCCCGCGAAGCTGGCGTTCCTGCCGATGACGGTGGACGCGGCTGACGGGGTGAAGATCGTCATCACCGAGTCAGATTTGTCCGGCTATCCTGGAATGTTCCTCAACGGGCAGGGCAGCAAGGAATTGAAAAGCGTCCGCGCGCCATACCCGATCGGGCTGAGACCTAACGGAGTGTACGTCTATCAGGATATGGACTACGCCGACTACATCGCCAAGGTCGAGGCCGGACAGAAGTTCCCGTGGAAGGTCATCGGGATCGCTCAGGATGCCAAGTCGCTGATGGAGATGGATCTGGTCTGGCAGCTTGCCACTCCGGCGGACGAGAACACTGACTGGAGCTGGGTAAAACCTGGGAAGGTGGCCTGGGACTGGTGGAACGACTGGAATCTTTACGGAGTCGATTTCCGGGCTGGAATCAACACGGAGACCTACAAGTACTACATCGACTTCGCTGCCGCGCACGGCATCGAGTACATCATTATGGACGAGGGTTGGGCGCAGAGAGCGAAGGCGAACCTGTTCTTGATCAACCCGGACATCAATCTTGAGGAACTCGTCTCCTACGCCAACGGCAAGAATGTCGGCATCATCCTCTGGGCCAGCTACAACAGCATCGTGAAGAACCCGGAGAAGGCGATGAGCCACTACGCCAAGATGGGCTTCAAGGGATTCAAGATCGATTTCATCAACAGGGACGACCAGCAGGCCGTGAAGTTCTGCGAAAGGATGGCGAGGATCGCCGCCGAGAACCATCTGCTGATTGATTTCCACGGGGTTTACAAGCCGGCGGGAATCCAGAGGACTTACCCGAATGTACTTAATTTCGAGGGAGTCGCCGGACTGGAGCAGTTGAAATGGAGTCCGGAAGGCTACGACGAGGTCACCTACGATGTGACGATTCCTTTCGTCAGGATGGTGGCCGGCCCGATGGATTACACCCAAGGGGCGATGCGCAACGCAATAAGGAAGAACTACCACCCTATCGGATCCGAGGCGATGAGCCAGGGTACCCGCTGCCGTCAGCTCGCGGAATATGCCGTCTTCGAGGCGCCGCTGACAATGCTCTGCGACTCGCCGTCCAACTATATGGCCGAACCGGAGTGCACGGAGTTCATCGCAGGCTTCCCTACCGTCTGGGATGAAACAGTTCCGATTTGCGGAGAGATCGGTGAATATGTCGCCGTGGCCCGCCGCAGCGGAGACATCTGGTACATCGGGGCGCTGACGAATTGGGATGCGCGCGACCTTACCCTTGACCTGAACTTCATCGGAGACGGGAATATGACCGTCTTCCAGGACGGAATCAACGCCGACAGGGCAGCCAGAGACTATAAGAAAACTTCCGCGAAGATCCCGGCGGACGGGATCGTGAAAATCCATCTTGCTCCTGGCGGAGGCTGGGTGGCAAGAATCACCCGCTAAGCGACACAAAAATATTCACGCCATCGCGGCGGCATATTTTTTAACGCTTGAAAAAGAAGTTTTTGGTTTATGAGAAGAATATTATTGTTAGTGACCGCTGTCATCACTGTTTTGGCGCTGTCCGGAATCAAGGCGGAGGCCAAGAGTGAGAAAGCCAGCGTGATGTCGTTCAACATCCGGATCCAGTTCCCGGCGGACACCGGAAAGTACAATTGGGAAAGCAGGAAGGCCGGATGCGTCAAGGCCGTCAGAAAATACCGTCCAGACGTGCTTGGCCTTCAGGAAGTGACATCAGGACAAAAGTCCTACATGATGAACGAGTTGAAAGAATACATCATGATTGACGGCAACGCCAAGCCGGGAACCGTCAACCATGATTCGGATTTCGGCTTCAACCCGGTTTTCTTCCTTGCAGACAGGTTCGAGTTGCTGGACTACGGCTCATTCTGGCTGAACGAGGATCAGACTCCGGAGAAAAAGGGATGGGATGCTGAATATGTCAGGAGCGCGAACTGGGTCAAACTACGCTTCCGGAAGTCTGGACAGATAATATTCTTTTTCAACACCCATTTTGACAACACCGGTGAGAAGGCACGGCATGAAAGTGCCGTCCTGATGGTGGAAAAGATAAAGGAGATCGCCGGGGACAATGCGGTCGTGTTCATGACCGGTGACCTCAACACCACCAGCGAGGACAAGGCTCTCAAGCCGCTGGCCACCTATTTGAAAGAATCCGGGAAAACCGTGAAAAAGGCGGACAAAACCCCTTCTTTCAATGATTTCGGCCGAAACGGAGCCAGACTTCAAATGATAGACCACATCTTCTACCGCAACGCCGAGGCACGGAGTTTCAACGTCGTTGACGAGCCGAAATTCGGCGTCAAGTACATTTCCGACCACTACCCGGTGATCTCGGAATTTGTCATCGAGATTCCGAAACATTAAGAAGCAGAACCGCAAGCAAGTCAAATAATCATAAGAGCCGATGAATATGGAATCCCAGCACAAGCAGAAGGAACTGCACAAGGAAAGCATCCTGAATCAGGTGAAGGAAATCCGCGCGTCCTCCGATGGCGTGGGTTGTCCGTACTGCGGGCAGCCAGTGAAGAAAAGTTGGGAATGGTGTCCGTCCTGCGGGCATTCGCTTGTGGACTGGTGCACATTCTGCGGAGCTGACATTCCACGTGGAGAGGATGAGTGTCCGGAGTGCGGGATGAGCAGAAGCGGAATTGTCTGCCCGAAATGCGGGACCAGAAATGCCGGCGGTTTCTGCCGGAAATGCAACGAGCCGTTGACGCTGGCGGCGAAGAAGGAGTTGGAGAGGGCGCAAAAGGATCCGCAGTTTCTCAAGGCGGCGGAACTGGCGGTGCAAGCGGCCGAGTTGCTGGCAAGGATTGAGGCTGAGGAGCAAGAGGTTCCGGAATCAGAGATCAAGGAGATTGAGTTGCCGGAGGATGTGTTGAGGCTCAAGGAGTTGCTGGGAAAGACCACGCTGAGGCGCTTCGACAAGCTCTGCGACCGCAGCGACCAGAAGAGGGAGACTGGGTCGGTTGCTGATCCCGTTGAAGCACGGGCCCTTCGACAAGCTCAGGGACCGGACGGAAAGCAAACCCAGCCACTGGACGGAAAACAACAACAGGCACAACGACCGAAGAGCAAGGCCGAGCTGCGGGCTGAATATTCAAAAATCCAGGAGGAACTGAACAAGGCTCTGGAAGGAATGCTTCCGCCGGTGGGTTCCACTCCGCAAGAGCAACGGAACTATTTCTCGGCCAGGAAGTTGCCTGTGGAGAAGATCATCCTGACAAAGGGCAGAGAAGCTTGGGTCTGCAACTTCTGCGGATGCTGGCACAACTGCCCGAGCGAGTGCTGCGAACCGTGGCACGGCGGGAAATGGGTCTATGAATATAAGGAAGAAAAGATACTGGATTTCAAATAGAAACGACAAGGTCAGCATAGGATAACAGCTTACAATAAAAAGAATTATGGCAGGAACCATAGCAGACAGCGGCACAGCCGTAGCGGACATCAGCGCGACAAGCGCGTGCAGAACCGAATCTGATTCTGAATATTCAGGAACCGTGACCGCAAAGGCAACTTTCACTTGCGGGACAACCGGCACAGCGGCCGCGAATGGAACGGCGGACGATGCGGCCAAGATCCAGGCAAAAGAAGAGATCACCCTCAGAGGCAACCGTTACAGTGTTGACAGACTGATCGGCAACGGAGGCGAGGCCGAGGTCTATGTGGTCAGTTCGGCGAAGGGAAACTTCGCCCTGAAACTGTACCGCCGGGGCAATGGCGTGAGCAAGGATATTCTTAAAAGATTGGAGCGGCTGAAAGGGAAGGCGGCGATCGTGGATATTCTTGAAAGCGGGACGGTCAGGATCGATGCCACCGACAGAGGCTACGTCCTGATGCCGCTGTGCAAGGATGGCTCCGTGGCGGGCTACGATCTCAGGAAAGACGCTGCCGCCATCCTCCAGATCACTGCGATGACCGCCAGAAACCTCAGTGAACTGCACAGGGTCGGGCTGCTGCACAAGGACATCAAGCCTGAGAACATACTCTACACCGACAAGGCCTCAGGTCTGGTCGTGCTTTCGGATTTCGGGATCGCTGACATTCTCGGAGAGGACGGCAGCGTCAACACACCTCAGTCCAGAACCGTGATCTATGCCGCGCCGGAACTCTACGCCAACACCACCCGCATCGGAGATGTCACCTATGCGATAATGACAGCCGCGTCGGACTACTACGCCCTCGGGATGTCCGTACTCTCTATGTGGATGGGAGACAGCGAATTCCGCAAGAAAGAACCCGAACTGGTGAAGCTCAAGATCCAAGGCAAGCTGCCTGTGCCGGAGGATATGCCGGAGCCTCTTCGGACAATAACCCGAGGGCTTCTTATCGGCAAGCCGGAAAACCGCTGGAGTTACGAGGAAATCCGCAGAACACTTGAGGGCGAGAATATTCCCGTGGTGGAAGACGCCGAGATTCTGCGCATTGTCTTCGATTCAGGTAAGAACAAGATCGCGCACACGGCCAAGGAGCTGGCTCAGTTCATGATGGAGGATCAGGCTCTCGGAACGGCCTACCTGTACAAAGGCAAGATCAGCGGCTGGATAAGCAGGGTGATGCCGGAGATGGAGGTGACGCTGAACGACATCGTGGAGAGAATCTACCCGAAGAACCAGTTGGCCCGTCTCTATGCCGCCGCCCTCGCTCTTGACCCGCAGCTGCCGTTCTACAACCGAAAAGGAAATGTCTGCGTGAATGTCAACAAACTCCTCAACGGCGACGGCGGTTTCGGTTCAAGCCTGGGCGACAGAAGCAACCCTGTCTATCTCTACAGCGAGGTGCGTCTTGGGAAAAAGGAGACTGACGGAATATATTCAAGAACCTGCGCCGCCCTGAAAGACAGCTTCGGCTACGCCAAGAGCGTGATAGTCTGGGGAATATACGACCGGAAATATTTCCGCACCCTGCAAGGCAAGAAGACCGGCAAGGAGGAAAAATTCACCGAGGTGGACTGCTACAACATCACGGACGTGGTGAGATTCTGCTCTGAATATAGGGTTGTGGCGGATGAGGACAAGCAGTTCCTCTGCTCGCTCGGGTTCGCCGAGATGGTCAGGGTATTCTCCGAGAAGGACGCTGACAGGTTGATTCAGGTCCGCAAAGGCATCAAGGACTACGAGATGCTGTACAGACTGGTCATCCAGACCATCAACCCGGCGGCGGACATCAGCCTGATCACAGACCCGAAAGACCCGAACTACGCGATGGACGGAGAGTCGATCGGATTGCTCATCAACGCCGCCTTCTGCGCCTACCGCAGCGTCTTCGACAGCGAGAGGGACAAGATGTACAAGGATTGGTACTCCGACATCAATCCATATTCAGGGATGTGTCCGGCCTCGCTGGCAGACTTGCTGGTCAAGTCGTTCCAAGGCGACTACAAGGATTCCTACCTGCACAGGTTCTTCATCAGCAAGGGGGACAGGTTCTCCGCGCAGGACAAATGGGTCGCCTACTGTACGGACTACGACAGTGCTGACAACATCGGGAAACCAGGCCCTTACAACGAGGACATCGCTATGATGAAGGCAGCGGAGGGTCTTTCCGAGCCGGCGTTTTTCTATTTCCCGGCCTCAGGGGAGACCGTTTACAATCTTGACGACCTGAACAAAATCAAGGACGATGAGATCCGGGAGGCTCTGGACTTCTACACTCTGGACGCCTGGTTCGCCGTCAAGCTTCAGGAAGATCCCAAGAGAGATCTGAGCAAGCGGCTCACCTATGAGAGGTTCACGATCAAGTACCTGAAACTCATAGGCAAATACGACAAGGATGACGAGAATTTCAAGCGCTACAACGAGGCCACGACAGCGGTCGGATGGCATCAGTTACCTCCACCTGTCCTGCTTCTTGGGCTGCTGGAGAAGATCGCGGCGGTGGCTCTGTGGCTCTTCCCGTGTCTTGTGATGTTGCTCATGCTTGTCATAGGCGCGATCGACTATCCGGTCCTGGACAATGTCGGCAAGTCGGTCTACTGGGTCTGGGGAGGAGGAATCGTGTTTCCGCTGCTGCTGAACCTATTCTTCTACAACAGGAGTTACGACAGGAACCTGTTCACCTACATATTCAGATTCATCATCCTGACCGTCGCGGTGTATTTCCTCTGCAAATGGTTCCTCGGGAAGTACATCATTTATGTGACCATCGCGGCCGTGGTCGCGGCGATCGTGTGGTTCGCCAAACAGATGTTCTCGCGTGACGAGGGAGCGTCCGAACTTAGGAAGATGTGGAATCCTGACGAGGACCAGACGATTCTGGAGCCCCTTCACTATGCGTTCAATCCTTCGGAGGACAAATTTGTCTCCTCGTTGTTCGCCAACGAGAAGTTCTTCCGGTCAAAGTACCTTAAAAGCCTGCTGCACAAGCTGAAGCATTTGGTTCTGGCTGCGATGACGACCTTCCTGCTGCTCTTCCCTGTCGCGGTCATTCCTCGGATCAGCGACACGGAGAAAATCACGGAGAATCATCCGAAAATCGGTAACACAATCAACAAGATAACAGAAAAGGTTCATGAAAACGTGTCAGAAGTGCGGAAAGACGAACAGAAATGAGGCTTCGTACTGCAAATGGTGCGGGGAGAGGCTGGTTGCAGCGGTCGCTGCGGTTGCTGAGCCTGTCGAAGCAATCGAAGCGTCAAGGGCGGACGGCTCATCAGGAGCGGTCACTTCGGCAGGCTCTGTGACCGGGGACAGAATGATCGCGAAGGATTGCGTCAAGGAACCCCTCGCAAATTTCACCAAGCGCTGCGAGCAGACCGCCGAGTTCCGCAAGCGGACAGGAAGCGAATCCCGTCCAGGGCTTGACTGCATCATCACGGGAGAGACCGGCACCGGCAAGACCTATCTGGCCGGAAAACTTGCCGGGATCCTCTACCACAACAAGATCACGGAGAACCTCCGGCCTAAGACCGTGGACGCGGCTGACTGGAACGAGTTCAATTCCAAACTGGACGAGAATCTCACCAAAATCAAGACCGGAGCGCTGGTGGTCACGAATTGCCAGAATCTGGTGAGCGCCCAAGGCGGATCCACACAGCTGGACAAACTCTTCGCAAGGATGAAGGTCGATGTGAATATGCCGGTGGTCATCCTGTGCGGCCTTGAGGACGGCTTCGGAACGTTCATTAGAGCGAATAACAACGCATTGTCACTCTTTGAGTTCCGCTTCAGCATCGCCCCGTTCAAGGACAGCGACCTCAAGACTCTGTGCGTGTCTCTGATCAAGGAGAAATTCCGCACACCTATCAGCTCCGATGCCGAGAGGAAACTCGGACTGGTCTTCAAGAAGATGTTCAGGGACGGGTGTACAAAGGAGAACGGAATCCTGGCCGGAAAGATCGCCGAGGAAAGCGCGTTCAATATGTTCAGCCGTGGAGGAAGCGAGATCGAGGCCGCTGACATCCAGCGGGAACCGTTCGAGGAGCTCACCGAGGAGCAGATTATGGACAAGATCAACGCCTTCACAGGTCTGACGGAGGTCAAGCAGGAGATCCGCTCCATCATCGACAACATCAAGAGGCAGAAAAGGGACAACCCCGGCAAGCCTGTGCAGCTGAAAAGCCATTTCGTCTTCACCGGCAACCCAGGCACGGGAAAGACCACGATAGCAAGGCTGTTCGCCGACATCCTGGGCAGTCTTCAGGTACTCCCGAGCGGCCATCTGGTCGAGGTGACACGCAAGGATCTTGTCTCGCAGTATGTCGGAGACACTGCCCTCAAGACCGAACAGGTCATCAACAAGGCAATGGGCGGAATCCTGTTCATCGACGAGGCCTATGCCCTGAAGCAGGGGGATGACGACAAGGTTGGCCAGGAAGCCATCGACACCCTGCTGCCGTACCTTGAGAACAGGGCCGGGGATTTCATCTGCATCATCGCCGGCTACACCAAGGAGATGACGATGTTCCTGCGCTCCAACTCCGGACTCGACTCCAGATTCAAGAAGAAGATCGAGTTCAAGGACTACAACGGCATGGAACTCACCGAGATATTCCTGAATATGGTGAAAAAGAAGGGGTTGTCCCTTTCGGACGAGGCCTCAGGCAAGGTCGGAAAATATTTCGAGCGGATGTACCTGAGCCGCACCGACACCTTCGGCAATGCCCGCGAGGTGCGCAACACCTTCGACCGCTGCTTCGAGCGGCTCTGCACCAGAACGGCGGGTCTGAGTGATGATGAATATGCCAGCTCGGGCAAAGTCCTGACCTGGGAGGACATCGCCGGGCCGGACGGCACGAAAGAGATCTCGGTGGAAAGCGTGATGAAGGAATTGGATTCCTTCGTCGGAATGGAGTCCGTAAAGAAAGCCCTGAGGGATCTTGCGGAGGAGATGCGCTTCCAGCAACGCAGGATGGAGTTCGGAGGCAAGGCATCGATCCGTCCCGTGAACATCATCCTGACCGGAAACCCCGGAACTGGAAAGACATCCGTGGCCAGAGTGCTCGGCAAGTTGTTCAAGGCCATGGGAATATGCTCGACAGACCGTGTCATCGAGAAGAGCCGCAAGGACATCGTAAGCACCTACGCCAACGAGTCGGACAAGAATATGGACAAGGCTGTGAACGAGGCGATGGGCGGAGTCCTTTTCATCGACGAGGCCTACGCTCTCGCACCGTTCGACGACACGGGCCACTGCTCTGATTCCGAGGGGATCAAGGCTCTGGAACGGCTTATGGTCCGGATGGAGAACGACCGGGGCAAGTTCGTGGTGGTCTGCGCCGGCTACAAGGACAAGATGCGGAACCTGATGAAGGCCAACGAAGGGTTCGCCAGCCGGTTCACGCACAGGATAAACATCGACGACTACACGCCGGAGGAACTGACGGAGATCTTCCGCCGGATGGCCGAAGGGCAGGGCTACTCCTTTGCAGGTGGCACACTGGACAAAGCCCTCAAGGCGTTCCGGAAGCTCTCGGCGGAAAAGTCGGGGAAGGATTTCGGCAATGCCCGTGAGGCAAGGAATATGCTCGACAGCGTGTTGGGGAACATCGGAACAAGGGTCAACGCGCTTCCTGACAGCCAGGTCGGCAAGGAAACCTTCTTCACCATCCTTCCGGAGGACATTCCGTTCGAAGAGCCGAAAGTGGCTTCCGAGGAGGAGTGCCTCGCGGAACTGGATTCACTGATCGGATTGGAAAGCGTCAAGAACGAGATCCGTTCAATGCTCAACGAGATGAGGCAGAAGAAGATGGACAGCGAGCTTTCCGGCAGGGACTTCACGGCGATCGTTCCTGACCACTATCTGTTCCTCGGCAATCCGGGAACCGGCAAGACCACTGTCGCAAGGCTGATGGGAAGGATCCTGTACTCTCTCGGAGTGATCGCGAGACCGGATGTGATCGAGGTGTCGAGGGCGGACATGGTTGCTCCGTACCAAGGCCAGACCGCTCCGAAGACACGGGAGACGATCGACAGGGCGATGGGAGGGATCCTGTTCATCGACGAGGCATATTCATTGATCCAAGGCGACAACGACGAGTTCGGCAACGAGAGCGTGACCGAGCTGCTGAAACTGCTGGAGGACCGCAAGGGCAGGTTCGTGTGCATCGCCGCCGGCTACACGAGGGAGATGGGCCGGTTCCTGGATTCCAATTCCGGCCTCAAGTCCCGCTTCACCAAGACCATCACATTCGAGGACTACAATCCCGAGGAACTGATGGACATATTCCGTCTTTATTGCCGCAAGGAAGGATATTCCATTGAGCCTGAGGCCGAAACTATTCTGAAAGACCGCTTCATAGATATGTATGACAACCGCGCGTTCGACTTCGGCAACGGGCGGGATGTAAGGAATATGTTCGGAAAAGTCAAGTCAGCGGTGGCCGGCCGAGCATATTCAAAAATGAAGGAACTCGTAGCTGAAGGCGCTGACAGACAGGTCGCTTACGAGGGTTCCAAACCAAAGACAATAACAAAGGAGGATCTGCTATGAAATGTCCGTTCTGCCAAGGTGTGATCGATGACGACAGCCGTTACTGTGATCTCTGCGGGAAGCATCTGATGTTCTGCCCGGAGTGCCGGCAGCCCAAGAAAGGAACTTCCTGCCCTCGCTGCGGCGAGTTGCTTATCAGCGCCGAAGAATTCTTTGGCGCAAAAGTAGCCGTAAACTCTAAACCATCTGACTCTCCAAAGCCGATGGATACGGCCGCGCGACAGGATTCCCCCGAGCCATTGGAAAAAATTGATTTCAACCAGATATTCGATGCCCTGCTGACCTTGAAGGGGGAAGATATGACACTCTATGTCAAAGAAGGCGGGTTCGGAAGGAGCGGAGGAATATTCCCGGAACTCGGAAGTTGTAAATTTGTCTCCGGGCATCACGGAAAGATCGCTTTTATGGATGGCGAGTGGAAGATCTGCGACCTGGGTTCGACCAACGGCACGGCCATAGACGGGGTGAGGTTGGAGAAAGACAAATGGTACACCCTCCGAAAGGGTCAGAAACTTAAGATAGCCACTTTGAAATTCACAGTTGAATAGCCTATGAAACTAAGAATCAGCTGCGTCTCGGATGTCGGACGCATAAGGGACAACAACGAGGATATGGCATCCGCTGGGATGTACCTGATCAGGGACAATTCTCTGAATATAGAAAAGGAAGTCACTGAAAATGAGACCTTCTGCCTACTTGTCTCGGACGGAATGGGTGGCCACGAGAGCGGTGAATATGCCAGCCAGTTCACTCTGGAGACCTTGCGGGCCTACCTGTTGGACAAATCTCTGGAGCATCACAACCCTATTTTTGAATTGAAACTGAAGATCGAGAGCATAAGCGCCAATCTCAACGCCAAGGCCTGCGAGCGGCATCAAGGCAAGGCGATGGGCTGCACGTTGACTGGAATTGTCTGGATGCAGGGAAAGACTCTGCTCGTGAACATCGGTGACAGCCGGACGTACCGCCTGAGGGACGGAATGCTGAGGCAACTGACCTCAGACCAGACACTTCACGAAAGGGATATGGTTCCGCTTCCGGCCGGCAAGGCCTTGTACAACTGCATTGGAGCGGGCTGCGACACAGAGGCTTACATTCTGGACATCACCGACCGGCTGATGGAGTCGGACAGGATCCTTATCTGCTCTGACGGTCTTTCGGATATGCTGGAGGATGATGCGATCGAACGGCTGTTGGCATCCGGCTCCACGGAGGAAAGCTGCGCGGCCCTGATCGACACCGCGAAACGGAACGGAGGCGTGGACAACGTCACGGCCATCGTGGCGGATGTCTCATAAGCAAGCACAAACACCAATAGGAAATACAATGTCCTCGCCTAATAATAGCAATCATCTTATGTTTGAATGCCAAAAGAGGACAATTATTTTACTCAATTGAAGAATATGGCAATAAGTTTGAAACCCAGAAAGACGGAATCCAACCTTTTCTGCTGCAGCAAATGGTGGGGCAACCCTGATCTGCCACCTCAGGCGGAGTACCCGATGATGAAGATCACGGAAGAGGATGGAACGGAGGGAGAATATCCCCTCACTTTCATCTGTCAGATCGATTGCGAGGACATCGCGCCTTTCGACAAGGAGGGGCTGCTGCCGCACGAGGGGATGCTCTATTTCTTTGCGGCGATCGATGAGTTCATCGGTTACGATTCCCCTGAGCATTTTCCGCTCGGTCGCTGGCCGAAGAAGGCGGTCAAGGTCAAGTACGCCAAGCAGATAAATATGGAGACCTTCAATTCGTGCATCCTTGTGGACGATGATGATCAGGAGCTCGCCGAGCCGGCTATGGCCATTGACTTCGCCGAGTGCGAGGACGATGCCGATGGCTTCAAGATTCTCGGCCGGCCGTACTTCGAGGAGATCCGCGAGGAGTTCCCTGACGCTGTCAACCTTCTCCAACTCGATGAGGATGACGATCTTGAGATGCGTTTCTACGACTCCGGCAACTTCAACATCCTGATAAGCAAGGCCGACCTCGGTTTCCAGAACTGGAGCCACGCCTTCGGCTTCCTGCATTCGCTGTAATTTAGTGGAGGAGTTCAGAGGTATTTCCCCTTCCCGAATTTTTCACGTTACAAAAATTGCGGGAAGGGGAATACCTCTGAACACACAGAAATTCTTTATTATTTTGCAATAACACAAATCATTGACTCTTTGCATAGTCAGGCCATTTACTCAACCAATTTGTCAATAGATTCCACTCTATTATTGAGTAATAGTCCCAATAATTAACGTTACCCTTTTGCGGTATGAAAATGGAAACACCACAACATTCCTGTTTGTCAGAAGGATACAGTATTACATTACTTAATGTAGAAAGTGTTTTCTCCTCCAACTGTGAAAATAGTGTTTTAATGTCGAAGTAGATGTCATACCCTCTGAAATTATAAGAATAAAGTTGTTCAAAAGTAATATTTGATAAATCTATGTTTAAATCTCTCACATAATTAATAAAACCATCTATCTTTCCTTCGTCTATTACTGTAACTGGGAGATACTTACGATCCATTTTGTGTGAGAATGCCTCACAAGTGTTTATTAATCTTTCTTTAAGCGGATTGTCTTGTACTAAAATTGATATGGTAGTTGTATCTATTATACCGTCAATAGGTATGGCATCAGGTGACGCTAAAAAATATGAACATTTATTCCTAAAAGCTGTTGCAACTTCAATACTTCCCATATAACAAGCATCGAATATCACGTAATCATATTTTGCCGCCAACGACTCTGCCATATCAGTGATTTCAATCGCTTCTCCTCCATCATCACCAAAACTGCGAGTATTACCTGCCGTCAGCCATCCCGTTCCATGAGACCAAAAAATTACACCGTTTTCTCTGGCTGGGAACATTTTGCCAATATCTTTTAATACTGCCGTCATATTCTCTTTTGACAGTGAATTAATTGTACCATAACTTTTTACCCTTTCTAAGTATTTGTTTTTATTTACTAGTAATATTGACCCCTTAGGAGAATTATATAAAACTATAAGATTAACAGATTTGAGAGATGCGTAGTTTTCTTTGATATATTTTTCGAGATTATCTAGCAAACGCTTGGCCGAGGTGATAGCAGCGGAATGGATGTACCACCCGTATCACTTTGAAATGTACCAGTCAT
>OHVO01000577.1_pt1 | contig 15450 bp, 16 predicted proteins | sample 1579371 | NCBI WGS metagenome assembly OHVO01 (sample SAMEA3882557, study PRJEB24775) | human gut metagenome | biome: human-associated habitat; feature: intestine environment; material: feces | place: Netherlands | collected 2009/2010 | reverse complement strand
CGACCTCTTTTTCGCCGATGATGAGCATATAGGGAATCTTGTGGAGCTGAGCTTCACGAATCTTGTAGCCGATCTTCTCGCTGCGGGTGTCAACGCTGACTCTGAGACCCTCCATATCGAGCTGCTTGCAGACGTCCTGTGCATAGTCGTGGAACTTGTCGGATATCGGCAGAATTCTCACCTGCTCGGGAGCGAGCCACAGCGGGAATGCGCCGGCGAAGTGCTCGGTGATAACGCCGATAAAGCGCTCGATAGAGCCGAGAACAACGCGGTGAATCATGACCGGGCGATGCTTCTCGCCGTCCGCGCCGGTGTATTCAAGCTCAAAGCGCTCGGGCAGCTGCATATCGAGCTGTATGGTGCCGCACTGCCATGTTCTTCCGAGGGAGTCGGAGAGGTGGAAATCGAGCTTCGGACCGTAGAACGCGCCGTCGCCCTCGTTGATAACGAAGTCCTTGCCCATCTCGGTGACTGCCGCCTTGAGGGTCTCCGTGGCAAAATCCCAATCCTTCTCGTCGCCCATATGATCCTCGGGCATGGTCGAGACTTCGATCTGATAGGTAAGACCGAACACGGAATAGACCTCGTCAAACAGGCGTACAACACCCTTTATCTCATCCTTCATCTGATCCCATGTCATGAAGATATGCGCGTCGTCCTGAGTGAAGCAGCGCACGCGGAACAGGCCGTGAAGCGCGCCGGACAGCTCATGGCGGTGAACCAGACCGAGCTCGCCCATTCTAAGGGGCAGGTCGCGGTAGGAGTGGGGCTGAAGCTTATAGACGAGCATTCCGCCGGGGCAGTTCATCGGCTTTATCGCAAAGTCGGTGTCGTCTATAACGGTGGTGTACATATTCTCCTTGTAGTGATCCCAATGGCCGCTGCGCTCCCAGAGCGAACGGTTGAGCATCATGGGAGTGGATATCTCGACATAGCCGTAGCGCTTATGAACCTCGCGCCAGTAGTCGATAAGGGTATTTCTGAGAACCATGCCGTTGGGCAGGAAGAACGGGAAGCCGGGGCCCTCATCCATAATGGTGAACAGTCCGAGCTCCTTGCCGAGCTTTCTGTGGTCGCGCTTCTTCGCCTCCTCGAGCATGGTGAGGTAGTTGTCAAGATCCTCTTTCTTCGTGAAAGCGGTTCCGTAAATTCTCTGGAGCATCTTATTGTCCGAGTCGCCGCGCCAATAAGCGCCGGTGCAGGAGGTCAGCTTGAAAGCCTTGACGCGCGAGGTGTCGGGGACATGAGGTCCCGCGCAGAGCTCGTCAAACTCGCCCTGACGGAAGAACGAGATCTTCTCGCCCTTGCCCGCGTGCTCCTTGATAAGCTCGACCTTATATATCTCGCCCTTCTTCTCCATCAGTTCGATAGCCTCTTCGGGGTCAAGCTCATATCTTTCGAGCGGCAGAGCCTCCTTGACTATCTTCTTCATCTCCGCCTCGATTTTCTCGAGAACCTCGGGGGTGAACGGCACATCGACGTCGAAATCGTAATAGAAGCCGTTGTCAATGGCGGGGCCTATCGCAAGCTTCGCCTCGGGATAGAGGCGCTTGACCGCCTGAGCGAGAACGTGGGAGGCGGTGTGTCTGAGCGCACGCTTTCCGTCGTCATCGTCAAAGGTGAGTATTTCGAGCTTGCAGTCCTTGTCAATTGGGGTGCGCAGGTCTTTAACCTCGCCGTCTATGCGGCAGACGCACGCCGCCTTATAGAGTCCCATACCGAGGCTCTTCGCCACCTCCATGGCGGTTATGCCGTTGTCAAACTCCTTTACGACTCCGCCCTTGAGTTCAATGTTTACCATAAAAATTTCTCCTTTCTGCTTCGGGCAAAGGCCCGTCTCAGGGATGAAAAAAGCTCCACCCCCGTAAAATTTACAGGGGTGAAGCGAATGCTCCACGGTTCCACCCGGTTTGCGGCTCACGCCGCCACTCATGCGACCTTAACGCGGTCATACGTCGCAGCCTATCCCCTCGGGGCTTCGGTGCGCACTCGGCAGCGGTAACATATTCCGTATCGACGCCCGCGCTCTCAGCCAACGGCGCGCGGCTCTCTTTGAGGACATTCGGAAGACATCTTCTGCCTCACGGCTTTAACATTATTATTTTATCATCAAATGCCGAAAAGTCAATACTTTTATTTGATACTTCAAAACAACTTTATTTACGGAGTTTTCTTCGGTTTCCTGAATTTTTTGTACCATGTGTCGCAATAACACCTTGACATTTCGCCCGTTTAAGGTTATTATACATAATAATGGTAGTATTATGTGCCAAGCTATACTCCATATTGTTATTTTACTGGGTTTTACAATAATCAAAATTTTTATTCGGGAGGTGTTATTCGTTTGGATGATTGGAAAATTATTCTTATAGCCGCCGCGGTCGGCGTCGCATTCGGCGTTGTCGGTTTTATTCTCGGCGGTTTACATAGGAAGAGAGTTGCCGAAGCCGCAATAGGTTCAGCTACAAAAGAAGCGAACCGCATAGTCAGCGAAGCCATGACTCAGGCTGAGGCCAAAAAGAAAGAAGCTATCCTTGAGGCCAAGGATGAGATTCACAAGCAGAGAAGCGAAAACGAAAAAGAGCTGCGCGAGAGGCGCAACGAGGTTCAGCGCCAGGAGCGCAGAATCATTCAAAAGGAAGAGAGTCTCGATAAAAAAATCGAAAATCTCGAAAAGAAGGATGAGTCCCTCAGCCGCAAGATAAAGGATGCGGACGACAGACTCGCCGAGGCGGAGAGCCTCAAGAGAAGTCAGCTCGATGTGCTCGAGAAAATCTCGGGCTACAGCAGAGAGCAGGCTAAGGAATACCTGCTCCAAAACCTTGAAAACGATCTTGTTCACGAAAAGGCCGTCAAGGTGCTCGAATATCAGCAGCGCACCAAGGACGAGGCCGACACAATAGCAAGAGAAATTATCGGCACCGCCATTCAGCGCTGCGCCGCAGACCATACGGCGGAGACCACCGTTTCCGTTGTCGCTCTGCCCAACGACGAGATGAAGGGCCGCATAATCGGACGCGAGGGCAGAAATGTCCGCACGCTCGAGACTATAACCGGCGTCGATCTGATAATCGACGATACGCCCGAGGCAATAACCGTTTCGAGCTTTGATCCGGTTCGCCGCGAGGTCGCGCGTCTGACGCTCGAAAAGCTCATATCGGACGGCAGAATTCATCCCGCCCGCATTGAGGAGATGTACGAAAAGGCTCGCCGCGAGGTTGACGCAACCATCAAGCAGACCGGTGAGCGCGCGCTCATCGACGCAGGCGTCAACGGAGTGCATCCCGAGCTCGTCAAGCTCCTCGGCAAGCTCAGATACAGAACGAGCTACGGCCAAAACGTACTCAACCATTCGCTCGAGGTTTCATATATTGCAGGTCTCATGGCGGCGGAACTTGGCGCCGACGTCAAGCTTGCAAAGAGAGCCGGCCTTCTCCACGATATCGGCAAGGCGCTCGACCACGAGATGGACGGCTCGCACGTTGAGCTGGGCGTTGAGGCCGCGAAGAAATACCGCGAGAGCGAGGGCGTTGTCCACGCCATTCAGGCTCATCACGGAGACGTTGAGGCAAAGACGCTTGTCGCCTGCCTCGTTCAGGCCGCCGACGCTGTTTCGGCTTCCCGCCCCGGCGCAAGACGCGAGAATGTTCAGAACTACATCAAGCGCCTTGAAAAGCTCGAAAGCATCGCCTCCTCGTTTGAGGGCGTTGAGCGTTCGTTCGCTATTCAGGCCGGCCGCGAGGTCCGCATAATGGTCAAGCCCGAGGTCGTCAACGACGAGAAGATGGTTCTCATCGCCCGCGACATAGTCAAGAAGATTGAAGACGAGCTTGAATATCCCGGTCAGATAAAGGTCAACCTTATCAGGGAGAGCAGAGTCAGCGACTACGCAAAATAAGCAAAAAAGCTATCCCACCGTGAACAGCGGTGGGATTTTTTGAGAGGAAAATCGGAATGAACATACTTCTTATAGGCGACATTGTCGGAACGCAGGGCTGCGACTTTTTGCGCTCGGTGCTCCCCGGCTTCAAGAAGCTTGAAGGCATAGACGTTGTTATAGCAAACGGCGAAAATGCGGCACCCGGAAACGGCATAACCTCTGCTGCCGCCGAGCACATTTTTTCAAGCGGCGTCGACTTCATAACCACGGGCAATCACGCGTTCAGGCGCAGCGAGGTGTATCATTTTCTCGACGAGCGCAGCGACATAATCCGCCCCGCAAACGTCGGCTCCCCCTGCCCCGGCAAGGGCGTCGGGGTTATCGACATGGGCAGGGTGCGCATCGGCGTTATAAACCTGCTCGGGCGCGCGTATATAAATGGTTCAGACAATCCGTTTTCCTACATCGACCCTCTCATGAAGGAGATAGACGACTGCAAAATAAAGATAGTCGATATCCACGCCGAGTCAACGGCGGAGAAGCTCGCCCTGGGCTTTTACCTCGACGGGAGGGCAACCGCCGTTGTCGGCACACACACCCACGTTCAGACGGCGGACGAAAAAATCCTGCCCGGCGGCACGGCATATATAACAGACCTCGGCATGACGGGTCCCGAGCTCTCCGTACTCGGCGTGCGCCCCGAGGCCTCGATATCATGGCTCAAGACCGGCCTGCCCACACGCTTTGAGATAAGCGACGGCGCCTGCATGATGTGCGGCGTTATAATCGACGCTGACGAAAAAACGGGCAAGGCGAGAAGCATAGAGAGAGTCTGCGTAAGGTGAGGGGATAAAAATGCTTAAAGAGATAAGACGTGCAAGGCAGGACGACTGCCCGAAAATACTTGAGCTGCTCGAATATATCTGCGCTCTGCACAGCGGGATAAGACCCGACCTGTTCAAGGCGGGGAAGTCGAAATACGACGACGAGAGCCTCAAAAAGCTTCTAACGGACGAGAGCCACCTAATCTTTGTCGCCGCGGACGAAAACGACCGTGTGCTCGGATATATTTTCTGTATTATAATCGACCACTCCGCCGACTCCGCACGCTGTCCTAACACGGAGCTCTATATCGACGACCTGTGCGTAGACGAAAATTTCAGGCGCGAGGGCATAGGCGACGCGTTGTTTCAAAAGGCGCTTTCGACCGCACAAGAGCTCGGCTGCCACAACCTGACATTAAACGTCTGGGAGGGCAACGACAGCGCCCTGCGTTTCTATGAAGAGCACGGAATGAAAATTCAAAAGCGCGAGCTGGAAATAGTGCTCGACTGAACACGAACAGCAAAAAGCTTCGCAGTCCGATTCAAAAAAACTTGAGTCGGACTGTTTTTTATTTTATTCCCTGAAATAGCTTTTATCTCTTGAATATCGGGCGGTTATTTGTTATCATTGCCTTGTTAAAATACCTTTTTAAAGGACGGTGCCAACATGAAATTTCCAATAGGCGTTATTATTGACAGCTTCCGCACGGATATCCCGACGGCGGTCGGAAAGGCAGCCAAGGTCGGGGCGCAGGGCATTCAGGTCTATGCCACCAGCGGCGAGATGTCGCCCGAGGAGCTTGTCGGCTCGAAGCGTGCGGATTTCCGCAGGCTCGTTGAGGACAACGGGCTCGTCATCTCCGCCCTCTGCGGCGACCTCGGCGGAGGCTTCGGCAACAGGGACGAAAACGGGTGGAGAGTCGAGAAGTCGAAGAGGATAATCGAGCTTGCAAAGGAGCTCGGCACGGATATCGTCACAACACACATCGGCGTTGTTCCCGAGGACAGCGGACACGAGCGATACAAGATAATGCAGGATGCGTGCTTTGAGCTCTCCCGCTTCGCGGACAGCCTCGACGCCCATTTCGCCATCGAGACGGGACCCGAGACCTCGGCGACGCTCAAGAAGTTTCTTGACTCGCTCGGCTCTATCGGCGTCGCGGTCAACCTCGACCCCGCGAACCTTGTCATGGTCACGGGCGACGACCCCGCAAAGGCGGTCTACAACCTGCGCGACTACATAGTTCATACCCACGCCAAGGACGGCGTTCAGATATTCTACAGGGATCCCGAGATAGTCTACGGCATAAAAAAAGACCCGCTCGTCACAGGCAGCTCGTTTAAGGAAGTGCCGCTCGGCGAGGGCAGCGTCAAGTGGGATGAATATCTCGCCGCACTCGACGATATCGGCTACAAGGGCTTCCTGACAATAGAGCGAGAAGTCGGCGACGATCCCGAAAAGGATATCGGAAACGCCGTCAGCTTCCTCAAGGGATACATGGACTGAGGTGAAAAAATATGAAAACCTGCGTCAGCAGCTACAGCTTTCAGCCTATGCTTTCGAGCGGGGAAATAACCCAGCTTCAGCTCATAGGCAAGGTCAAGGAAATGGGCTTTGACGGAATCGAATTTATCGACCTCCTGCCCGAAAACGGAATGTCCGTCGAGGACTACGCCAAGCGCCTGCGCGACGAGAGCGAAAAAACGGGGCTGTCGATAGTCAACTACACCATCGGCGCGGAACTTCTCAACCGCCCGCTCGACGAGGAGTGCGAGCGCCTGTTCAAGCAGGTGGACATAGCGGAGATACTCGGCGCTTCCGGAATGCGCCACGATGCAACAGGCGGCTATAATGCGCCCCTTAGCGCTTACTGCGGGTTTGAGCAGGCTCTGCCAACCCTCGTTGAGGGCTGCCGCAGAGTGACCGAATATGCCGCAGAGAAGGGCATCTCGACTATGGTTGAGAACCACGGCTTTTTTGCGCAGGACAGCGACCGCGTTGAAAAACTCGTCACGGGAGTCGCAAATCCCAATTTCGGTCTGCTCGTTGACATAGGCAACTTTGCCTGCGCCGACGACCCCTCCAACAAGGCGGTGGGCAGAGTCGCAAAATACGCAAAGCACGTTCACGCCAAGGATTTCCACATCAAGAGCGGCTCGGAGCCCGACCCCGGGCGCGGATTCTTCCGCAGCAGAGCCGGAAATTATCTGCGCGGCGCGGTGATAGGCCACGGCAATATCCCCGTAGCACAGTGCGTGGGCATACTCAGGCGCGCGGGCTATGACAAATATGTCAGCATCGAGTTTGAGGGCATAGAGCAGCCGCTCACGGGCATTGAAATAGGTCTTGAAAATCTCAAGAGATTCATAGCCGAGGCTGAGTAAAAAGTTAAAAGAGTCCAAAAAACGCACCCGAAAGCAAGACGCCTTCGGGTGCACTTTTATTCTTTTTCAGCCGATTCGGGCTCTTCCCGTTCGACAAAAACAAATTCGCCGTTTTCCGCTTTGCAGAGATATTTTTTGCCGACCGTCACCTTGCCCTCGAGCATCTGCTCCGAGAGCTTATCTTCTATCTCCCGCTGAATGACGCGCTTGAGCGGTCTTGCGCCGTAGACGGGGTCAAAGCCCGCGTCCGCCGTCTTTTCTACCGCCGATTCGTCGAAGGTCAGGGCTATGCCGAGCTGCCCCACGCGCCCCGAGAGTGTCTCGAGCAGCCTGCGCGCTATCTCCGATATATCGCTTTTTTCGAGCGAGTGAAAGACCGTTATATCATCGACGCGGTTTAAAAACTCCGGTCTGAACGTGTTCTTGAGCTCCCCGGTCACGAGCTCGCGCACGCGGTCGTGGCTCGGAACATCTCCGCGCTCGGTCGAGAAGCCGAGAGCCTTTCCGCTGCCCGAAATGAGCTTCGCGCCGACATTAGAGGTCATTATAATAATGCAGTTTTTGAAGTCGACCCTGCGCCCCTGCGAATCGGTCAGTATGCCGTCGTCAAGTATTTGGAGCAGCATATTGAAAACATCCGGGTGCGCCTTTTCGATCTCATCAAAAAGTATTACGCTGTACGGTCTGCGGCGCACCTTTTCCGTCAGCTGACCGCCCTCGTCATAGCCGATATAGCCGGGCGGCGAGCCGCGAGACTGTGTACTTCTCCATATATTCGGACATATCGAGCCTTATCATCGCGTTCTCGTCGCCGAAAAGCGAAGAAGCGAGTGCCTTGCATATTTCCGTTTTGCCGACTCCCGTAGGGCCGAGAAAAATGAACGAGCCCGTCGGACGCTTCGGGTCTTTAAGTCCGACTCTGCCGCGCCTTATCGCCCTTGCGACCGCGGCGACCGCCTCATCCTGGCCGACTATTCGGCGGTGCAACTCATCCTCGAGCCGCAGCAGGCGCTCACTCTCCGCGCTTGTCAGCTGCGAGACGGGTATCCCCGTCCACGCGCAGACTATTTCGGCTATATTATCTTCGGTCACCTCGCCTATTTTTTCGCTCGATTTCTCGCGCCAGCTGTGCTTTGCGCGCTCCAATTTATCGCTGAGCTTCCTTTGCTCGTCTCGTATCTGCGCGGCTCGCTCGAACTCCTGAGAGTTCACGGCCGAATCCTTTTCCTCGGCGAGAGTGCGAAGCTTCTCCTCCATATCCCTGAGCTCGGGCGGTACGGTAAATGCGCCGAGCCTGACGCGCGACGCCGCCTCGTCTATCAGGTCTATCGCCTTGTCGGGCAGATACCTGTCGCCGATATAGCGCACCGACATTTTCACCGCCGCTTCAATAGCGCCGTCGGTTATTTTCACCTTGTGGTGCGCCTCGTATTTGTCGCGTATGCCCTTGAGTATCGCCATCGCCTCATCCTCGCTCGGTTCGCCGACCGTGACGGGCTGGAAGCGGCGCTCGAGCGCGGCATCCTTTTCTATGTGCTTGCGGTATTCCTCGAGCGTCGTCGCGCCTATCACCTGCAGCTCGCCGCGGGCAAGCGCGGGCTTTAGAATATTAGCGGCGTCCACTGCGCCCTCCGCCGAGCCTGCGCCTATGAGCGTGTGCAGCTCGTCGATAAAGAGAATGACATCCCCCGCCCTTGAGACCTCCTCTATGGCGGATTTTACGCGCTCCTCGAAGTCGCCTCTGTACTTTGTGCCGGCGACCATGCCGGTGAGGTCTAAAGAAACTATACGCTTGCCCTTGAGCGGCTCCGGCACTTCACCCGTGGCGATTTTCAGCGCAAGCCCCTCGGCGATAGCCGTCTTTCCGACTCCCGGCTCGCCTATCAGACAGGGGTTGTTCTTCGTCCTGCGCGACAAAATCTGAACGACGCGCTCTATCTCCTTCTGCCTGCCTATTACCGGATCTATCCTGCCCGCCGCGGCAAACGAGGTCAGATCGCGCCCATAGCGGTTGAGGGTCTGGGTGTCCGCCCTGCCGACCGGCTTTTTGACGGAATCCGACTTCTCCGAGTCCCTGTCGGGAGCAGAGCCGAACACCTTCAAAAGCTCCTGCAAAATCTCCTGCGGCGAAACGCCGAGCCGGGTCATAACGGCAGTCGCCGCGCTCGAGCCCTCCTTTATCACGGAGATAAGCAGATGCTCCGTGCCGACGTAGCTGTGCCCCATATCGCGGGCCTGAAGCATGGCATTTTCAATGATATTCTTGCACCTGGGCGTAAAATCTCCGGGAGTCAGCACCGTCGGCACGCCGAATCCGATACTGTTTCTGACAGCGTCCTCGACCTTGCCGACGGTAAGTTTTTTGTTTGTCAAAACGGTGTAAGCCACTCCGCCGTTTTGCTCTAAAAGTCCGAGCAGAAGATGCTCGCTGCCGATATAGGTGTGCCCCATGTTCTCCGCATATTCGATAGCGGCGTTCAGCACATCATTGGCTTTCTGCGTAAAGCCGGTAAACTTATACATATTATCATTCCTTTCCGCATGACCGTACAATAGAGATTATTGCCGGAAAATCGAAAGAGAATCGGAAGATATATGTTTTTATATATGTTTATCGGCTGTGTTTTAGGACAGCGCCTCGCGCACCGCGTCGGCTCTCAGGCAATCCCTCTGCCGTGCGTCGATATGCTTGCCGTTCGCCGCGCTTATCGTGGCGGGCTGCATATTGACGAGCAGTTCGTTGAGCTTTTCTATGGGTATATTGAGTATTCCCCTTGCCGAGCCGAGGCGCACCAGGGATATGAGATCCATCATCTCGTCGCAGGTCAGCACGCGCGCACTCTGCAAAATTCCGAGTGCCCTGTATATTTTATCCTGCATGGCGATATCGGCGCACATACGCTCCGCCGCCGCGCGTTCCTGCGTGACAAGTTGACGGGTTATCGACTGGAGATTTTCAATCGCCGCCTGCTCGGTTATGCCGAGGGTTATCTGGTTGCTGAGCTGATAGATATCGCCGCGCGACTCCCTGCCCTCGCCGTATGCACCGCGCAGAGAGAGCCCTAATTTTGAAATTGTCGAGCTGAGCACCGAGAGCTGACCGCTTCTTCTGAGCGCGGGCAGATGCAGCATGACGGAGGCTCGCATGGCAGTGCCGAGATTCGTCGGGCACTGGGTCAGATAGCCGAGTCTCTCATCGAACGCAAAATTCAGCTTTTTATCGAGCGCGGAGTCTATTTTATCGGCGAGAACATAGCAGTCCATGAGCGCAAGTCCCGATTTCATGACCTGAACACGAATATGATCCTCCTCGCAGAGCATTATGCCCACCGTCTCATCCTCCGTGAGCATGAGCGCCCTGCCCTCGCGCACGGAGGCGAACTCCGGGCTTATCAGATGCCGCTCGGCGAGCGATATCGCCTGCTCGCGGCTGAGCGAATCCATTGTCACATAGTGAAGTCCCAGCTCGGGCACGCATGAGAGCAAGGTGTCGCGCACCTTTTCGTTGACCTTTATTTTGCCCGCCGTGTCGAGGCGGCACGGGAACGGATATTCCTCAAGGTTGCGCGCAAGACGCACGCGTGTGCTCAGGACGATATCGCCCTGTTCGCCCTTGTCTACATACCATTTACTCATTTTCGGCACCCCCTTCAAGCTCCTTTATTCTGTCGCGAAGCTGCGCCGCAAGCTCGAAGTTCTGCGCGGCAACCGCCTCGTCCATCTGCTTTTTAAGCTCTTCTCTCTCGTCGGTTTTTGCCTCTTCCTCGCTGACGGGTTCGGCAGTCGAGGCTATCTTTCCGCTGTGGCGTATCTGGCCGTGAATGCGCTGTAGCGAGGGCTTGAGCTCGTTATAGAACACCTTGTAGCATTCAGCGCAGCCGACCCTGCCCTCGCGGACTATATCGTTGAACGACGAGCCGCATTTCGGGCAGCGCACCACCTTTCTCGGCGCACCGAGCGAATGAACGGCATCGCCGAAGAAATTTCCGAAAAGCCCGGCAACGTCGAAGCCGAAGCCCGAAAACGCATCGCCGTAGCCGAGATGCTCGGCGCAGTCGGAGCAGAGATGACGCTCGGCTGTGTCGCCGTTTATGACCTGCTTTATGTGAGTTGTCGCCTCATTTTTTCCACAGTTTTGACAAAGCATATTTTTTCCTCCCTTTATCCGTTTCTGCCCATTTCAACGAGCAGCAGCTGTTTAAATACCGACGCTCTGACGGCGTCCCTGTCCCCGGCGGCGGCCGGGCGCAGAGCGTTATCCGACACGGCGCTGAGCATCAGCACGGCGGCGTGCTTATCAATGACGCCCGCGCCGACAAGCTCCGCCAAATGCGCGCGAGCCGTGCGCTCGTCGAGCCTGCCGCCCACGGCGTTGACCGCGTGCATGACCTTTTGATTCGGCTCCATCGCAGCGCGCCTTATTCTTATATAGCCTCCGCCGCCCCTGCGGCTCTCGACGATATAGCCCTGCTCCGGAGTAAAGCGCGACGCGATAACATAGTTTATCTGGCTCGGAACGCAGCCCACCGTCTGCGCCAGCTCGTTGCGCTGTATCTCGACCGTTCCGCCGTTTCCAAGCATCTCGAGTATCATGCCCGTTATCTGACTGCTCAAGCTCATCTCAGACACCTCTTTTCTGTCTTTGACTTTCTTTGACCTTCGATTATATTATAAGCCCGCCGTGAATCGCGGTCAAAAGTCAGGGAAAGTCAAATTTATCCCATTTGCCTCATTATTTTAATTTATCGCGCTCATGCTCGCTTTTACCGCGCTTATCTCCCGTTTTCTCCGCTTTTCTGCCGCGCGGCTCAAGTCGGTTTAAATAGCGGCAATAGGCGGTATATTCATCCGAAAACGCTAATTCCTCGCAGAACATATCGGTCTCATCGTAGCTCAGCACCTCTCCGTTCTTATCAAACAGCATACCCGACACCTCCGGTTACTTAGTTTACGCCGAAGAAAAGAAAATTATGTTTGCTCCGAAAAGTGTAACCGTCAAACGCGGCGCGTCATAATATATTGATGAAAGCGGTGCTCGCCTAAAACCGCGGCACTCTTTCTTAGTAACTGAAGAGGAGGCAAAACGATGGGTTGCTCAAACAACTGGTGCATTTTCCTTATCATCATCCTTCTGCTCTGTGACACGGGCTGCGGCTGCAATAATGGCGTTGCCAGAGCTTCGGACTGCGGATGCGGCTGCAACAACGGCTGCGGCTGCTGACGGTTCGTAAGACCGCTCAAAAGTAAAAAAAGACCGCCCTGCCAAACGCAAGGCGGTCAAACTTATGCGATTCCTGAAAAAGGTCAGGCAACTCTGTTGCCCTTTTTGCCGGGGGTCGGAGAGACAGTCTCGGGCTCGAACGCAGTCTTGGCTGCGCTGCGACGCTGAGCGGTCTTTTTCTCCTTGACAAAATGAGCCTTCGTGTACTTGTTGGTGCAGAGGAAGTGAGCGATCTTCTTGGCAAGAGCAGTCTCAAGCTTCTCCTCAAAATCGATCAGCTTCTTCTCAAACACAAAGCCGGTTATTATAAGGGCCGCAACGGCAACTTCGAGAATCGAAACAATTATGAATGTACTTGTCATTTTTGCTTCCTCCTTACGGAAAAAATCGGAACATTTGTTCTTTCTGTCTCTAATTATAGCACAAATATTCGGTTTGTCAACACAAATGTTCGATTTTTTTGAAGATTCGCGCCGATTCGCGCAGGGTATAATCTCCTACGATTGGATTGTATCACAATATATGGCAAATGTCAACGGAAAAACCACAACAAATTGAAGAAAGCACGAAATAAAAATTCAATGCAGAATGACAAAAAATTTTTTAAAACAGTCGTTTTTTGTTCGATTTCGGGCGATTTACCGGGCGGTGAGCAAATCTCTGACCTCATTGTACAATTTTTCGGTCGCCGCTTCCGGACTCATATCCGCGGGCGAAAAAGCCTTGCCGAAAACAATTTTCAGCCCGCCCTTTCTCTCGTACTCTCCGGTTATCGCAAACGGCACTATTACGGCGCCTCCCCTTTGGGCAATGGCAACGGCGCCGGGCTTAAACGGCAATAAGAGCGCGTCCGTTTTGTTGCGCGTGCCCTCCGGGAAGATTCCGACGGCGCCGCCCTTTTTCAGAATTTTTATCGCGCTTCTGACTGCGGCGGCATCGAAGCCGTCGCGGTTGACGGGTATGCAGCCCGCCCATCTGAAAAGCGGGGCGAGCGCACCGTCAAAATACTCGCGCTTGGCCATATAATTGACAACTCGCTTTGTCGCTAAAAACACCAAAAACTGATCGCTTATATTTTTATGATTTCCGGCGATTACAACCGCGCCGTCCTTCGGAATATTTTCCGCGCCTATAATTGTCGGCGAAAAGCGCAGTCTGAAGCCCGGCTTTATAAACGCTGTTATTACTTTGAATCCCCTATCGTTATCTTTTCCCATTTTCGAGTCCCTCTCTCACCGTATTTTCGAGCTCGTGTCCTATTGACGCGGCATCTCTTTCCGCCGTTTCTATCGCCGGATAAAACTCTATCTCCACACGCCTGCCGATTACGGTATATTTCCCCTTTATCGCAAACGGGACAAGCGCTGCGTGGCTTCTCGCCGCCATTCTCGCGGCGCCGGGCTTAAACGGCATGACAGTTTCCTTCGTCCGGTTGAAGCTGCCCTCCGGAAAGATGCCGATGATTCCGCCGGCGTCAAGCACCTTTTGAGCCTCGCTCAAGGCGGAGGCATCGCGGATGCGCCTGTTGACGGGAATTGTGCCCAGGGCTCGGAAAAATCCGCCTGCGGCGCCGCGGAACAGCTCATCCTTCGCCATAAAATGAACCTGACGCCACAGGCATGTAGCCAGCAAAACGCAGTCGAGGTTGCTCTTGTGATTACCCGCAAAGATAATCGCGCCGCTCTTCGGGATATTTTCCCTGCCTCTCACCTTCGGATGAAAGAGGAGGCGGAACAGCGGCCAGATGAACACATAAAGGAACCTGTAAAAAAACACCATGAATCACCTACTTTTATTTTCTCTTTTTTTAAACTAACAATATGCATAAATATACATACTGCGAATAAACTTGTATTATTTATAAATTTTATTTACAAACCGTTTATAATATGGCCAAAAGACGTTAAAAAATATACAAAAACTCTCAATTCCCTTTTGACAAGCAAAAATATTTGCTGTTATAATTTAAACGTAAGGAGACAAGCAATTGTCTTATTAAGGGAGAAGGGAGGACATCGCACATGTTAGCAACTATCTTTGAGATGATCGAAAAGATTCTTGGTTTTGCCGGCGCTTCTTTCGACGCACAGGCTATCGTCAAGGCTATCTTTGATGCTATTCTCGGCCTTTTCAAATAAGATAAGTACCGTTGAGTTTTACGTCATCTTAGATTGACTTCTTTTTTGAAAATTGACTCCTTTTTGGCAGAGCAGGCAGCCGTCAGCTGTCTGCTTTGTCTTTTATATCGACCGACCTTGAAGCTTTTCGACACATAGATTATTATTCATGAGCAAAGTAACGAAAAAATTATTTCTGCCGATGCTAATTTTGCCGATTTGACTATTGCCGCGAAAGAAAAAATGTGCTAATATTTTATTAATTCCCACAAGTATAAAAGGAGGCAAAAATAATGGAATTCATCACAACGCTCATTCACCAAATAGTCGAGCTTTTTGCGAAGCTTCAGGCGGGCGGCCAGGAAGCGGCAGAGCTTTTTCAGGCTTTTCTGAAGTTTGTCGGCGACATTCTCAGATTCCTCGAAGAGCACGGTTTGAGCAAACAGATAGTTGACGCCGTTTTTCAACTCATCCTCAAGATTTTCGGAGCTGCTTAAAGAAAACAGAAACCTGTCGTATCATTCGGTGCGGCAGATTTTTATTGCCTTTAATGACGCCTTGTGTTAATATAAATTGAAAAATAAATTCACTGAGGAGTGATCAAATGCTTTCAAAGACTCCGCCCATGGGTTTCAACACCTGGAACACATTCGGCGAAAACATCAACGAGCAGATAATCAAGGAGACCGCCGACAAGATGGTTGAGCTCGGCCTGCGCGACTGCGGGTATGAGTACCTCGTCATCGACGACTGCTGGAGCAAGCGCGAGCGCGACCCGCAGACGGGAAAAATCGTCCCGGACGAGGAGAAGTTTCCCAACGGAATGAAGGCTGTCAGCGATTATGTCCACAGCAAGGGGCTCAAGTTCGGTATGTATTCCTGCGCCGGAACGCGCACCTGTGCAGACTATCCGGGCAGTTTCGACCACGAATATCTCGACGCGGAGACCTTTGCCGAGTACGGCGTTGACTTTCTGAAATACGACTTCTGCTACAAGCCCGACAGCGCAAACGGTCCCCTGCT
>OHVO01000576.1_pt1 | contig 15464 bp, 16 predicted proteins | sample 1579371 | NCBI WGS metagenome assembly OHVO01 (sample SAMEA3882557, study PRJEB24775) | human gut metagenome | biome: human-associated habitat; feature: intestine environment; material: feces | place: Netherlands | collected 2009/2010 | reverse complement strand
CTTTCTGTTCTTCCGGCGTATTGCCGAGAGCATTCCCGCCCAGTGCTATTACGATTCTCGCTATGGCGCTCAGTAGACGATGCCCATGCTGTCGAGCACGGATTCAAGCTCCGCTTTCGCAGCAGCCTTGGCGATCTCGGAGAACGATTTCTTTTCCCGCGTGAAATATACGAGAAGGCCGCGCATGGCGGTGAGACGGTTCCATGCTTCCTCCCAGCACAGGGAAGCGGCGGAGTCTGCAACCTCGTCGGTAACGTCCTCGCCGCGGGTGCAGGGCAGGCAGTGCAGGAACTTGCAGCCGATGGCCCCCAGGCTCATCAGCTCCCGGTTCACCTGATAGTCGTGGAACACCTCCACCCGCTGCTCCTTGGGCATCTCGTTTTCGTACAGGCCGTACCACACGTCGGTGTAGAGGAAGTCCGCGTCCCGGACGGCGCTGCGGTCGTCTGTGACCAGGAAGCTGCCGCCGCTTTCCCGACAGTTTCGCTCCATGATGGCCTGGTGGCCGTCGGTCAGCTGGTGGCCCTTGGGGCCGTAGTGGACGAATTTCATGCCCAGGTGGGTGGTGATGAAGCCCAGGGACGCGCACACCTGGGTGCCGTCGCCCACGAACACCACCTTGCAGTCCGACAGCTTCTTGCCCCGGGGCAGGTTCTCCGCCATGGTGCACAGGTCGCCGATCTCCTGGGTGGGGTGGTTATAGTCGGACATGCCGTTGAGCACCGGAATGGAGCACGCCTCCGCCAGGTCCACAATGGTGCGGTGCTGGATGACCCGGGCCATCACCACGTCCACCAGATAGCTCAGCACCCGTCCAGTGTCGCCGATGGTCTCGTGTCCGCCCAGCTGGATCATGCCGGGGCCCAGATACTGGGCGTGGCCCCCCAGCTGGCTCATGGCCGTTTCAAAGGACACCCGCGTCCGGGTGGAGGACTGCTGAAAGATCATGCCCAGGTTCATGTGCCGCAGCAGCGGCGGGTAATAGCCGCCTCGGATGGCGTCCTTGATGGACAGGCTCAGCTGGATCATGTCCAGCAGCTCCCGGGCCGAAAAGTCGTTGGTGTCGATAAAATCCTTGACCATATGGTTTCCCTCCTGCAAGAAATCGTTGGAAATTTTTGCGTTCGGCCATAGTATGCGCCGGGAGGGAACGCGATATGCAAAGATTTTTCGACAGTCTCAAAAAAGGCTTTTTAACAACCAGAGTGCTATTTTTCGCTGGATATAAACCCGGAAAAACCCGCCTTTTTCAGCCTTTCCAGCATTTTTTCGGCGTTGTTTCGGTTGGCGAAGGCCCCCACCTGCACCCGGAACAGGCCGTCTCCCTTGGGCTGGGGCGCGGGCTTTTCCGCCTGGGCCGGAACATAGGCCACCCCCAGATACTGGCAGAGGCCCCGGGCGATGGCCTCGCCGATTTCATCGGTGTGCTGGATAATCCACCGGGCCGTTTCCGGATTGTCGTGAAATTCGCACTCCACATAGGCGGTGGGAGCCGCCGGGGTCCGCACCTCATACAGCCGGGAATTGGCCTGGATATTCTCCGAGGTCCCCGGAGTCAGCGGCGCCAGGGCGCCGAAGACCGCCCGGCAGGCATCGTACCCCTTTCCGGGCACGGCAAAGCAGAACAGCCGGGTGCCGGTGACCTTTCCGTTGAAGGCATTGGTGTGGACGCAATTGTGGATGTCCGCCCCAAAAGCGTTGGATTCAGCGCATCTTTGGGCCATGCTGGTTCCAAATTTTGCCAGCTGCACCTCCACGCCGCAGCGGCGCAGGGCGGCGGTCTCCGCCTCGGCGATCCTCTGGCACTGGACATGCTCATTGGTATTGCCCCAGGCGTATTTGTTTTCCACCTGGTCGCTGGGACTGATATAAACTCGTTTGGCCATTTTGGTTCCCCCTCCCCTTTCATGCTATGCGGCGCTTTGCATTTTGCCAACAAAAATACCGGAACCGGCAAAATTCCTGCCGATTCCGGTATTTTTGGCTCCATTTTATGTCTGGTCGCAGGTGATGTCCATGGCGACAGGCGGGATATTCTCCAGGGCAATATAACCGGCAGAACGGCGAATGTAGTCAAAAACATCCTCTCTTTCGTCCAACTCGTCGCTACACAGCTCGTCCTCAAGCTGGAGACGGCCCTTCACGTCCGGAAATCCGATATCCAGCAGGATCTCCACCAATCCGCCCTCCCCATCCGGGAACTGGCGGGTCAGAGCGAAGTGAATCCACTCCGGTTCTTCGCCGAAGGGGTCGGTTATACAGGTGATCAAATCGTCCTGAATTTCCACATTTTCCACGGGAATCCGGCACATTTCCTCGAAATAAGTGAGAATTTCCGGAAGGGTGGCGGTATCGGGGATTTTCTCCCGCAGGGAGTCCGCCAGCTGGCGGCCCAGGAGGACAGCCGGGTTGTCCATGGGAGGTTCTGCGCGTTTTTGTCTGGATTTCTTCTGTTTTTTCTGAAAAATACGGCCAAAAATGCTCATTTTTGTTTCTCACTTTCTGTTGCTTCTTCCACATTTTCCCAGCAGAGGGCGGCGGCATAGCCCTCCGGGGCCGGGAGCAGGGAGAAGGAATAGCCGGGGACGGAGCAAATAATGGATGAACCGCTTAAATCGAAGTGAACGTGCCGGATTTGGCCCAAAACACCCCCGCGGCACTTGATAAGCGCCTCTTTCAGGGTCCAGAGCCGGAAGAAATCCGCGTCACAGCGCACAGATTCCCGCTCTCGTAGCGATAAAATGCCCATCAGCCGGGGCGGAACCGGCCGGATTTTCTCCACGTCGATGCCCACGGGGACATCCGACACGGCACAGGCCACCAGGCCGTGGCTGTGGCTGATATTGAAATAACAGTCACTTTCCATTGGTTTACCGTTATTTCCGACAAAAACTGTCCCGGGACAGGGCGGGATGTCCCGCTTTTGGGGGTTTTTGTCCCGGTACAAAGCCAGCATCTCCCGGGACAGGGCATGCCCCGTCTCGTGGTCGTCGCCATGGGACCACACAAAGCGCCACTCCGTCATCCGAACAGGGTGATCTGGCTGGTGTCCGCCATACCGGCGAAGGCGCCCAGGGCTTTCAGCTGCTCGATGTGGGTCTTGGACAGCTTGCTGCAGCAGGTGGAAAATTCTTCCACGGAAATGAAGGTCTTGCCCTTCCGCTTTTCCACGGTGTCCTGGGCGGCGGTCTCCCCCAGGCCCCGGACGGAGATGAAGGGGGGCAGCAGGCCGTTGTCGGTGATCTTGAAGGCGGTGGCCTGGGACTCGTAGATGCTGATGGTGTCGAAGTGGAAGCCCCGGAGATAGAACTCGTAGCACACCTCCAGGGTGACCATCAGGTTCTGCTCCACGGCGGTGGCGTCCTTGTTGTTTTCGATTTCGCGGATCTTCCGCTTGACGGCGTCGATGCCGGCGCAGCAGTATTCCGCGTCGAAGGCCTTGGCCCGGACGGTGAAGAAGGTGGCGTAAAACGCCAGGGGCTCGTGGACCTTGAACCAGGCGATGCGGAAGGCCATCATCACATAGGCCACGGCGTGGGCCTTGGGGAACAGGTAGCCGATCTTGGCCAGGGACTCGATGTACCACTCCGGCACCTGGTGGGCCCGCATGGCGTCCTCCCACCCGTCCTGGAAGCCACCCTTTTTCACCTTACCCTTTCGGACGGCCTCCATGATCTTGAAGCTCATCTTGGGGTCCAGGCCCATGTGGATCAGGTAGAGCATGATGTCGTCGCGGCAGCCCACGGTTTCCAGAACCGAGGCGGTGCCGCTGACGATCAGGTCCCGGGCGTTGCCCAGCCACACGTCGGTGCCGTGGGAGAAGCCGGACAGGCGCACCAGGGTATTGAAGTCCTTGGGCTGGGTATCCACCAGCATGCCCCGGGTAAACCGGGTGTTGAACTCCGGAATGGCCACGGCCCCGGTGGGGCCTAACAGCTCGTCGTTTTCAAAGCCCAGGACCCTGGAGGAGGTGAAGATGCTCATGGTGTCCGGGTCGTCCAGGGGGATGGCCCGGGCGTTGACCCCGGTGAGGTCCTCCAGCATCCGGATCATGGTGGGGTCATCGTGGCCCAGCATGTCCAGCTTCAGAAGGTTGTCCTCCATGCAGTGGTATTCAAAATGGGTGGTGATCTGGTCGGCCTGAGGGTCGTCCGCCGGGTGCTGCACGGGGCAGAAGTCCCAAATCTCGTTCTCCTGCGGAATGACGACGAGGCCGCCGGGGTGCTGGCCGGTCGTGCGCTTGACGTTGACACAGCCGAGCGCCAGCCGGTTCTCCTCCGCCTTGGGGACGGTCTTGTTCCGCTCCGACAGGTACTTTTTTGCGTAGCCGTAGGCCGTTTTCTCTGCAACAGTGCCGATCGTGCCCGCGCGGAAGACGTGCGTCTTGCCGAACATCTGCACACAGTAGGCGTGCGCCTTGGCCTGATATTCGCCGGAGAAGTTGAGATCGATATCCGGAACTTTATCGCCGCCGAAGCCGAGGAAGGTTTCAAACGGGATATTGAACCCGTCCTTGTCAAGCTTCGCGCCGCACTTCGGACATACGGCATCTGGCAGGTCCGCGCCGCAGGCGCAGTCAGCCGGAACATCGAACGTGGTAAACTTGCACTGCGGGCAGCGGTAGTGCGGCGGATAGGAATTGACCTCCGTAATGCCGGACATGAACGCCACAATGGACGAGCCGACCGAGCCTCGGGAGCCGACAAGATAGCCGTGCTCCAGCGAGTTCTGCACCAGCTTCTGGGCCGACATGTAGATCACGTCGTAGTGGCAGGAGATGATATCGTGCATTTCCGTATCAACGCGCTTCTGCACAAGTTCGGGCGGATTTTCGCCGTAAAGCCGGTGAAGCTTTCCGTAGACAAGGGCTTTCAGGTCTTCAACGGAGTTTTCGATCTTTGGCGCGAACAGATTGTGCGGCACGGGCCGCAGCGTCTCGCACCAGTCAACGATACGGTTCGGGTTTTCAATGACAACCTCATGCGCCTTTTCCGGGCCGAGATAGGAGAATTCCTCCATCATCTCATCTGTCGTGCGCAGATACAGCGGCAGCGGCCGGTCGGCATCGGGCATCTGCTTGGTGGCAAGCAGGATGTGGCGGAAGATTTCGTCCTCCGGGTCAAGGAAGTGCACATCGCCTGTCGCCACGACAGGCTTTCCGAGTTCCTCGCCGAGCCGGACAATCGTCCGGTTGAAGCCGCGCAGTTCTTCCTCGTCCTCGGCAAGCCCCTTGTCGAGCATGAAGCGGTTGTTGCAGATGGGCTGAATCTCCAAAAAGTCATAGAAGCTTGCGATACGCTTGAGTTCTGCCCAGCTTTTGTGGTTCAGGATTGCCTGAAACAATTCGCCCGCCTCGCAGGCCGAGCCGATAATCAGGCCCTCACGCCATTGCAGCAGTTCGGACTTCGGCATAATGGGCACGCGCTTGAAGTATTTGAGATTGCCATAGGAAATCAGCCGGTAGAGATTGCGCAGGCCGATGGAATTTTTGGCAAAGACGATGATATGCCGCGCACGGCGGTCGAGAATTTTGCTGCCGGAGCGCAGCTGCTCCATGCGCGGGTTGATCTTCTGAAGCGAGTCCAATCCCTGCTCCTGCATCATCTTGAAAAAGCGCATGAGCAGATACCCGCAGGTGATCGCGTCGTCGGAGGCGCGGTGATGGTTGAAATCCGGCAGACTCAGTGCATCGGCGACAATATTCAGCTTATACTTGCCGAGTTCCGGCATCAGATTCTGTGCCAGAATGAGCGTATCGACATAGGTCGGATGGAATGGCAAGCCCAGTCTTTCGCACGCCGCCGTCACGAAGCCGATATCAAAGTCCGCGTTGTGCGCGCACAGGGGGCGGCTGCCGACGTATTCCAGGAATTTCGGCAGTGCCTCGGAAATATCCGGCTGCCCGGCGAGCATCTGGTCGTTGATGCCTGTCAGATCGACGATCTTCGGCTGCAAGGGCCGGTGCGGGTCAACGAAGGTCTGGAACGTGCTGAGAACCTCGTTTCCCTTCATGATGGCCGCGCCGATCTCGATGATCGTGTCATGAAGTGAGGACAGGCCGGTCGTTTCCAGGTCGAACGCGACGTATTCCTCGTCAAAGGAAAAGTCCCCGTCCCCGTGGACGGCAATGCGGTCATCGACGTCGTTGACGTAGTAGCCCTCGCAGCCGTAGAGAATTTTGATGTTCTGGTCTGTTCCCGCGACCTTGGCTTTGGAGGCAGCCTTCATCGCGTCCGGGAACGACTGTGCGCCGCCGTGATCGGTGATGGCGATGGCGCGGTGGCCCCAGCTGGCTGCACGCTTGACGGCGGCTCCGGTATCGGTCAGCGCATCCATGGAGGACATAGTCGTATGCAGGTGCAGTTCGACGCGCTTTTCGGGGTAAGTATCGCGGCGCTTGGGCGCCTCGATCTTTTCCATGGCGTTCGGCTGAAGCACCATTTCATTGTCATACCGGTCAAAACTCATCTTGCCCTGTACACGCAGCCACATGCCGGGCTGAACGTTGTCGATGATGGGCTTGGCCTTTGCGGCCTCCATAAACTGATTGACACGGACGGAACTGGTATAGTCCGTCATATCAAAGCAGACGACCCACGCGCCGCGCTTTTTCAGTTCCCGGTGCTGCACGGCGAAGACCTTGCCCTCGACGATCACGCGGAACATGTCGAGATTCAGTTCCTCCATCCGGACGGGCTTGCCTGCGAACGGGCGGCCGTAGAACAGCGCACCCGTAGGCTCTGCCGGTGCGGCCGAGCCTGCGCCGGAGGACTTTGCGCCGCTCTGCGGTGCGCTGGCCGTAATTGCAGGCGCATTTTTGAGCGCCTCGGCGCGGATACGCGCCGTCTCCTCAAACAGTGCCCGGCCCTCTAAATTGCTGTGCGCTTCGACCTCAATTTTTTTGGAAACACCAAAGCGGTCGCGCAGGAACTGCTCGGCCTTTTTTGCGTTCTGTAAAATATTATCCTTGCCATTGGCCTTGAGTCGGATGATCACAGCTTCGTCCGTGACCTCATAGCCCGCACCGGCCAAAATGGCAGCCGAGGGCGAGAAAGCGCGGATGAATACCTGCGCCAGATCGCGGAAATCCATATTGGGCAATTCCGAGGCCGGATACCGCACGAAAAGTTCCAGCTTCTTCAGTCCGTATTGCTTTTCTACGGCCTGACAGAGCGACTGAAGCTGCTTTTCTGCAAGATAGTGCTCCGCCTGTGCGTCCAGACGGATGGTTCGTGTTTCCCGGTCAAGTTCTGCGTGGACGACGGCAAGGCGCTCCAGCGCCTCCGCCAGATCCTCCGGCAGCGCAAAGCCCGGAAACAGCGCGGGGAAATATACTTCATTCATGGGCTTGTTCCTGTGTAGGGGCCGATGCCCACATCGGCCCCTGCAGAATGCACGGATTTTTACGAAACGCTGCGGCGAATTTGCCGCAGTGGGCCGATGTGGGCATCGGCCCATGCAGAATTACAGCTGCTCTATGTATTCTAGCAGTGCGGGCAGCAGTTCGTCATACGAAAGCTTTTTCAGCTGCTTCCCCCGGACGAACAGAATGCCGCAGCCGTCGCCGCCGGCGATGCCGACGTCGGCCTCCCGCGCTTCGCCCGGGCCGTTGACCACGCAGCCCATGACGGCGACCGTGATGGGCTTTTGGCAGTCGGACAGCGCCTGCTCGACCTCGTTTGCCAGCCGGATGAGATCAATGCGCGTCCGGCCGCAGGTGGGGCAGGCGATGATGTTCACGCCGTCCCTGCGCAGCCCGGCGGCCTTCAGAATGTCCTTCGCCGTCAGCACCTCCTGCACCGGGTCGGCGGTCAGCGATACGCGCATCGTATCGCCGATGCCCTGACACAGAAGGGCGCCGATGCCCATAGCGGATTTGATGGTGCCCATGCGCTCGGTGCCCGTTTCGGTCACGCCGACGTGCAGCGGATAGTCCGAACGCTCGGAAAACAGCCGGTACGCCTCGATCATCAGCGGGACGGAACTGGATTTCATCGATACGCAGATATCGTGAAAGCCGTATTTCTCCAGCAGCGCAATATGTCCGAACGCGCTTTCCACCAGCGCCTCCGGCGTGGGGTGGCCGTATTTTTCCAGAAGACGCGGTTCCAGACTGCCGCCGTTCACGCCGATGCGAATGGGAATGTTCCGCGCGCCGCAGGCCTCGACCACGGCCCGCACCCGCTCTTCCCCGCCGCGACCTGCTTTACGCGTTCCTCCCCGCCGATGTTGCCGGGGTTGATGCGGATCTTGGCCGCGCCGTTTTCCGCCGCGCGGATGGCAAGACGGTAATCAAAGTGGATATCCGCGACCAACGGCAGCGGGGACGCAGCGCAGATGGCTCCGAACGTCTCTGCCGCCTCCATATCCGGCACAGCCAGCCGCGCAATCTCGCACCCGGCGGCAGCCAGCGCGCGAATCTGTGCAAGGCAGGCTTCCACGTCGGTCGTCCTTGTATTCAGCATCGACTGGATGGACACCGGCGCGCCGTCACCCACCGGCACAGAGCCGACCATGATTCTTCTTGTGAGTTTTCGCTCCATTTTTATCGCACCAGCTTCCAGATATCCTTAAATGTGATAAACGCCATGAAGGCCAGCAGCAGGATCATGCCTGCCGCGTGGATATAGCCTTCAAATTTCGAGGGGATTTTCTTCTTTGTAATTGCCGTAAACACCGTGTTCACCAGAAGCAAAAATGCGCGTCCGCCGTCGAGCGCAGGAAGCGGCAGCATGTTCATGACAGCCAGATTGATTGCGATGAATGCGCCGAGATACAGCACGTTCAGAATGCCGTCCGCCGTCGTCGCGGCGCTCTGCCCCGTCTGCGCAATGACCGACACGACACCGACCGGCCCGGACATGTCATTGACCGACACAAGGCCCGACACCAGATCGCCGAGACTCATCCACGCGAGCCGCGCAAAATCCAGCGCGGTATACCATGTGTTTTTGAGCACCGTTCCGACGGTTTTTTCCTCATAGCCGAAATACAAGCCGTATTTCAGCTGCTGTTCGCCGTCAACTTCATAAAGTTGCTGCTTCATTTCAAAATCGTTCAGCTTGACGAGTTCCCCGTCCCGCTTGACGACAAGATCGAATTTCCCCGTCTTATTCCGGGCCAGAAGCGTGCCGACGTCGGAGTAGATATACACGCGCCGTCCGTCGATCTTGTAAAGTTCATCGCCAACCTGAAGCCCCTGTTCGGACTCCAGCGGGCAGCCGTCAAAGAAACCGGAGATTTTCGCCGTCGAGAAACCCGCGACGCAGGAATAGATCATAGCCAGCACGACAAGGCCTGTCAGGAAGTTCATGAACGAGCCTGCTGCCAGAATGATCAGCCGTTTCCACCAGACCTTGGACGTGAACGCTCTGGGATTGTCGGATTCTTCATCCTCGCCCTCCATTGCGCAGTAGCCGCCCACGGGGATGCAGCGCAGCGCATAGAGCGTCTCGCCCTTTTGCTTTTTGACGATTGCCGGGCCCATGCAGATGGAAAACTCGTTCACCTGCACGTCCAGCGCTTTGGCCGTCAGAAAATGGCCCAGTTCGTGGATGAAGATCAGAAAGCCAAAAATGAGGATTGCAAAGAGAATATACATGAAATCACCTTTATTTCAAAAACCGCTCACGGGTATGGATGCGGGCGAGGCGGTCGGCCTCAAAAATATCGGCAAGCGACGGCTCCTGCACAACCGGCAGGCGCAGCGCGGCCTCGACCGCGTCCGCGATGTCGTAAAATCCGATTTTGTCCTGCAAAAACAGGCCGACAGCCTCTTCGTTGGCCGCGTTCAGGGCTGTGCAGGCCGTGCCGCCAAGCTGCGCCGCCTGCTTTGCAAGCACGAAGCACGGAAACGCCGTCTCATCGATCGCGTCAAACGTCAGCGGTCCGCAGGTCAAAAGATCGAGCGCCGGGGCCGGATTGTGCGCCCGGTTCGGATACGTCATGGCAAGACCGATGGGAATGCGCATATCCGGCACGCCCAACTGCGCCAGCACGGCTCCATCGACAAATTCCACAAGGGAATGCACAACCGACTGCCGGTGAATGACAGCCTCGACCTTTAAAAGCGGCAGATCATACAGCCGCATGGCCTCGATGATCTCCAACCCCTTGTTCATGAGCGTTGCACAGTCAACCGTGATTTTCGCGCCCATTTTCCAGTTCGGATGGCGCAGCGCGTCTGATTTGGTCATACAGACCAACTCTTCCCGCGTCTTTCCGAAGAACGGCCCGCCGGAGCAGGTTAAAATCAGGCGTTTGACCTCGGCTCTGTCCCGGCAGCCCATGAGGCACTGGAAAATGGCCGAGTGCTCGGAATCGACGGGGATGATCTCCGCACCGGATTCCCGCGCGGCAGCCTGCATGATCTGCCCTGCGCAGACCATCGTCTCTTTATTGGCAAGGGCAATGCGCTTTTTTTCGTGAATCGCCGTCAGCGTGGGCCGCAGCGCGGCAAAGCCGCACACGGCCACAACGACCGTATCGGCCTCCGGCAGAGCCGCCGCCTCGCACAGCGCCTCCGCGCCCGCGAGCACCCTTATATTCATATCCGCCAGACGGACTTTTAATTCCTCCGCGGCGGCTTCGTCCATCAAAACGGCCAGTTCCGGCCGGTATTGGCGGCACTGCGCTTCCAATAACGCCACATTGCGCTCCGCCGTCAGCGCAGCGACGCGCAATCCCAATTCATCCGCGACAGACAGCGTCTGCCGCCCAATCGAGCCGGTCGAGCCTAAAATCGTGATCGTCTTTGTCATACCAGCTTCTCCAGCAAAAACAGCATCGCGTACACGACGGGCGCAAGGAACAGCGTCGAATCAAACCGGTCGAGCACGCCGCCGTGGGTCAGGAAAATGTGGCTGTAGTCCTTGATCCCGGCCTCGCGCTTAATGAGGCTCATGGACAGATCGCCCAGCTGGCCGAAGAGATTGGCGGCGATGCCGATCACGGCCAGATACCACAGCGGCAGCTCCATCTGCCAGAGCCATTTGGAGACAAGCCCCAGCAGCACCATGCCGAGCGCGCTGCCCACCGGCCCGGCAAGAAAGCCCGCCCACGTCTTATTGGGACTCACATGCGGGGCGAATTTTTTATGGCCGAAGGCCATGCCGCCGAGCATGGAAAAGCTGTCGCCGATAAACGCGATCACAAACGGCATGAGCACGAACGCAGGGGAAACATTGCGCAGCAGGCCGATGCAGCTGTACATCGCCGGGAACAGGAAGCCCGCCACGACGCAGACCGCAACGTCCGCAAACGGGACAGCGTTTTCCTTCCCATGCGTGCTGACCGCCATGTAAAACAGGAACATCACATAGAAAAACGCATAGATCAGCGTCGCCGTGATCGCCGTTCCGAATGCGATGGCCAGCACGACGAGCGCCGCGCATAAAACTGTCGGCACATAGAGAAGCTTTGGCTGCCTGCACGCCGTATGCAGCAGTTCCCACGCGGCTGCGCCCGCGATGGCCGCCGTCAGGATTGCCGTTGCGATAGGCGGCAGGAGCACGAGAACTACAATGAGAAGCGGTACGCCGACGGCGGCAACGAGAAGTCTTTGTTTCATTTGCGGCCTCCAAACCGGCGCTCGCGCTTCTGATATGATGCGATTGCCTTGTCGAGTTCAGTTTCGTCAAAATCGGGCCAGAGCACATCCGTGAAATAATACTCGGCATACGCCGACTGCCAGAGCAGGAAGTTCGACGTGCGGATCTCGCCCGAGGGCCGGATGATGAGTTCCGGGTCGGGGATGCCGTCGGTGTAGAGATAGTGCGCGAAATCCGCCTCGGTCAGTTCCTCCGGCGTTTTCAGGCCCTTCACGCAGTCGGCGGCAAAGCGCCGCGCGGCGTGGACAATCTCGTCCCGGCCGCCGTAGTTCATGCAGATATTGGCCTGAAAGCCCTGATAGTGCGTGGAAATTTCGTCTGTGCGGGCAATGAGCGCGCACAGCGTGGGGGAAATCGGCCCGAGTTCGCCGAGGATTTTCAGCCGGATATGGTCGCGTTCCATCTCGTCGATGGCTTCGTGCAGATACTTTTCAAACAGCGCCATAATCGCCTGCACCTCGTCTGCCGAACGTTTCCAGTTTTCCGTGGAAAACGCGTAGACTGTCAGATACTCGACACCGAGATTCTTGCAGTAGGTCGCAATGCGGCGGAACGTCTCCGCGCCTGCCGCGTGGCCCATTTTGCGCGGCAGCCCGCGCTTTTTTGCCCAGCGTCCGTTGCCGTCCATGATGATGGCGATATGCCGCGGGAGCGTGTTGTTGTATTCCATGATAAAAGCCTTTCACGACAAAAGCCGCCGTCCGGCGGCTTTTAAGAGGTTCTGGGGAGATTGCATTTAATTGAATGCGAACAGGGGCCGGCCGTACCAAAGCCTCCTCTTGCCGCGCCCCGCGCGGTAAGGGGAGGTGGTATTTCCGAAGAAAATGACGGAGGGGATTCGCCGCAAATTTCTGTAAAACCAGTGCAGTTTGCATGGGCGGACAGAGGCGTCCGCCCCTACAGAGGGTACGCGTTGGAAACACGCACTCAGATCTCCATCAGTTCCTTTTCCTTCTTGGCGCACATCTCATCGATCTTCTTGACGTGCTTGTCGGTGAGGTCCTGGATATCCTTTTCGGCCTTCTTCTGGTCGTCCTCGGTCAGTTCCCCCTTCTTCTGGGCCTTTTTGACGTAGTCAACCGCGTCGCGGCGGATGTTGCGGACGGCGACCTTGGAATCCTCGGCATATTTGCGGACCTGCTTCGTGAGATCCTTGCGGCGCTCCTCGGTCAGCTGCGGGAAGACGAGGCGGATGACGCGGCCGTCATTCTGCGGGTTGATGCCGAGATCCGAGGTCTGGATGGCCTTTTCGATCGCCTTGAGCAGCGACCCGTCCCACGGCTGGATGACGAGCGTGCGGGGGTCGGGGGAAGAGACGGTGCCGACCTGGTTGATGGGGCTCGGCTGGCCGTAATACTCAACCGTGATGCGGTCGAGCACCTGCGCGTTGGCGCGGCCTGCGCGCACAGCGGCAAAGTCGGACGCGAGAACGTCGAGCGTTTTTTCCATTTTGCGCTGGAATTCCTTGAGATCTGCCATGTTATAGTTCCTCCTTTACAATCGTGCCGATCGGCTCGCCCATCACGACGCGCAGAATATTCTGCGGGTCTTTGAGTGCGAAGACCTGAACGGGAATATGGTTATCCATGGAAAGCGAAGTCGCCGTCGTGTCCATGACGGCCAGATGGCGGGCCAGCACCTCGTCGTAGGTGATGGCGTCGTATTTGACGGCGCTGGGATCCTTGGCGGGGTCGGCGGAGTAAACGCCGTCGATATTCTTTGCCAGCAGGATCGCGTCGGCGTTAATTTCCGCCGCGCGCAGCACCGCGCCGGTGTCCGTTGAGAAGAACGGGTTGCCCGTGCCGCAGCCGAAGATCACGACGCGGCCCTTTTCCAGATGCCGGATGGCCTTGGAGCGGATATAGGGCTCTGCGATCTGGTTCATGGCGATGGCGGTCTGCACGCGCACCTCCACGCCGCGCTGCTCTAAGCAGTCGGCCACGGCCAGCGCGTTGATGACGGTCGCAAGCATCCCCATGTGGTCTGCGCGGGTGCGTTCCATCTTGCCGCCGCCGTCTTTGACGCCGCGCCAGAAGTTGCCGCCGCCAACCACGACGCCGACCTGCACGCCGGCCTCAACACACTGCCGGATCACATCGCACACCCCGCCGATGACCGCGAAGTCCAGTCCCCGGTGTGCATCGCCCGCAAGGGCTTCGCCGCTGATCTTGAGTAACACTCGTTTATATTTCGGTTCACGCATAGTCAGTGATCTCTCCTTTTCGATTCGCATTTATTTTATAATAGATTCGGCGAGTTGAAAAGAGGAAAATGCAAATTTCCCGCATTGTTTTCACTTTTTTCACATTCTGGAAGTCTCCAAGCATTTTTGCATTGCGTTATGGGCGGCAATCGGCTATAATGTATAAATTACAGGACATTTCATCCGGGAGGATTTTTACTATGGAAGAAGAAAGAAAGCCGTTGGAAAACCGAAATTTCATCGACGCGTTCATCGAAGAGGACCTTGCCCCCGGCGGGCGGTTTGAGGGAAAGCGCGTACACACCCGTTTCCCGCCGGAGCCGAACGGGTATCTGCACATCGGCCACTGTAAGGCGCTGACCATCGATTTCGGCACAGCGGAAAAATTCGGCGGCCTGTGCAACCTGCGCATGGACGACACCAACCCGACGAAGGAAGACACCGAATATGTTGACGCCATCCAAGCCGATATCCACTGGCTGGGCTTTGACTGGGGCGACCGGTTCTTCTATGGCTCGGATTATTTTGAAAAGGACTACGAATTTGCCGTGGAACTCATCAAAAAGGGCCTTGCCTACGTCTGCGACCTGACGCCGGAACAGTTCCGCGAGTTCCGCGGCGATATCGGCAAGCCCGCCGTGAGCATGGTGCTCATGGTGCTTGCAAACTGCGAAGCGGCGTTCAGACTGTGCATTTTTTTGAGCGGTGAGCGCTTTAGCTTGTTTTCCGCAAGGAACGCACGCCCCTTTTCGTTCTTTTTCAGCAGAAGCCTGCCGATGAAGAACGCGAGCACAATCAAAATAAGCGACCACCAGTAGTTCGTGAGAAAATCCGACGTTGCGATGAGCGCCTTTGTGATGCCCGGCAGCTCGGTACCGAGCTCCAGAAACACGCTTGTAAACGCCGGCACGGCTACCACCATAATGATGATGAACACGATGACGGCGACGCAAATGACAATTGCCGGATACGTGAGCGTGCTGATGATCTTCGCTTTCATTTTAGCGGTTTTATCGTAATGTTTATGTAGTTTTTCAAAGCATTCTTCCAGTGTGCCGGACTGTTCGCCCGCGCGTACGGTCTCTATAAACGTGGTCGGAAAGCCCGTAGCGTTGTTTTCAAAGCTTTGCGCAAGGCTGTAACCGCCGGAGACGTCCTCCGCGACCTCAAAATGATGGCGAACTGCGAGCAAATGATAGCAAGCTCCTTGTCTTTGATTTTCTTCGTGCCGATCTGTTTGTTCCAGCTCTGCGTCTCTTTGACTTCTTCTATTTTGGTGATGACGGAGCAGGTCTCGCGCAGCTGCGCGACCGCTTCAAACTCGTTATACGCTTTGATGACGCCGGAAAGCTTTGCGCCGTCCGGGGAAAGCCCTTTGTATTTGTAGGTCGTCAAACCCGCTCCCTCGCTTTCTTCCTAAATTCAGCCGCGTCTTCCCTTGGAAAACGCTTCTCGGTCTCTGGCGTAGCCGAGCGCCGTTTCATACGTTACGGTGCCCTCGCGCACCATTTTCAGCAGGGCATTATCCATCGTAATGCTGCCGTCCTGCGCGTTCATGGTAATGAAGCTGTCAATCTGCGGGGTCTTGCCCTCGCGGATTAAATTCTTGATGGCGCTGTTCACCATCATGACTTCGCACGCCGCCGCCCGGC